>ERZ1740065.2254-NODE-2254-length-11935-cov-8.031397_pt1 | contig 11935 bp, 8 predicted proteins | sample MGYA00581738_ERZ1740065 | MGnify/ENA primary metagenome ERZ1740065 (study PRJEB43018, sample SAMN04849749) | marine metagenome | isolation source: floating plastic debris | place: Pacific Ocean | collected 2008-09-01 | study: EMG produced TPA metagenomics... | reverse complement strand
CGCCTTCCCCGAGGATACTTCAGGCAAGATGAAAGCCGGAAAAAGTGCTTGGGGTCATGACAATAATGCGGTATTGTACATTAGGAAACAGGCCGGGAGGCCGATGATCCTGCAAGGTGAAAACGCAAGTTTCACTTGAAAGCCGGGGCCCTTTGGCTCCGGTTTTCTCTTAGAAAGAGGCCGATTATGAAGGTGTTGCTGATCATCGTGGTATTTAACTTCGATACTGGATCGGAGTTGGAAACGAACCTCAATTTTGACAATGAAGCTGATTGTCATGCTGCGGCGCTTGCGTCTTTCCAAGAGGTAGACGCAGCGGTTGATGTTCAGGCGATGGAGATTCCGGAAGGGCAGGAAATGCTTGAGGGAACGATGATTGCCTACGGAGCTGAAGGTGGTGAGATAGGCATGTATGCCTGCAATGTACTTCGCGCATCGAAAGACTTTTGACCGTTTTTTGGAATGAAAAGTTTAGCTACTCGAGCCATGAAGCCTTGATTCTATTCCACTGTACCACTGCGCAATTCTAGGACCACTTTCGCCAATACTTCAAACGCAGTCCTTGATTGGCATTCAGTTGAGAACCGTCCAAAGCTGAACCGTACACACTCGGATGCGGTGACGTGATCAAACCCCATCGCTTGCAATACATGGGACGGCTTAATGGAACCTGACGAACAGGCAGATTGTGTTGACGCTGCGATCTGCGGCTGGACGCGGGCAAGTAGATCAGATGCATCACATCCCTGAAACCGCATGAGCGCATTTCCAGGGTGTCGGTTCTCGCGATCACCAACCAATGCTGCGATCTGTTGCTGCTCGAACAGATCAACAAAACCATCGCGAATCGCGGCAACTCTCTGGCGGTCAATGTCTTTCAGATCGCCGACAAGTCTACAGGCTTCTCCAAATCCACAGATGAGTTCTGTGGGCATAGTGCCGCCGCGGCGTCCACTTTGCTGGCCTGCGCCAACAATCAACGGAGACGAGATCTCTGCGATGCCAGGATTTACTAGCAAAGCGCCCACACCTTTCGGCCCGTAGAGTTTATGAGCTGAAACGGTTGCCAGACCAATCTCAAGATCAAAAAGATCGATATCGGTTGCGAGAGCCGATTGCGATAAATCGACATGCAACAACGTGCCGGCGGTCTGACAGATGTCTGAGATCGCCTCAAGGTCTGAAATCGCACCGTTTTCATTGTTGACACCTATTACCGTAACGAGCGCTGTTTGATCTGTTAACAGGCCTTTTAGGTGCGCAGGATCTGGCGCGCCGCTTACATCAAGGGCGATTTGGCTGACCGTGAGCCCACTTGAGATCGCCTCATTCAAGACGGATCCATGATCCGCTGCGCCAACCAAAATCTCGTCTCGGCCTTTCTGCTGAGAGATGGTAATCGCTGCGCGCAACGCCATCGCATTTGCTTCGCTTGCCCCAGATGTAAAAACAACATCATCTCCTTGTAAACCAAAGAGTTTTCCGACTTCATCTGCCGCGCCTTGGATGGCCGAGAATGCACGCCAACCAAGCGCATGATCTGCTGCATGAGGATTGGCAAAGAGCGATGCAGATGCGTTCTGCATCACACGTGCGACACGCTCATCCACAGGTGTTGCGGCTTGATAGTCGAGGTATATTGTTTCGCCGACCTGCATATGGCCTCCATTACTGGACGCTCCGTCCAGAACGTGTATAACTGATCCGCATACTGGACGACACCCCCAGGAGGTCAAGTGGGCATGTTAACTCTCAAATCAGACGGCTATCGACCGACCTTCTCAGGACATGAGACCTTTCCGCTGAGATATGGGTGGTTACAGAAGGCGTATCGCGCTGTTGATGAAACCACCTCGGCAAAATACGCGGTGCACGTTTTTAGAGATCCCGATTCCATCGCGCGTTTCGGTGTCGGCCGAAATATGGTCGGTGCAATACGGTATTGGGCGACGGCTGCGGGTGTTCTCGAAGAAACGAAGGATGGGCTCGAGGCGACATGGCTCGGTGATATGTTGTTTGGGAATGATGCCACTGATCCCTTCCTTGAAGAGGATGCCTCACTTTGGTTGCTGCATTGGCATATCGTATCGCGTCCACGGCTGACCTCGGCCTATTGGCTCTTCAACGAATATCGCGGTGGAAGTTTCACCCGAAAGGAGGTTGAGGAACATCTTCTGAAGCTTGCCGACGAACGCGGATGGAGCCGTGTCGCATCAACAACCGTCGACCGTGACCTACAGTGCCTTTTGCGCAGCTACATTGGTGGCCGCGGATCAAGTGAGGCGGGTGAATCTATTCTTGCCGAACTTGGGCTAATCCAACCGATGGATAAAGCACGCTCGCGTCTGGCACGTGGTCGAAAACCCTATCTTCCTGACGCGGTTTTTCTCTATTGTCTCAATGTGTTCTGGGACGATTTTGCGCGCAATCAATCAACGATGTCGTTTGAAAATGTCGCCTATGCGCCGGGATCACCGGGCCGGGCGTTTTTGCTTGATGAGGATGATCTCGTTGGGCGGTTGGAGCGCCTCGAACGAGCGTCGGACGGGTCGATGGTGTGGTCGGAAACGGCCGGCCTACGGCAGATTATTCGACAAAAGAGCCGAAAGATCAAAACTGAACGTCGTCGCTTGCGAGAGGGGCTGCAAAGCAGTCGGCAGCAGGTAGCGGCATGAGTGAACCGTATTCCATCACACCTCGATTTCGACGCTCTGTTCGTCTCGATACAGACTTTGCCTCCGCAACGGCCATCGACGATTTTCATTGCCCTGCTTCGTTTCAGGCCGCCGTCAAATTCATGGCGTCGCATGTCGCGGAAACGGAACAAGGCGCATTCACATGGACGGGCCCTTATGGCGGCGGCAAGTCGAGCCTCGCTGTCGCCCTGGCCTGCCTGTTTGGCGCACCAAAACCGGTTCGCGAAGAAGCCGCTTCGCTTTTTGGCGCTGATGTTGTCTCGGCCTTGAAATCAGCGCTGCCCTATTTTCCTGCGCGCTGGACTGTATTGCCTCTGGTCACCGAGCGACGATCGATATCGGCTCAATTGGCTGAGCTTGTCGGACTTCCGCCATCTGCGAGCCCGTCGAAGATCCTTCAAGCGATCGAGGCAAAAACCAAAAATCGCGGACTGTTGCTCATCATGGATGAGCTCGGACGCGGTCTGGAGGCAGCAGCTGGCGGCGACGGTGACCTTCATCTGTTACAGGACATCGCGGAACTTGCCTCGCGCAGCCAGGGCAGGTTCATCTTCATCGGCGTCCTGCATCAAGCCTTTGAGGAGTATGCAGAGCGTCTTGGCCGAAAGGCGCGGGACTCCTGGGCCAAGATACAAGGTCGGTTTGTTGATATTTCGATCTCGGTATCGCTTGAGGAAACCGTAGAACTTGTCGGCGAAGCTTTGGGGCATGAACGAGCTGTGCGCCGCGCGATCCCGCTTGCAGAAGACTGTGTCGCGCAGCTGCGACCAACGCGCAAGAAAACCGAAGCGAAACGAATGGCCGGAAAGCTTGCCCGCACTGCACCGCTGCACCCATTTACAGCCTGCCTGATTGGACCACTCTCGCGGCGGCGTTTTGGACAAAATCAGCGGAGTGTTTTTTCTTTCCTGAATTCAGCTGAGCCCTTTGGTCTTCAAGATGCGCTCTCAAGAGAGGCTGTTGACGGCTTCTACCCGCCACATCTGTTGTGGCAGTACCTGCAGGCGAATTTTGAAGCCGCAATTCTTTCATCCCCGGATGGGCGGCGTTGGGCCCTGGCCAATGATGTTCTTGAACGCTGCATTGCGCGCGGCGCCGGTGATCTTGAGCAAGCTATTCTGAAAACCATTTCCGTTATCGACTTACTGAAAGAACGTTCTGGACTGGCGGCAAATCTCGATACGGTTGCACTGTCGCTCAATCAAGCGGGTCGTTCAGAAATCGAGGCCGCTCTTGCACGTCTTGAGGAACAATCAGAGATCGTTTTTCGCAAACATTCTGGCGTTTACGTCCTGTATGCAGGATCCGATTTTGACGTTGACGCGCGTTTGGCGGAAATCTTGTCTGAACCCAAAGACGTCGATCTAAACCTTGTGCGCGTGCTCGCGGACCTTCAGCCAATGCTTGCGAAGCGACATCACGAAAAAACCGGCGCGATGCGGTGGTTCGAAATGGCCATCGATCCAGTCTCTGAGTTGAACGCATATGAGCCACCGACGAAAATTCTCGATATCATCGGACGCATCGTCTTCGCGCTTCCTCTCGCTGGTGAGAGCCCAAAGACGATCCGTGCGGCCTGTGCATCTGTTACAAACGCGCATGATGGGTTTCCGACGGTCGTGGGCTACCACGCGGACGCTGCCAAGTTGCTGGACTTTGCGCGCGAACTCGCGGGGCTCAGTGCGTTAGAGGAGCAGTTCCCCGAACTTCAGGGTGATCCGGTCGCCCGTCGCGAGATCGACGCGCGCGCGACAGAGGTCCGCCAACAGATCGAGGTCATACTCCACAGCTTCATTGATGAGGGCGATTGGTACATTGGCGACCAAAAGGTCCAAAAGCTCAGCAAACGTCGGCTCAACGAAGAACTGTCTACATTGGCAGATCAACTCTATGCGAAAAACCCATTTATCAGAAATGAGCTGCTGAACTGTTCTGATCCATCCTCAAATGCTGTCAGCGCGCGCACAAAATTGATGAAACGCATGGCGATGCGCGGCGGAGACGAGGATCTCGGCTTCGAGGGAAAAAATTATCCAGCAGAGCGCGGTCTATACATTTCGCTCCTAAAAGAAACGGCGATTCACACAGAGGCGGCTTATAAGGCACCATCTAAGGACAACACGCTTTTTCCGCTTTGGCGCGCAGCAGACAAGCTTCTGAAATCGCGACAGGGTACTGTTGGTGCCAACGAAATCATCGACCTTTGGGGACAGGCACCAATTGGGTTGAAGGCCGGTCTCGGACCGGTGTTTCTGTCTGCCTACATCTTGTCGCGCAGAGATCAGGTTGCCGTCTATGGCGAGGGTATTTTCCAAGCGTCGTTTAACGAGCTCTGTGTCGAGTTCCTCGCGCGGGACACCCGAGACATTCAATTGCGCCGCGTTGAGATGGAGGGTTTTGTTGGAGAGACACTTCAGACACTGGGCAGCCTTCTCAAAATCAAAGGCAAAGTTGAGCCGCTTCTGGTCGCGCGAACGATCATTGGCGAATTTGATACGCTTGTTCCATGGACGTCCCGAACCCAATCGTTGTCGCCCGAAACCTTAAGGGTCAGAGAGGTGCTCAAGCGGGCAAGCGATCCCAACAAGCTTCTGTTTGATGACTTGCCTCGCCTGACAAAGTCGGGCGCAGGCGGAGATTTTGATGCAGGAGCAACGGCGGTTTTGCTCAGAGATGCACTCGCCGAAATGCGCGCAGCTTACCCAAAAGTGCTTGAAGACCTGAAAGATCTGATGTTGAGAGAGCTCGATGTGCGCAACCAGACCGAGGAAGCTTTTAAAGCGCTTCGGGACCGTGCAGACAACATTCGCCACATTGGCGGGGATCTGCGTCTGGAGGCTTTCGTTGGGCGGCTAACACAGTTCCATGGCACGCGAGAGGACATGGAAGGATTGGCAGGTGTTGCCGTCAACAAACTTCCACGGGACTGGAATGACGGAGACAGAGAACGGGCCGCCGTCGGACTGACCGAACTTGCCACCGAGTTTCTCAAAACAGAAACCATGGCGCGTGTGAAGGGCCGCAAGGACGGCCGTCACGCGATGGCTGTGGTGGTTGGCAAGGAAAACATGCCGCACTCGCTCTTTCGAGAAATTCAAGTTGCTGATGTTGACTGGAGTGACGTCGAAGCGTTGGCAGGCAGCTTGGATCGCGCCTTGAGCGAAGCGGATCAGCAAAGCCGTGAGATTATCCTGGCTGCACTGATTGAGGTGACCTCGAAGTACCTTAATGCAAGTGACGAGCGGCGGGTTGGAGAACGCGCATGAGCACAACGCGTCACGTACTTGGCTTGTCAGGTGGCCGCGACAGCGCGGCCTTGGCCATATTCATGCGCCAAAGACATCCAGAGATCGACATTGAATACTTCTTCACCGATACGGGTAAAGAGCTACCGGAGGTCTACGAATATCTGACACGGCTTGAAGGATATCTCGGCAAACCAATTCAGCGTCTCAACCCGGATCGTGACTTCGATTTTTGGCTCAAGAGCTACAAAAGCTATCTACCTTCAGCCCAGTCAAGGTGGTGCACACGTCAGCTCAAACTGCGGCCCTTTGAGAAATGGGTAAGGGAATTCCTCGAAGCCGGTGACACGGTGATATCTTACGTTGCAATCCGCAGCGACGAAGAATACCGCGAAGGTTATCAATCGAAAAAAGAAAAGCTGTTGGTTCGTCTCCCCTTCAAGGACGCGAGCATCGACAAACCCGGCGTCATTGAAATTCTTGAGGGATCCGGACTGGGTCTCCCAGAGTACTACAGCTGGCGCAGCCGCAGTGGATGCACCTTCTGCTTCTTCCAACAAAAGATCGAATGGGTGCGCTTAAAAGCAGAGCATCCGGACGCGTTTGAAGAAGCGAAACGGTATGAGAAGACTGCCATTGAACACGGCTCACCGTTCACGTGGAGCCAAGGAGAGTCTCTTTCGGACCTAGAACAACCAGCGCGCCAAGACCAGATCAAACAGGAGCATGAAAAGCGTCTGGCACGTGCGAAAAAGAGGATGCAAACAAACCCGCTGCGTCCTGACGTTGAGATGGATTTGGATGACGTCTATGGTGGAGCAGCGAAGGCTTGCCTCACCTGTCACAAGTGAAAGTTGCGCCTCTACTGTAGCCAGGCATATAGTTGGTCCCATGCCAACTCCGCGAGCCTGACTGACCTTTGCTCGACAAATCCAGCGTCCCAATCCGTTGTCTTTTCGGCTATCGGAACAAGAAGCGGCGCATACGCAGATGATGCCAATACCGCTTCACCAGTCGCGGGTAAAGACAGACCATTTTGTTTTGCTTCTCCGCGCACAGCTTCGAACGCCTCATGCGTTTTTGCGGAAAGCGCCTTAAAGCCAAGACGCTTTTTGGCCCAAGAGTGATCCGACATCACAATATTCTGCTCTTTTCGCAAGAGTGTTAGGTTGCCGAGGGTATGAACGAGATCCCCATCATCGTAGATCTGTTGGTCCCAAGTGCCACTTGATCCGCTCTGTGGAGCGACATGTTCAACTTCCATTTCGACAAACTGCTGCCAGGCGGTTGTCGAAAATGTATCATTGACGCCAGTCCTGCCCAGCTTCGAAAGACCCGGATCGGCATTGTCCGCAACGGCGTCTTTCGCTGCGGCAGAAGTCAGGAAAAGCACCGTTGGCCGCGACTGGCGATAGAGCGGCGTAGACTTGACCTTGGCAGCCCATCGCGCAGACGTGTCAATGCTCTCTCTAGCGAGTGCGGCTTTGAGCACTGACTTCAGTAGCGGAAGGCTGACTATGCTCTTTCGATCCTTTGGCTCAGCGGCAAGCGCTGTGGTTCCATCGCCTTCAGCCATCAGCGCTCTATAAACCGCATCTATGTTTGCAGTCGTTCCAAATGCACCACGCCAAAGTGCAGTAAAGGCAGCACATGCCTTGATCGCACCGCGCAGATCACTACGCGCTCGCTCGTCAGCACCGTCCTCCGTTCCTGCTTCAAGCGCGCGCCCAAAAAACCTCGATAGGGGGGCGACAGTAACAGTATGGTTCAGGCGTCTTAGATAATCGAGACAGACCGTGGTCTGCTCATCTGTGAACGCCAATGGTTTCAGTGCGGTGTCTTTATCGACCTCCCATGCGGTGGACATGAAGTCCGCAACGTCACCGAGACGGTGAATGAACGCGCTGCGTGATTTGGCTGTCCCTGGTTCGTCAAACCGCCTCCGCAGGTATCTACGTTGTTCGTTGAGTTTTCCGCCAAGTTTTCGCCCGGTATCGGACAAAGCGAAAGAGACCAGCAAATCTGATGTGTTCTTTTGAACGCGTGTGGTATCTTGAATGAATTGGTCCAGATAGTTTTTGACCCTTTGTACTTGGGTATGTGCCTCGGAGTCCTCATAGGTTTCCAAACCTTCAGACTCGATAATGCGCGGTTCGAATGTCTCAAAGGCCGTCAGGGGTTCGCCGGTTGTGTTGAGTGCCTCAAACATGTCGAACGCATCATCTTCATTGCGCGATTCCACGACCGTGAAAGCCATACGTTGCTGGGCGTAGTGCGCAAAGATAAGACTTGCGACTGCATCTCGGAAGCGGTTTTCAATCGCATTTTCTTCTGTCGACTCTAGTCTTTCAACAACTGTCGGATCTACTTCATACCCAAGCAACTCAACTCCAAAGTCTTCCTCCACCGCGCATGCCAATAGGTCTGCGAAATCGTCTGACGGTTTGCGAAGCCGCTTAATTCGACTGGTGATGTGGGCGTAAACCTTCTGAACGTTGCTGAAGGCACCACTGTCACCACCGCGCGCCTTTGGCCGAAACTCTTTGGTTCTGTCCGCCCCGTTGATGTGCTCGATGTATTGCCAGATCATACCCGCAATCGCCCCATCATACTGTGCCGAGTCTGGCTGAGATGACCAGACATCGACGAAGGAGCGGATCAGCCTTGGATAATATTGGTAGAGCCCTTTGCCGGTTCTCCTATCGAGGATGAAGCAATCTTGTAGTTCGGGAAGCAGCTTTCGGATTTCATTCTTCAGCCATTCATCAGCGTCCGTTTCTTGCTTTTCGATTTGATTGAGCAGCCGGGAAAGCTGGTTGTGAAGTGCTATAAAGATAAGAATGAACGTCGATAGTCGTTGCTGGCCGTCAATGATGGTCATGACCGACCTTGGCATCTCGCTACGATTTATCGGTTTGACGGTGGCGTAGGTGGTATCGTGAATGGCGATGACAGTGCCGAGGAAGCTGATTGTCTTGGCGCGGTCAACCAGCTGACTAATTCCATTCGAAATGTCCTCAAAAAGACGATCTACATTGCCTTTGTCCCATCGATATTCTCGCTGATAGGCCGGAATGTAGCACCCTTGGCCTGGCTCAATCAGAAAGGCGCGCACGCTCTTGGGAGTTGCTTGAAATGCGTCTTTGATATCGATTGCCATATATTTTACTTTCTTCGAACTATCGGTCGCAAAATTTCGCCCTTTTGCGAATCACGATTCATACACCTCTCGCACAACTTGTCGAACCCTTGAGAGAAGAGGGCGGTTACTGGACCTCCCTCAGAACTATCAATAGCTTAGGTCAATGAGCTAAGTCATGTGACGAATCTCTTTCTTGGGCGCGAGCTGACGCACCGTATTGTGGTGAAGAGTGATGAAAGGTAGTAGCAAAAGCGAGCCTCCCGCAGTTTGGAAAGCGCTACTCATGCCACTGATTGGCAGCCTTGGGCGAAGATCGTGACCCTCATGGGCGAAGACTACAGGCTTCGGTCGGCCTGCCGACTAGAGCTGATCGCCGCAGGCGACGCCCCCAAACAGGATTCCGCAGAAATCTGTCGTGGATCACAATTCTCTTTTGTTTTACAAAGCGCTAAACGCACCGTCCTCTCAAGGCGGTCTAGACCGAAATTCTTGACATTTTGGCCATCTTCGCCTAAATAGGGCTCAGGCAGGTTCGACTTTCGAGGTCACTGTCATGTCAACCTGAAGCGCAAGCTGACGGTCTTGCAGACCACGGTAATGGACAACTACTAAGGCTCGGCTTCGGTCGGGCCTTCAGTTTTTTGGCACCCTTTCCTGTCGAAACAGGCACTTACGCGCAAAATAGGTCAAATGACTACGCTTGGGTTTCCCGCGCACGGGCTTTGGATGCGTGGACAGAATTTCCATCACGACACCGTCTCTCAACGGCTGAAAACAGAACACTATCGACCAGGTTTCGCCGTTCTCAAGCTCGATCATCATCAGATTTTCGTGGCCGCCGAAATCCTTCGAAATGAGGCAGAGTGCATCGTCTGCGAAGGCTTGCGATATGATATCGGGAAGGCGCAACGACATGTCGTACCGGGGCTGATCGAATGCGCGGCGCGTACCATTGTGGTCGAAGGTATCATGCCGCTGATCATGCAACGCGCGCTCGGTGAAAACGTGGTTGGAAAACTTCACCAGAACATTCAGGTGGGTATTTGGATCGCGTCCTTTTCCCGTGACCACAACGGCAAAGGCGTCGAGATGGGACATGCCATATGTCACGCCATCGACCGCGAGCGCGGCATGGGATTTTGGGATCGTCAAAGGCACCTCCAACAAGCTGGTCCATCGGTCGCGCATCGAGAACTGACCGTGGCAGCGGAAGGTCCGAACACATCGAAAAAATGGGTCAAGCTCGGTATACACCAGCCGTTTCGGGCGTTTAAGCCCCTGAAAACGCCTATTCTCGTCGTGTTCGTGGGCCAAACCACGGGTGACGGGCCACGAGCACGGCGAGAGAGAACGGCAGATACCAAAAAATGCTGCACCATTGGCTCAGAGCCCCCGGCGCCGGTGCAAACCGATCAGGCTACCGATGAGATTGAGCGTGTTCCGATTGTGGGCTTTGATCATGCCGCGCAGCGCGCCGCCTGGATTTTGAACAGGTCGGGTGGGGTGGTCGCGGTTCGCATCGAGCAACATGACACACAGCGCGGCCCGGGCCCGTCCCATCCGATCGCACGCTGCGGCCCAGGCAGATATGTTGATGCCAAGCGGTGCAATCCTCGCGGCTGCGGCTTCGACAAATGCGTATTCCTGGTTTTCGCCACTCCGAACCTGCATTTCGAATTGGAAATCTTCGGATGCCAAGGTGATGGCGTGACCGAGGCCGTAATGACCCGAAAATAGCCCTTGAAGTGCTTCCGTTTCCGCCTGAAGCTCTTTTTCTCTGCAACTGGAGGGGCCGTTAGGCCCCGACTCTGAAAATTCAGAGTGTGCGGGCTTGCCCGCGCTCCTTTTATGGACGCTGGCGTTACATTCTTCAGATAGAGTCTTCTGGTTGTCTTCTTGTATAAAGGACCGGAAGGTATCTTCCGGTTCACAAGAAGAATCAGCATGGTTTTCGATCCAAACTGTCAGCCTTGTGCACAGGTCTGTTGCCGCGTCGATATGCTGGGACAACCGGGCTTCGCCCAAACTCAGGAGCGCATCAGTGCGGGGCCAGGTTTCACGCTCGGCAATCATCTCCTGAACGTGGTCGGACAGAAGATCGTCGGGTGACAGACGCGCCAGTTCATCGCGGAAGGTGGCCCACCGGACACTGCGTGTCGCTCTGAGGGTCTTCTCAAGTGTGCGGAGCTGGCGGGTCGAGATCCCGAGCTTCTGGGCAAAGCTCTCCTGGCGCCCGTAGAAAATCGGCTCCTTGCCAGGGTCGATCCAGGCGTCAGCCTCGGTGCATCCGATCAATCGTGTGAGAATGTCGGTGAGCCGCGGGCCAAGCCCGATGTCGCGGCCGATATCGGCCATCAGCGCGATCACATCGCGTCTGGAAAATCCCTGTGGAAGGGATGGGAACGGTTCTGTCCTCATGTTCTTGTCCTCTCATCTGCTCGTTGGACAAGACGGCGACAGGCAAATCTTCATTGTTCGCACAAATGCGTTTTTGCTTGCCTGTACGATTCTGGGGGTGTTATGATCATCTCGATTTCACACGATGCAGAGTTGGCGCTCTGTGATCATAGCTCCCCCGGAAGGTTCACCGCCTTGCGGGGTTTTGCTTTTCTAGGGCTCTGGTTCTCCTTTCATCTTTGGGCAGACAGTCGCTGCCGGTTTGGTTGGGTATGGACCCAGGTCTGGCCTAATGGGGTTTTGATGAGCCAGACCAAGACGAACTTCACCTGTTCGCACGGATGCGTTTTTTCTTGATCGAAGGGGCAGGGGGGTGGTAAAACCAGATCAACAGCATTGCTGATCGAGAAGTTGGCGCTTCTTGGTTTTTGAGCCCCCCCGTTAAGGCCGCCGCC
>ERZ1740065.2253-NODE-2253-length-11939-cov-7.736537_pt1 | contig 11939 bp, 11 predicted proteins | sample MGYA00581738_ERZ1740065 | MGnify/ENA primary metagenome ERZ1740065 (study PRJEB43018, sample SAMN04849749) | marine metagenome | isolation source: floating plastic debris | place: Pacific Ocean | collected 2008-09-01 | study: EMG produced TPA metagenomics... | reverse complement strand
CAAGCACATTACTAATGTATTGTATAACAATACAAATGTCAAGCAGACAATACACCTACACACTAAAAAGCGTCGTGGAGTTGCTACACCATATTTTGGCTATGCGATCGCTGCCGATATTAGACCGAGCATCGTGACCAACTGGACCAGCACCTGTACAAGCTGTTTTTTGGGCTCTGATGTAGCCTTGGTACCTTGGCCAAAGCCATGCCACAGTTCATTTAAACCAGTGAAGATCGTAAAGCTTTCTGGATAACTACTATGCGCAGGGTATTATCCAAAAAAAATAAAAATAGTTATATGGTTGAGCTTGTCCGTAAGGATGCAGCCAAAAGCTTATCTTTGAACTTCAAAGTTAGCGTTAGCTCTTGGGAGGGTAAAGGGGTGAGAAATAATGGAGCGATAATCGGTTATTTTTTGGGACTGATAGCTATAGGCTTTTTGTTCTGGTCATGCTTTTCGATTGGCAACTCGCCTCAACTCAATATTTTGTTTCTCTTTTGTGGTGGTTTGATTGGCTGGATATTAGGAATACTCATTACACCGATCTCAGATGTTGAAAGGTCAAGATTTTCAGAGTTTGGAAAGGCAATTACAACATTCCTGTCGGGCTTTTTACTAGCTAAGGTAGAAGGGGTATTTGAGCTTGCTGTTCAAGAAAAAAGTGATATATCTGATGTTTTTATAGGCCGTTCTTTGCTTCTAGTCGTTTCCTTTGCTCTAGGCTTACTTTTTACTTTCATTTGGCGTTCTTATGTTGCATCTGAGAAATAATCACAGCTGAGGAACTTAAGTGGATTCTTTGTCGGTTGGGCTAATCCACCATCCTCATCTCAACCACCACTACCACCCTACTCTCCTGGCTTCTGCCACCCTTCAACCAACGCTATCAGCACCGTCCCATACGGTACCTCCTCGATCGCAGCCCCACCAGCCGCCTTCAGCGCACTGATGAAACGTTCACGTTTAGTGGGTGGAATCAATGCATTCAAGTAAGCCGTTTGATCAACCTCGGTCGCTGTGGGATTTGACACTTCTAGCTGCTTGAGCAAGTCCTGAATTTCAGCGGCAGCCTCCGCAAGGGAGGGCGTTTCAGCAGCTTCGTTGTTGATAGTGCCACCGACCTGATTCCCCTGGACAGTTTCGGCAAAGCCTCCGGCAAACTGGGCATTACGGAGATCGTATTTTGGACCTTGCTGATTATTAGCCATTGTTGTCATCACTCCCATCAATGTTGCTTTGTCTCGGCGCTCTATTTCAATCGTCTGACGTGCATCCTCAAGGTGTTGTCCCTGTAACCGCAATCGCTCTTCATACTGAGCTTCCAAAGCCTTAACCTCAGAAGCGTAGAGTTCTTTCGCTCGACCCTCAATTGCCGTCTTATCCGCCTCTGGTGGAACTTCTACACGAACAACAAATGCCCCACCTTGCTTCTTCTCAATAGCCTGGATGGCAAGGTCTTGATCAGCGTATTGATTACGGAGGTCTTGGAAAGATTGGAAGAAGGCTTGCCAGTCGATACCGTCTTTAAAGATGAGATCAACGGTATTTACGGCTTGCTGAAATAGTGCAGCAAACTCGCCTGGCTTAAAGGTACCTTGGCTAGGACGGCGCTCTCGCTGATTAGACTTGAGATAAACATAGTCACAAGTGATGCCAGCCAGTTTCGTAGAACTGTTAACGTTCCAGTCTTCTATACAAGCTCCGGTCAAGGTAGCACCGGTTAAGTCTGCCTGGTCGAGTTGGGTTTGAACTAATTGGGCATTCGACAGATCCGCATCTTGCAAATTAACTCGGTTGAGATCAGCTCCAATGAAATACGTATTGGTTAAGGTGGCTCCTTGAAGCGTTCCAGTTTTGAGCGTAGAGCTAGTGAAGTCAGCCTGAACTAAATTAGCCCCTTGTAAGTTAATCCCCACTAGATTGAGGAGATGATTGTAGGATTGCCCCTGACCATTGCCTGTAATCAACAGCTTACAGACTTTCAGATCGCTGAGATACGTCTCCCCTGGACGTACACGGTCCAGTTTTTTAGTATCTCGCCAACGGGTACGAAATAACACTGCTTGCCTAAAGTCAGTACTTTTGAGACGTGCTTGAGAGAAATTAGCATCAGTCAATGTTGTCCCACGAAAGCTAGTGCCCCCAATCGCAGCAAATGCAATAGCAACAGAACGAATCCAGGCATCTCGCTTATCTCCCTTCAACGCTCGCCAACCAATGTAGGAGTTTATCAAAATAACAACTAACGCTACGGCTAGGGTTACGGCTCCGGCTATGGCTACACCTACACCTATGGATATAACTATGACTATAGCCATGACTACGGCTATGGTTACGACTCCGCCTACAGCTACGGCTAGAGCTACGGCTACACCTATGGCTATAGCTCCGACTATGGCTAGAGCTACGGCTACACTTATGGCTAGAACCGTAGCTATGACTTCGGATTCGAATACGGAATCAACTACAGCTCCGACTCCGGTTACACCTATGGTTATGGCTCCGACTCCGGCTAGGGCTACGGCTATAGTTATGGCCCCGGCTACGGATTCAATCCCTTTACGGAACAGCAGGAAGAGGCATATGGCAGTAACTGTTAATACGCCCCATCCCGTAACCTGATTTACAAAACTGCTAGAATCAAATATCAGCGAAACGAAATAGCCAGTAACCGCTGAGAGAAGTCCTGAGATAATTGACAGCAATAATGAAACAAAAACAATAATAACCGCCCAACGCCTTTGCAGTCCTGCTTTAGCCTGGATAAAATTTGCTCTTGTCAAATTCGCATTGGTGAAGTTCGTACTACGGATATCAGCCCCGCTAAAGTCTGCCCCTGATAAGTCCTTGCCTTTAAAGTTCTGACCTCTGAGACTTACTCCTTTGAAGTCCCGTCTACCGGCTTCATACAGTCGCAGCACCTCAGCAGCGTTCATGTCCTAGCTCCATCCAGCAACCCTTCCCAAACCATCAAATCCAGTTGGTATATTTCCTGATTGGATTCTGACTTATTGGCCCAGCAATTCAGCCAAAACCCTTGAAAATCTTCACTTTCCTTTGACTACTGCCTGGAGGATTGCTAATCATCGCCCAACTTATTACTGTCAGCAGACAACCCCGCCTCCGACCTTAGTCTAATATTCCAGCCCTGACGCCTCCCCAATGCTCCACTAAGGCCTGATCGCGCATACAGGACGACGCCACGACAGAAAGTCTTTAGAAAATATATTTGGAGGGTAACTATACTGAAACTTTCCGCATAGCATATTCACATTGGGTAGATATTTGGACTTTAATGTTCTTCCGAAAATATGAATAGCGATTGGCCTTTTGAGCAGGCCCAAAATGTTACAGCTATTACAACTAAACAAGTTTTGAATGAAAACTATCCCATTTTAGAAGTTGTTCATTATTCTGATGACGATTCATGGGCTTTTACCTGTGGGACAACAAATGAATCACACGATGGAAGGGTTGTTGGTATGGGACGCATTGTTGAGAAGGATCCAACTCTAAAACAAATAGCCGATCTACCATCCGGTTGGGGAGCTTGGCGCGAAAAAGTTGGGGGAGAATGGACACGATATAGTAGCGATGAGCATTGATTTTTCAGCTCTATGAGAGTGATGTCTAACCAGGCCATGCAAGGGACGCTCGGTTTCACCGCCTCAGTTGCTCTCTAAACGTTTTTACTCGCACCCCTGATAGCCGAGCCGTTATTCCTAAGCCGCCATATTCCCATCAAGCAACTCCAGCACCCGCTCACTCCCCAACTAGGTTTTGCCGTTGACTCCTACCGCCCTGAAAATGCTGATCCAGAATGCTCAGCATTTCTCTGGGCAATTTCTTGGTGATATGGGCTGCGGCCTCACCTTTAACGCGCCGATGCTGCGTCCCAAGTCTCAGAGGAAGAAAGCGGAGGGGAGCGCAAAGACCAGAGCACGGTGAAAGCGGCCCTAGCTAACCCAAATTATTTGGGTATATCAGGAAATAGGCCATTGCGGTCTGGATCTCTAGCAAATAAGACAGTGCTGTGGATTAAGCAAATTGCTCAACTGCTGCTATCGTCGTATCCAAGCGCTCGCTAATCAGGTCAACTACAGACAGTCAGAGGCTAAAGCTATGCAAATGACCTATCGAAGACTTTGGGTTCTGACCAATGTTCTCGGGTTTATGTTGTCGTTACTGTCAATCTTTGCAATAAGGTTAGTAGGCTTCACAGGAAACGGACTGTCCGCAACCGGATTGGTTTTGGGGTTAATTTTAGGGGGGATACAAGCATCTGTGCTCAGGCAGCGTTTACCCCGGCTAAAAGTCTGGCACTGGATAGTCGCCACGGGTTTAGGGGCCTATGTTGGATTAGCCCTTGCAGCCTTTAGTAATCTCTGGTCCGCCATGACTGGCCAGGGACCTCTCTTTATTGTGTGGATGCTTTTTTCGCCCTTTGTAGATTCCATGCCATCTGCACTGATGTGGATAATCGTGCTTGTCGGCTTTGGACTTTCTATAGGTATATCCGTGGGGATTGCTCAAGGTTTAGTTTTACGTCAGCACATCTCGAACTGGCGACTGTGGTGGACTATGGTTGTACTCGGTCACACACTAGGTGGAACAATGGGCTTGTATGGCATCTGGCCCATTGCAGGAATGAGTGTGACTGCTGAGAATTTAGGAGATGTATTGTTTTCGAATCTTTCTTGGGCCTTAATGGTCGTAGTGATTAAGGGACTCTGTTTGGGTGCAGTGGGTGGCGTGATTTATGGCAGCGTCACAGCGATCGCCCTAAAAAGCCTCAGACCTCGACAACATGGGCTTTAAGCGAGTTATCTCAGTTTGAAGCGGCGGCATTTTCTCCCACCAACCTTTGCCACTGCTCCCTTATCCTCAAAATTCTGATCCAAAATATTCCTTACCCGCCTTACCGCTGCCACTACCAGACAACCCCGCCTCTGACCTTAGTCGGACATTTCAGCCCTGAAGCCTCCAAAATGCTCTACTAAGGCCTGATCGCGCATCCAGGGCGATGCCACGGCAGAAAGTCTTTAGGAAATAGGCTCATACCAGATTATTCGCAAAGTCTAGAAGGTGTTGCGATCGGTGCAACTAGTCAAATCAAATCAAATCGCAACGTCCTTGAGTTGAACAGTACGATAAAACTTTTGGGCGGAATGGGTGGCACCCGTGCTCCTCGTAGCATCCGCTCCAGTGAATAGTTAGCCCTGTAAATGCTTGTGTATTCTGGGTTTCATTCACTAACCCAGAATACGAAGCGATTTGCCTCACCCTGAACCGCGCGAAGTCCGAGCATCATTAGGGCGCCTCTATTTATTCAGATTCTGTTGAAAATGAGAATGAGTTTTCAATAGTTTCAGCTTCTCGAAAGACAGCATTAGACAATTAATAGAGGTGCCCATTAGCAAATCTGGCAATACTCTTCGAATGACGATAAGTCGGATTGATCAAAAAAGATAAATTCGACCAAAGTTAGAAGGAATACTAACTGTTGACCTTTCACTTACTGAACTAACACTTACAGTCGTGTGTGCATCAGTTTCTCCATAAGCTTGTTTGAGAATATCTGTCCAGGTCCCAACTTCACCAAAAGGAATACTAACTTGTTGGTTGCTATCCGAAAAATTAATAGCAATCAACACAATTTGAGTTCCTTCCCAACGGCGATATACAAGAAACTTGCGATCGAGATGTTCCACCTCCAAAACACTATTCTCTCGATTGCCCTTTAAGGCAGGATGAGCTTTCCGAATATCCCCCAGAATTCTGTAAAGCTGCGTCAGAGGTAACACAGTGCCTCCACCCACAGAACTCATCGGGGAATAAAAATAATCCCAATGGAGAGGGCGAGCCCCACGTACCCTTCCAAAACCACTACTTGGCAACCCATAATTCTCACCAAACTCCTGCCCAGCCCACAACATCGGAATCCCAACACTAGTCATTAAAGCGATCGCATAAGGCTGCAGCTTCCACCACTTTTGATCATGCAAACCATGCCGATAATTGAATCCGCCACTTTCATCCCATTCTTCACCAGACGTAACGTTGTACATCAAACGACTTTCATCGTGAGATTCCAGATACTGGACTGGTAAAGCAGGAATAGTATCGCCACCAACCTTCTTTTCACTGGTGTACCTTAAAATCCCCCAGCGATCGCCAATCAACAAAAGCTCTCGACTGAAATCAGCACTCAGATAGTCGTAAGCAGCCATAGATTTAGCAACATTGTGAAGGCTCTTCTCCCAACACCCATTAACAGCACTATTCGAGAACTCGCCTAACTGAAAGGCACCTTCCCCTAAATCCTCTGCAATCTGGATAATCCGTGAAGAGCCATCAGCATTCACAAATCTGGAAATGTCCTTCGAATGGCTGTAAGTCTCATTACTCAGCGTTTGTAACGAGACAAAAGTGGGCCTATTTTCAGCAGAGTACCAGCTAATAGAGCCATCAGAATTAACTGAAGGGGCTTTGTCTAAATACCCATTGACATGATCGTATCGAAATCCATCGATGTTATATTCATCTATCCAAAACTGATTGACCGCAGCAAAAAACTCCTGAACCGACTTCATCCTGAAGTCATTCTTGTATCCAAAGTTTGAGTAGGCGCAGGACATAGGATTCGGAGCCCTGCGTATCGTTCCTCCATCATCAAATTGGTGATCTCTCCATAAGGGAAAAAATGGATCGTAACCCACCTGATAGGGGAACATAAAGTCGGCATGGGCATACACCATATCCAAAATGACAGCAATGCCCCTTGCGTGACAAGCTTGCACCAGCTCTCGCAATCCCTCGGGTCCGCCAAATCGTTCTTCCGGAGCAAAGTAGAAAATAGGCATGTAGCCCCATCGCGACGGCTCCGCAATACTGTTAATCGGCATCAATTCAAGAACATTGACACCCAAACTCTCCAGATAGGGCAAGCGATCTACAATTCCACTAAAGGTATTAGCAAATTCATCTACATTGAGCTCGTAGACGACCGCGTCCTTCAATTCCGGAGTCTTGTAATCAGCCAGATCCGTCAGAGGCGCTGGCGCACTCTCAACTCGCAGCAACGAAAAGGTTCCATCAGCCGTTTCCCGAGCGTAAGGGTCGCCAAAAAATAGTGAACGGGTGCTACCTCCAGAACTTGACTTAGAGGGACCTACAATTTCATAACGGTAAATGTAGGTTTCGCCTTCTACAAGAGTTACAGTTGTATTCCACAAACCTTTGGGCAGATCGCCCCATAAGTTATTAGCAGGCGGAAGAGAGGCTGAAAGCTGAACTCTCTGCGCGGAAACCGATCTGTCGAATTGTTCCGACCGCTTGATAATATATACAAATACTTCAAAATTTGTCGGATCGACGTTGGGTAAAGACAGTCGAAAAACAACTTGACTGCCCGAAACCAATGGGCCAACTTCAGAAATATCGAACATAATCCATCCTTATTGGAAACACTTTGCCAACATTGTGCATTCAACTTAGAGAGATCTACTGGAAAATAGTCTTAAATCAATAGCTAAGGCCAAAAAGAAACGTCAAATCTAATCAGCTCTTAGCTTGCCAAAGCAACAAAAGATTGCAAAACTATTGCTTTGACTGAAACACTAATCTTAAAAGGTCTAACTTGCAAGTCAGCGTCAGCTCTGACCGATAAGACCCGTGATTCTGGATCTTATTAAGCACTTCTAAGTAATAACCTCCTTATTCATAGAACTTACTTGCAATTTTGATTGTAAATTTGGAAAAATGGAGTGTTATACGTCACATCTGACAGTTAATTATAGTGAATGGGGTATTGGTAGGTGGTCATATCTCTGTTTCTACCACTAGCAGCATTACATAAAAACGAAAAGTACCCTTGAGGGTACTATCGAAATCTGGTTTCAAATCCTATGCTCTTTGCGTGTCTCAATTAGATTGAATGTGACAGCTGTAGAAAAGTAAATCTAGCAAATAGTTAAACCTTATACCAACAGATGTTGGATACATACAGTAAAAAACATTTGGAGTCGATTCTTATGTCTATTGATGGTGAAGTAAAACCAGATCTGCAAAGATTTGAGGGTATTTATGTCAATCCATCAATGTTTGGATTTGATGGACAAAGAGCAAGAGAATTGGCAATGCTTATTGGGGAAGCGTATTCTCAATTCGAACAACCAAGTACTTGGTCAATCTTAACAGATTATGACTTGATAAAAAGTCTTTACCATGATTCAAAAGAGAATCTATTTGGATTTGTCGCAAAAAAAGACAGAGACGTATTTATTATTATTCGCGGCACAAAAACAATATGGGAATGGTATAACAATACGACTATTAAATACAGGGAATATAAATCATTAAGAGGAAATGATTGGGGAGAAACGACAGAAGGTTTCTACAAAATCTATAACGATTTAAGGAATGAAATTAACGCTGCAATTCAAGAGTTAAATGGTGAGTTTAGTAACGTTTTTATCTCGGGCCACAGTTTGGGTGGGGCGTTAGCAACATTAACAATTCCCGATCTTATTGACAAAGGATTACCTCCCTCAGCACTAACCGTTTATACCTTTGCTAGTCCTAGATGTGGCGATCGCGTATTTGCTAATAAAGTCAATGCAACTGGTGTACAGCATTGGCGTATTGCTAATACTGAAGATATTGTTCCTTCACTCCCCGGATCTACTGCTAACATCAAATCTCCCGAAAAGAAATACCAGGAAAACTTTATTGTCAGGTTATATAGAGACTTAAAGAGAAAAGGAATGAAAACCTTTGAACATACCGGTATACCTGTTTATTTTACGATAGGAACAAATTCAATTGAAGATAACCACAACTTAGATACCATATACATGAGAGGAATTGGTCTACCTCCTGTATAAATGAGCGTTCTCAGCAGCGTATTTTTTTGACAATCACAATTATTCTTGAAAGCACCTAATCGGGATATGGAGAATCTTCAATAATCCTCCCCCAACCCCCCTAATACAGGTCCGCACCGGTCGGTGTAGTCTAGGCTTTTGGTGAGTGAGAACTCACTCTAAATCCCAACCGAATCACGATCGCGTATTTCGTCAAATTGCTAGGCCTCAACCTCTTCTCTAGCCATAAGCAAATTCACTGTCGTATTCCACTGCCAGAAATCATCATAAGGAAACTGGCCCTGCGCGTATTCAATCAAGGTTTTTACGCACGGCATCTTGTCAGCCCCCTTCGGCAAACGAGCATACAACCATTGGGCATACTTCTGAGCTGTCTCATAATTGCCTTCACCAGCAATATTGCAAATAGCGAGTGCGCAAGCCTCAGGCCATCCGTAATGCTCCCAATAGACTTCCTCGGCGTTCAGCATCCTTAGGGCCACTGCTTCAGGCGACTTAGATGCATCGAGATCAGGCGCAGACCGATGGTCGTAAGCGCAGTCAAAGTCAGGCTTTAGCGTCATGGTCATGCGAGGTTAGGCCAGCTCCGTTTCCAGCCGTTTCCAGATAGGTATTGGGTTAGGCTCATAACCCCCAGACCGGTTTGCCTTTATACGATTGACAAGGGCATCTGTGCGTTCGTTTCGCTCGGCAATCGCCTCTACCGGAAATTCCCCAGCGGCATACTCAACCAGTTCTTTGTTCAGCAATTCCATCCCTTTAGGTGGCGCTTCCAGAAGCCACTGACAGATCGCCTGAACATCGTCAAACTTTTCGGCACATACCATCTGGTGGATTGCTGTCTTGCAAGCCTTCAGCCAGCCCATATGCTCCCAGTACGAAAGCCTGCGCTCCATCATCACCTGAGCCACTTCATAATCAGATGGTAGATCGGGTTCAGGTAGCTGCAAAACATCTTCCTCGGCAATGTCTGGGTCAAACCATGAGGACGTATCGATATCGATATGGCACAACTCGAAAGACCGGTCAAACAAGTCTTTGAGTTTAGCGTCAGGTAGTTCTGTAAGACTAGGTGCGATCGCGGTTTCCATCAGTCGTTACTCCATGCTTTGTTTGCCAAATCGATTGCTGTCCATCGGGTGGCTAGCCTGCCTGACCGTTCCTCATGATCATCAATCAGCGCTTGACTGTAATAGTACGAGTTTAAGGCGTTCCTAACTATAGCCAAGTTATCTGAACGCCACAAGATGGCAGGTTCTAGCTGGGTATGCCGATAGATGATATTGCGAACTGCCCCAGGCGCAACGCCGCGTTCGGCCATGTACTTGAAGAAAACTGAACCCTCAGTTCTACAGTTTTCACGGATTGCCTCGTCACTCGCCTGGGCTAGCCAGTCGTCGAAGGCGTCTAGCAGAATTGGGTTATTTTTCTTCACAAATTTTCCTCCCAGCGGTCTGACTATACAGATTGAAACTTCCGGAGTGGTGGATGAGATCACACCCACCTAGTAGGTTGGCTCACGGCCCGAGGCCCAGCTATTCTTCCTCACGCTTTTGACGCATTTTCACAATGTCAGAAATAGATAGCTTCACTGGCACTGCTTTTATCGGTGGTCCATTCCATGGGCAGTTTATGCGAGCATCAAAAAACCAGTTTTCAGCATCTTTGCTGTCTGTGTAGTCAGCTTTTGCGGGCCCTCCATAGCCAACCTGGAGGCTTAGGCCCATCCCAAAGAACGATGTCAAATCGCTACAACTAATTGCAGCCCACTCCATGTTTTTAGCGAAATGACGGACAAAATCTAAGGTTGTCTCCATTGGCCACTCCCCGCCTTCACGGGAGTAAATAGTGTGGCTGAGATAGTAAAAGCCTTTCTGGATTTGCTCGAAGAAGGCTTGTAACACCCGGTCTTTAGCTCCTCTGAGAATGTCCATATCCCCGTCGATCAGCACTAGCTGGTCATGCTGTTCTGGAAACTTGAATACGCTGCCATCGGGCATTACCTCAGTCCTGACATAGACACCGCTAACCTGATGCTTCTGCTGATACCCATGGATTTGGTCACGGTAGTCATGGTACGCACCAATCTGAGTTAGCCCCTTGGCTCCCAAGAAAGCACCCATAACCCCGGCAAATTCAATTGCTTTCTCTTCAGCATCGTCAGGCAACGGGAATACGCGCTGACCAGAATTGCAAGCCTTATGCTCTTGATCGAGAAATTCTATAAGCTGTTCTGTGGTGTAGGTCATATCAATGCCTCATTCAGAATTGCTACGACCTGGGCCAAGAAATCCTGATCCAATCGCTCAAATAACTGCCCTGCAAATGCGCCAGGCTCGGTTGTCACTCCCACAGAGAACGTCTGCCGAGGCTTCACTATCCCTGCATCAATGGCAGCGGCCCTGGTTGACGTATACTCACCTGCCAGCATCCGTTGATGGATCTCTGGAGCAGTCTCGGCGATGCGTTGGGCAAGGTATTCGGGATCAGAGCCATACTTTTTTGAAGAAGTAGCAGACAGACAATCCTTATCATTATCAGGATTGTTTTTAGCGTTTTTGTTCCCCTTTGGTGCCCCTGGCTTACTGATCTTTTCTGGGTCGGCTTTTGCTGCTATCTCAACTACGGCCAGACATTCTTGAACCGTTATAGGTTTGTCAGGACATTGCGACAGCGGCGAGAACTACAGGATCATAGGCGCGTGCATTGTTGTTACAGTGGTGCCATCGCCATGCAGGGTGCAAACCGCACTCCCGCATAAGGGTTTGCCCCTACACGTGGTCAAGTCTGCACAACCAAGAGAGAAGGACACCATGCCGAACCAACAACTCGACGGCTTGAAAATCAATCGTGTCCAGCTCGTGAAGGACCACAACAGCTACGATCGGACCAAGCCCGCGTACATTGCAAACCGCCTGGAGGTGGCCAACGTCCTGGAGTTGGATGTGTGGGCTAAGGGGGGAGGTGACTGGTGGGTCAGCCACAACGTGCCGTTCGCCGGTATCACGAAGACCCTATCCGGCTACCTGTCCTCCCTGAAGACCTGGCACG
>ERZ1740065.2252-NODE-2252-length-11943-cov-13.095727_pt1 | contig 11943 bp, 15 predicted proteins | sample MGYA00581738_ERZ1740065 | MGnify/ENA primary metagenome ERZ1740065 (study PRJEB43018, sample SAMN04849749) | marine metagenome | isolation source: floating plastic debris | place: Pacific Ocean | collected 2008-09-01 | study: EMG produced TPA metagenomics... | reverse complement strand
ACTGGAACCTGCCATGACCCAGATGTGTCCACATTTTATCTGGCCTCAGTGGCTGTACACTTTCTTTCTACATTTACTGTGTTATTGTGATGGTGTATTAGTAGTGATGAGCTGTTTTACTCAGCGATATGTAGTGTATTAGTAGTGATGAGCTGTTTTACTCAGCGATATGTAGTGTATTAGTAGTGATGAGCCGTTTTACTCAGCGATATGTAGTGTATTAGTAGTGGTGAGCTGTTTTATGTGACGTTTGTTCAACTCCATCATACGTGTTTATGCAGAGTTAATCCTAAGAAGACAGGTAACATTCAGAGGAAGCTGTCCTCGCTGCTGGTTGAGGATCCTGAACTCAAGGAATTTGCTAAGGCAGTGAGTGTTCTCATTGGTTACTGATTGCTACCAGGGCGACATAGACCTGGAATACGGTGTGTCATAGATCTGGAAATATCCTTGTGCACGGTGTTCGATAAGTTTTGTATCTTTCAAACCATGAAGTGAATATGTGTGGCGTAGAAATGATCCACGATAACTCAGAATAATGCCTTTCACAGACACACAAGACATTTCAGCTATTAGAACCCCAAAGAACCACAAAGGCTGCATTTCTTTAAAATAATTAATCTCGATTATTCTTCCAATTGATATTTTTTAATCTTGAACTAAACTTATTTTAATCCTGCCACTACAAACTAGTTCCTAAGCTATAGAACTCAAAGCAGTATCATTGCTACTGGCTGCAGCAGCTGACATTGTCATCACTGTAACATCTTTGGTGGGTCATTAGTGGTATTCAACTGCACTGGTGTTGAGTTTGCTTAGATAAATATGCTATCCTACTTGTTCACAGATCTTTGTAACATATTACTCTTGGTTTATCAGTGAAATTAACCCTCAAACTAGCCACAAGATAAATCTTGTGGCATAAAATTAATCTTCTGAGCAATTTATCTCAGTCAATCTTAGAACAATTCGACTAAAATGCAGCACTAGTAGCTATAATGTGATTATTATCACACTACATATGGTACTGATGTGATGTTTGTATGCAGGCGTTTGTGGCGTATATGAAGGGGTACTTTCTGATGGCCAATAAGGCCATGTTTGACATATCGAAGCTGGATACGGACAGCTACGCCCAATCCCTCGGACTTGTGCTCATACCACGAATCAGATTCCTACAAAAACAAGAGAAACTCGAATCGGAGAAGAAGAATCGTCTAGAAGGTTCTGTAGCCTTTGGTTCTCTTTCATTACTATTGATTTGGTAGTTGTTTATTTCCCTGCCCTGAAAGCTCTTGAAGAGCTCTTCAAAAAGTCTTGAATAAGTCGTAAGAACTCTCAAGCACTTTGATTGCAGAGAAGCAGACAACTATTGATGGTTCTATGGCCTTAGATTATGTTTCATTACTTCGTGGATTGTGGCTAGCTCACATGGAGTAATGGTTAGTCATATGTGTGGGCTAGGTCTGATGTCACATGACCATCTGGCCTTTATCAGCAGTGTAAACCACTCAACTCTAGTTGGGGATGTCTTAGTAATGTGATGCTTAGTTCAAGGTTGCTCACTCACCTTTACGTTCATTTTAGAAAAAAGGCGACAGTAATGGCACGACAACAGCAATCTGCTAGCTCGTCAGAGGACGATGACCAATCAGATGATTCGTCTGATAATGATGACCAATCGGACGATCTGTCAGAGAATGATAGCCTATCAGACGAGTCGTTGGCTGACACTAGGAGAGTTGTGGCAGAGTCTGACGAGGATCTATTCACTCTGAAGGACGGCGGCGTTCAGGAAGCTGTGGAAGTCGAGTCAGATGACGAACAGACAAAGAAGATGAAGGTAACAGTTTTAGATTTTTTTACTGCTCTGGAACCGGATTTGAAAAAAATTAGGTGAAAATTTATTGCTGTTGCTGGAATTCGCTATAGAAATCATGCCAGTTATCTCTTATATAGGAGTTGTCTTCTCATTTATGGGATCGCTATAGTTGGATCTGTTGTGTAGCGTAAGCTGCCGTGGTGTAGTGGTTAGCATGCCTGTCTTGGCAGCACACTTTCACAAGATGGCTATAATTTTTATTTCTTGATGATTTTTAAGAAAAGGCTAACATTTCTCTCACTATCTAATACAGCATTACAGTATGTGTAATCAACCGCGTGACTGCTGTAGAATCATTGCCCAGACCGATAAATCGGGCACTGATACACGTTTGTATGCTGCAGCTGGAGCGCGAACTCCAGGAGAAGTCTGTCACAAAGAAGAGGGCCATCTCTAAGAGAGACATGGCAGCTGCTATGAAAAAGAAAGGAATCACCGCCAAGAAGACTGTGTTTTCTGAGGCCGAGGTAGTGCATACATATCATGCCACAATGTGATTGGTCAGTTTCTGTTACATTGACTCTTGCTATGATCAGTCGAGTGGCAGTGGAGAGGAGATGGAGGAGGGTGAGAATGTACTCGATCTGGAGGCGGCCAGGAACCGGTTGATACAGCAAGACGCAGAGGATAAGGAGGTCAGCGTCATCTCCGTACAGCTGAGGCTGATGTCTACATGTAATGTTTGGTTGTAAGGTTCAGATTACGTATACCGTATTCCTTCGAGGTTTAGACACACATCCTACTATTGAGGACACCCGGTGCGTTCTATTTCCTTGAGGTTTCGACGCAGCGTCCGATTACGTAATTTATATATATTATAAGGCTGCGCAGTTGAGGAATATTTTGTTTTGGACACACCTGACCTCACCTGCTTAGACGTGGTTCTGAGGGAACGCGGTACCCAGCTCATTGTGAAACTGTACCAGTTGGCAGCTGCTGTGCAAAGTAGGCATGAAGTTTTGTCTGACCTGGCTTGTTTGATATGAAATTTAGTGACCTTTGACCTTCGTGGTGGCACAGTGCTAGCTGGTGCTTGCCACTATAGTTCAGACTGACTGCAGTATTTCTCAAGTTCTATTTTATGTCATTGAGTATTTACTGGAAATATATAATAAATGAATTACTGCAAATAGAAATTAGAAGCTGAATATTTCTAGGTCAGTCATCTCTAGGCTCTCTCACTAAATAGGTACTTTATTAATATTCAAAACAGCTAGAATGGAAATTTTATGCATATATGTCACAGGCTTATAGAATGCTGGTGAAGAAAAAACATCAGGAGAGGCGTTGGAAGGAGAAGGAGAGACGAACAAAGAGGCTCAAGAAGGAGCAGGTGAGTCATGTCCTGATCACATGGTATTCAGCAGCCCTCAGACAGTTTGTAAGGTCCCTCCTGTGCGGAGGAACCTTACAAGCTGTCTAACATTGTTGCTTGACATTTCAAACAACTGCCCGTACTGAAGTACTATAGACAACCTACCAGCTAGTCTAAGTCACTGCTTCGAATATAGAGTTGTCTTCTCCTGCAAGAGGAAATATCCATATAATTCACAAGTCCAGCAGTCTTCATTGCTATTGATGTTCTTCTCATTTATGTTCTTGTTATCGAAATCACTATCGGTAACCCTGAAACCATTTGTATCACTGGTCGCATATGCAACTTTTTGCTTTCAGCTGAAAGATGAGAGCGAAAGTGGAGATGACTCGTCTGCATCAAATGACCAGGACGATGAGTCTCATGATGGGTCACGTGATGAAGATAGGCTCTCTAATGCTGCGTCATCAGATGAGGAGTCCACTGCTGATAGTAACATGGCTGCCAGCAGTGATGACGATGGTGACAGTGAGTCGGAGAGTTCGGATGGCGAACAGAACCCAGATCCGCCAATAACTGGAGACAGTCAGCTGGAAGACTTCGAGGAGTTTGCACTACAGCTTCTGAAAGGAAAATCAAAAACTTAATGGATTTTGTATCTATTTATCTTTCTGCGGTCAAACAATAAATCCTTGTGCGTCCTTGCAAGTCCTTGCAAAACATTGTGCCTTTGGACGTTGGTAAGTCTTCCTTATATGTCTAGTCTAGTATGTCAACTTATGCCATTGTATGTCTTGGCTGATCAGCTGGCTGTTTGTAGCAATTCCCTATTCAGTGTAGCGTCTGGTGCACACAACCAGCTCGTTTATCTATCCTGCTATACCTTTCCCGCCCACCCATGTCATCCTACTGCTGTGCTGAAATAGCTTATGCCTTACGTCCCTACTAAGAGCTTCCAGCCTGCCTACAGGGATGGGTAAACTTCTTATCAGAACCAGGAGGAAGAGGCAATTGGTTCTATACATGCATGTAGGCAACGAGAAAGACAATCTTGTCTAGTCTGCTGTTGGTGTGGTGAAGAATTTCGTCAGGTTGTTTGTTTACAGTAACTTCTGTGACTGTTCGCCGTAAGTATTGCGCAATAGACAAGGCTATCGCGAGTTCGGGTTGCTATCTATTTGCGATAGCAGGAACTTCCGGGATGGGAAGGCATGCCCGAGGAAGTGGGAGAAAATCTCGTGTCATCTTGGGTTCCTAGGGTAGCGTGTAATAAGGCTATACTAATGGATGCTAGCATTCAAGAGGATATCTCTGAACGAATGTCCTCAAGCTGCCAAATTTTCGCTTTGCTGTCTAGCTATTTGATAATGAGAACAGACTAGATTTCGGACCATCATGATGTCACTGTCCGTGCGTACAACGTAAGTCCATGCTGTAATTACATTATACATGTAGTTTTACGATATGTACGTGCTTATAATCATGCATAAAACATTTTATAGATGGGAGCAGCGAAATCGACTCAAAATGACGAGGAACTGCACCAAAGGACGATTGAGCTAGCTTATGGCGAAGACACAGATTTATGGACGAATCTAGAGTCTGATAGAAGTATCACGGCGACGAAGAGGCTTCACTATTTGATATGTAACGATGAATTCAGTTGGAATCATCTCCACACAACTGCTCAGTTTAATCAGCTAGCTTTAGCTGACCTGATAATAAAATCTGTTGATATTTCTTACCGTGAGAGAGTTGTATTCTGTGTGAATAACAACGGCAGGACTCCTCTGCATTACTGCTCGTCATCGGAGATGGTGGAACTACTCGTGACTAGCCTTCCTCCTCATGTCAGACAGAACTACCTCTTACACCCAGACATAGACGCTTGTACAGCTGCTCATTGCGCCATCAGCCTTAACCGCCATGATACCTTGAGCTCAATCTGGAGTCTTTCTAATGATACAACGAGAGAACAACTCCTGTCATACCGTGGTGTTTGTGAAGTCAGCCTTCTAATGGAGGCTGGTCATTGTGGAAACAGGGAAACTGTATGTCTGGTTTTGAATCTTTACACAGACTCTGACTGCTGGGAAGAGACTATCATGTCTGCTAGCGGCCGTGGTGAGACTATCAGACACCCGCTTGTTGCCCACCAGTGGATGGAGGAATTGGCAGAAATACTCAAAACTTTGACCTTGGAACAGCGGAGAAGACTGCTGAGTTTAAAGAATTTTTGGGGCTATTCTCCGTACCAGCTGGCATTAATGGCTCCTCATCAGATCAGCCCAAACTCACAGTCCGACAGGCGCACATATGTAACAATGTGGCCTTCATTACAAAGACTTAAGATCACAGACCCGTAGCCCCAGCGTTAAACTGCTAAGTGTCCTTCACCTTCTCACGAATCAATACAACATCTCAACGTCTGCATCGATATTCGGTGTCAACTGACTCCAAATGAGTACATATCTCGCCATCAGCAAGATGGACAGACATCGATCGGTATGGTCAGTACATACAATATCTTGCTCCCTCCCTCTATTCGTCCCTATCTCTTTTTCTCTCCCACTCTCCCTCCCTCAATTCTTCCCTACCTCTTTCACTCTCCCAATCACCCTCTCACCTCTCCCTCTCACCTACCACCTTTCTCCCTCCATCTCTCGATGTATATAAACCGTTATTATTTTATCCATAAAGCTCAACTGACGTCCACACGAGTGACCTGAGCCAGTACCTCACGTCACATAGCCATCTCAACTCGTTCATACTGTTTCTGGTGAATAGGGAAGTTAGTCCAGAGATGGTGGATAGCAACAGTCGATTGAGTGTCAGCGACTTTCTGGGAGATGTGATCCAAGTGATAAACCAGCCAAACCTCCACGGAGTGCGAAAGGTCAGTTAGTAGACTGTGGGATCTCCATCATAGTGAGACGGAGAGAGGGATGGACTGGGAGTAGGAGTTAAAATGAAAGGGAGAGGGCGGGGAGTGGTTAGTACACTCTGATCTTCATAGTAAGAGGGAAGTAAGGAAAGAGGGGAGAGGGAGGGAGTGAAAGGGAGAGGGAGGGAAAGGATGGGGAAGAGAAGGCGAGGAGAAAAGTGATAGAGAGGGAGCAGAAGGGAAAGGAGGGAGACCCGGCTGATAGAGAGATGAGAGAGTGCGAGGTAGCGGGGAGAGAACGGGAGTAGCAGCGTTTTATTCTTCATCCACATCACATCAACAGTTCAATGAAGGAGTAACTGTTTGACTAGATTGGTTTGCAGGTTATGTATCTTTAATAGAGAAATGGTGTGTTCTAAACTAATGCTGAAATTTGAATTTTTACTTCCACACTGGAAGTAAGTTCTCTACAACTCTACTTGTAAAATAAGTTCTACATCGCTAACAATGATACCGAAGAGCGTCATTCTCAGCTTCTTTAGGCCTTCAACGGACAGTTCCACCTTGTGTGATATCGGTAATGGCTGCCGTTTAGTGCTTATGCTGATCGAATGCTTTCATCTGTACATCTGTACATCTGTATATCTGCCTTTCTGATTTTCGTTAACTCTAACACACTGCTATTTCCTGACTTTTGTTTGGTTGTCCTCACTTAGTTTGCACTAATATCCCCACACAGTTTGTACAGTAGATAACCAACTATGCGCATTCAGTAGGTAGCCGCGTACATGTACAGTAGGTAGCCGTGTACATCTACAGTACGTTGCCATGTACAAGTACAGTTATGTTACTGTTAGATCGTGTTACAGGTAATATTCGTCCAGGTGAGAGTTAGAGCGGTCCAACACAAGGAATGCGTAGACTACAGACTGCAAACTATATCACTTCCGCCCGACTACCTGATATGTTGCGTCATGAGCACCAGAGACCTGACGTATTGTTATCCACAGTCATACTCTCTTCCTATGTACAAGTATATACATGTATATACATGTATATACATGTATATACTTGTATACGCATGTACATATGATGCATGTTTAGATGAAGGGGTTGCTCGTATGTGATATGCAATCACTGTTATACGGGTCAGAGATAGAGAGTGGGATGAGAATGTGGACCACTGACTCGCTACATGACCTATATACTGCGCTGAGAGTTCATCCGCCCGTTCTATCCCTGTGTCTGATATCCACATCACTGGGTAGGCAACTGCGTCTACATGGAGCATCTGTGGGGAACCTGCTACGGTCGACAGACGCTACCAGGCGCAAGCCTGGGTCAGCACTAGTTGTATGTAGCAGCAGAAATAGAAGCGGATACGAGGATGAACTGAAGGATGTTAGATGCTGCCTTGATGGATATCTCAGGTTTAAGGTGACACTCACTCCTGTTCCTTATTCTGCTTCTTCCCGTGTCATTCGCCAGTATGATCCTATCTATCCCTCTCTCCCTCCCTCCCAACCTTCTCCATAGCCTCCCTTCATGTACTGTAAACCCAAATATTTTAGGGACCTCACAATAATAGCTATAATAGCGACTCAAAGAAAAACAATATTAAAGTTGAACACTATATTTTTGATAGCTCTTTATGCTATCTTATACAAGCTCGAAGGAGATCGCTAAAAATTCTAGCCTTTTCTACTATAAATACTGCTGATGACGATCCTAAATGATGAAGAATATTTGCCAAAACAGGTCAGCAACCGATTGTTTGATTTTGAATCCATTTTTCTTCGTGGAAATGAAGGCATGTCCCTCAGGGGACACTCGGGCCTATTGGGTTCCGCCTACACGCTGCCCTCATGTGACCCTAGGTGAGTTAGGCTGTCTCATGTGCTTAGGCACTGAGAAATCACTGTAACAGACCATTACTATATTATTATTCTATCTTATTGTATGTTATTATGCTTGCGAATGTCAGCGCATTCGGAAAACTTATGACAGCGCCTGATTCAGCGACTAGCGTCATGTGACTCTCTCTCACAAGATGTTTTGGATGGCACCATACCTAGTTTCCTGTTACCATATATGGAAAAAGTTTACAAATCATCTATGTATGCTGTTGACACCACCAGTTACATGCAGCTCAGTTATGTTGAAGCCTCTGTGAGAGTCAGACTAGTGTTTTGAGTCTCTCTCTGCTACGTGTTCTATGTGAGATGAGCAAATGTTTTCTGCTGTTCCACCTTTTATGCAAGGCAACCGAGCTCAAAGAGTTCAATTGTCATATCATATTTCTGATAAATTTGATAGCCTACTAGCCTCTAGATCAGGTGACGAGGTATCTGTTCACGCTATCATCAGGTGCCATCCAAACTTCCATTTTATGCGTGTCATATGTTATTTTAGTTTTTGTGGCTGTGAGTGTGAGTGTAGATACAATAAGAGCAGTGCACCTCACGTCACGTCAGTTGGCTATGATCCGACAATCGAGGGCCATAGTAAAATTACGGTACCTTGAGGGCGAGACTACCATATGTGTTAAAAAGATGGCGAGTCTGTCTCCATGCTTGCGCACCAAGAAATAACGTGCCTTAAGGGTGAGGCTGCCATATGGGGCGCCAGGTTGCTCTCGGTTTCTAGGCAGGTCGGAGCACGCCTGTGGCACGAGGGTCCAGCAGGAGGACTGCAGAGGGATGTGAGCCCACAACTTCTCAAAACTTGCGTGTCCCGAGGTGTAGGCTCTACCACTGAGCCATCTCCTATTCCTAGTCAGTCAAGGACTCTGGTCTTCATGCATAATCAGACAGTTCCAGGCTGTCCTGGTGTCAGCGTCACCAGTCCTCTGGTCTTCAGTGCTGTTCATAAGCCATACTATACAGTGCTGGAACCTCAGTCCATAGTCTGCCTATTTGTGTAACCCACTAACTGAATCCATCCACTGCCCATGTCAGCCTATAAGGAACGCCTGTCTTACAGTAATATAGCCTAATATTCATAGTGTGCCTATTTAAGTCATCTACTGCCCATGTTAAGACGTGGAACTGAGATAATTGGTTTCTTTATTAAGTTGATGTCACTTCATACAAGTTCCTTTTCTGGTACCAGTTAATTACACACATCTGTAGCCTTTATTTCAGTTTTCGTGGTGTTTATGCCCATTATACCTGGTATAATAGGAGTTGTCTTCCCATTTTTGGGATTGTTATTGTAGGAATTTGCAGGTTTGGTTTGGATCTCCTAGTAGTCAATAAATGACACTAGTACCACTAGGCTAGAACTCTGGCGAAACTTTGTAAGACCAACAGTTGCAGTACAATATCCGAACATTGTTGACAGGTGAATGTTAGTGAAACACCAGATTTCACGGCGGCTGAGCTGGTGCGGGCGGTGTGGGAACTGCCCCAAAGCCAACAAGTGATCAAGCGGCTGGTTCTTAGTCTCCTCTCTTTACATCACAAACAGACCACTCTCAGTCAGGTCATTGAGGAAGCTGTTCATGAATTCTCTAAAAGACTTAATTCCTTGAAACTTGACCAAATGAAGGTTAGTCGTCCATACCCACATCTCTATGTACATTGTATCTTGTTGTTCGTCTTACTCTTACATGTACCAGGTAGTTGTTCTTTATGTTTTACATTTGCTGCTAAGCCTAATTTCACATACATCTCTTAACCCTTCAGGTGAGCCATGCATGAGCGAGCTAGGTTGGATTCATGTGATTGCTTCCAGTGCTCATGCACGTTACTCCCAGTGCTCCTGTGCATTGCTTCCAGTGTTCATGCGCGGTGCTCCTGCGATAGGCTACAAGATGTGAGCCAAGCTTTACTGTAAAAGTGTAAATATTAGCTGGCGAAATATTTAGTGTTTGCCAAAACAGAAACAATATTGGTGTTTGTGGATAGAATTCATTTGCAAACCGAGTACAGCACCTCCCACCCTCACCAATCTGTGTCTATAAAGCCGTTATATTCATGTTGAGATGACAACTCCGAAAATATTCCATGATGTGACAACTCCGACAGAAAACTTGGTTGGTTTCATCATTAGTGTTCTGCTTGAAATCATTATATTGGCTAAATAGTAAGTGAGTTCGCGACCCTGTGACATGTCCAGAGCTATTTTCGAATATTTTATTCGGCGAACTGGACATGTTACAAGGTCACAAACTCGCTTATTTTCCACAATAATGATTCCATATTGATTTTGTATATTTCTTTAGATTTTTTTACTTTTATTCTTGTTGCAGTCGGATGAAGCTGATAGAGTGATCCGGTTGTCGGCTGGTATCAAAAGGAGTGTGGAGCAGATGTCACTACCGCGCAAATTGCAGCAGACAAGATGTCAGCTGCTACTGCGTCTTCGCACTTACTCTGATTGGATAGACACAGTCGCAGACGCTGACACAGACGCTGACACAGATGCCGACACAGACGCTGTGGGAGACGTTTTGGAGCGGATCAGTTGGAACTTAAGACAATTGAAAGACGGGTAAGATTTCACAAAGTCGCAGGTGGTTGGACGGTTTCTTTATGGCGACTGACTGACGTTTATAGAGTCGAGAGCTGAGCCTCGTCGCTCTGACCACCAACGAGGTCATGGACAACGTCAGAGATTTTGTCAGCGAAGATCCGTCAAACAGAGACCTGATGATGTCACTTCTCTCTGGTATCGACAGTCCAGATACTGTTGTCATGACGACTACGCGACCGGTTTCTGTACAGAAAGTTGTTGACGCCCTCGACAACGGAAGCGCTTTGCAGCCTAAGGTCAGCAGACAATGTTCTCTTTCATAACCTCTCTCCGCATGTCCGTATGATGAGGACTGGTGAGGGAAACTCGGGTAATGCAGTACAACACTATGATGCAATACGCTGCCACAGTACAATATGGTATTTTGATACAATCTAATACTACGATACAGTACAACACTGCGATACAACTCAGTGCCATGACACTGCGTAGTACTATGATACAATACAGTGCTACTGCTACTATACAATACATTAGTACAGTACAATATAGTATTGCGATGCAGTGAGACAGTACAGTAATATAATAGTTTGACAATGTACAGTAATACTCATATTTGGCTTCCTTTACAGGTGGTCCTACTCCAGTACTGTCGAGGAAGCAATACCGGACGGATGGATACATCTGAACAGGAGCTCCAGCTTCTCTCACTAACAAACAGGTTCCCTGAGAAACATCGTGCCAATCAACTCGGTTACTTGCCACAGCCACAGCTGGGCAACGGTCGAACTTAAAGTGAACTTCTACATCGCGTTCTCCACCCTCTCCGACAGCAAGTCAGTAACTACTCCAGTATTCCACAGTTCTGTACTCACTGCAATCATTGCTCCGTCACGTATGGCGGTTTTAAGTGATGGGAACAGATAGCAGTTGTAACGATAACAAACTGGGCAGCCTAACCAACTACACGAAGGCGGCTACAGTAAGCGAATAAGTTCAGCAAACAAGGGGAGATGAATCCATATGACTATAATGGACCTTTTCATAACTTTGCAGAACTACTATAAGCCCAAATATTTTACTGGACAAAAATTATAGCGTTTTACTCAAATCAGCAGTATTTTTAATAGTAACAACTAGAATTTTTAGCGATTTCCTTCGAGCTTGTATATGACATACAGAGCTATCAAAAACATAGCGCTCAACTTAAATAGCAGTTTTCCTTGAGTCGCTATTACAGCTATTATTGTGAGCTCGCTGAAATATTTGGGTTTGCAGTACTCGCTATAAATAGAACCTTGTTATCATGACACCAATTATAGTAGCGAGTGTGTGTGTTGACTGGTTTCGCAGGTCTGAGAGAAGTCAGCGGTTCAGAGCCATGGC
>ERZ1740065.2251-NODE-2251-length-11947-cov-11.334763_pt1 | contig 11947 bp, 7 predicted proteins | sample MGYA00581738_ERZ1740065 | MGnify/ENA primary metagenome ERZ1740065 (study PRJEB43018, sample SAMN04849749) | marine metagenome | isolation source: floating plastic debris | place: Pacific Ocean | collected 2008-09-01 | study: EMG produced TPA metagenomics... | reverse complement strand
CCCCTCCCCCCCCCCCCCCCTCTCTCCTCCTCCCCCCCCTCCTCCCCCTCCGCCCCCCCCCCCCCCAGAACCCTGGATCCAGGCATAGGTGTGCGACCTTGGCAGCTGTCATCACTGCAGTTCATGGCTGAACTGCAGTAAGACAACATGGTGAAGTGAAATACTGCTACTTGGGTAGTACAGCTGCATCGGTTCATTTCCACAACACCTATAATTCCTAATTAGAATTCTTCTGTACCCATATATAAGGTATCATGGGACTACCACACTAGACCCCCCATAGGGTCACGTAAAACACACGCACCAGCAGGCACCTGTATTTAGTATATAATGGTCCGTTATGGGTGGATTTAGATCACATAGATTTATTATAAGAAAACAAAATGGAGGCTTTATTGCTACTAACAGTATGACACAGACATTGAGGCAGCAAACATTGAATCTAAGTGTGATAGCGTACTAGAGAGACTGCAGTTAGAATGTAAGAGTGGAATCGTACCGTCTTCTGCCATTTTACTCTGATGTGTTGATTGTCAGGGGTTTACCCTTCGGATCGTCAAAATGGTCGAAAGTACTGATATTGCTGAGCATGCCGATGCCGAAGATGGTGAAGGTGATGAGTATGAGTGCGAGTATGAGACCCATCCATATTGGCAGCGTGAAGAAGCCTACGCAGTCGTACGCAGAGCTGAACTTGCCGCTGGTCGAGTTGTGAAACAGTTGCAACTGCAAACACAATAGTGAAGGCTGCTGGGAATTCTAAGTTTACATAAGGAAGTGCGGAATTGGAGAGAGACGTGTTCCATAAAGACATTTGTTTCGTGCACGAGGGACTTATTGGGCGTTAAAAGGAATAAATAGCAAAATACTGCAACTATCTACACCTACACTACACTTACACACTTACACTAGACACCTACACTACATTCTAGCATTCTAGTAAGGGCCAGTGAGATGGATCACAAGCTACTAGTACCAGTACCACCAGATCCTTGCTGACGGACGTGACAGCTTGTGGTTGCTGCAGAAATTCTGGTTACAGCCAAAATGAAGTACATCAAGTCGCTGTTATAAGACAGGTTCTAAATCCCTGGTATGATACGTAGGTGTACACTGAGTAGAAAGATCCCCAACTTGTGTGCTCTACACAGCAGCCTTGCGCTGCACATAAACACAGAGTTTATATGGGTGACATCACAACTACCAGTGAAACGATGGCCCAGTACAGTTGCAAAGAAACATACATATCCCTTTCTATGACAAGACAAAAACATGTGAAAATAAAACGTAGGTCCGACTCAGACAGGTAGCTCAGCATATAACCATGAGAGCTGTATACGAATGCGGAGTACGTACAGACCCTACCCCTCTGGTAACTATCGATTATGCGTCGGCTATATAGCAGTACCTGCAGTCGGTTGATGGTGACGTTGTTGAACGTGATCTGCTCGGCGCAATGGAACGAGAAGCCTACGGGAACAGTCATGTAGTATTTGTCGCGGAGCGTCTGGTCAGTAACCATCCAATAACCACCAGCCTCCAGGAAACTGAGCCTAAAATCGATCAATAAATCAATAACATCAGTATAAGAGGGTAGCCTGGTATTGCTCTGAAATAAATTGGAGTTGTCTTCTCCCTCAGTTACGCTAGCAGCTATGCTAAACGCCCTCATTTATCCTAGATGGCCTACAGGTATCTCCTGGCATGATATGTAATGCTTTGCAGAAGAGAGGGAGGTTTGAGAACATGTTAGACTATATGGAGAAGACAACTCCAATTCACAACAAGGAATAAGTTTCACACGATTGAGCAGGAGGCTACACTATCGCTGATATCTGCGATATTGGTGAAAATTAAAAGAGGATTTGTCTCTCTTTGTTTGGGCCTGCTGCTGACATTCTAAAATCTTCTGCCAATTTTCCATCGGGTTTCAAAGAGTTTTCTGAAATTATTTGAAAACGTAACTTGTTTGAATACTGTAAACCGATATTTTAGTGGAGAAAATATCGCATTTTGCTCAAATCAGCAGTATCTTTAATAATAACTGCCTAGAATTTTTAGCGATTTCCTTCCAGCATGTATATAACATAAAGAGCTATACAAAATATAACATTTTCTTTCAATTGCTATTATAGCTATTATTGTGAGGTCGTTAAAATTTCTATGTTTACAGTACATCATCAAACCATCTACAGTCTGCTACACCATTCAGTCCATAGTTATTGGTTAGCTATATAACCATATGGCCACCAATGATGAGATGATTACCCCCCTCCCTCCACTAGTTAACCAACTGACCTAATCACCTGTCACTAGCTGACTCGCAAGGGGGAGGGGGAGGGGGAGGGAGACAATGCGAGGGGCTTTTCTCTCCCTACAGATCTTTTACAAATTAACTCAATCAATACTTACATCACCAAATCACGAAACATGATGTCCCTGTAAAATAGCAAGACGATTATGTAACTCGTCAGTCAATAAGCAGCAGCAGCAGACAATGTGACCTGGAAACTCACACTGCGGATCCATTGGTGGTCTTGCACGAGACTTCCTTCATAGTCAGGTTGCCGTCCTCATCCATAATGCTACCGGCGTACAGTAGACAGTCGGTCTCGTTCAAATATATCGGGCCAGTTGACTGTTCATCGTCCAACTCAAGGGCCATAAGGTGGCGCTTGATGACCGAGTGACTATCATGGCTCTGAAAGACGATTGAACACTCCATAGACATAGACACCAATCATAGACATGCACATTAGCTCTTCCTAAACTGTTCCCCAGGTTTTACTTGTGCAACTAATGACTATGTTATCAAAATGTTGGCGATGATAATTATAACAATAACAATAATAGTAATAACAATAATTATAACGTTTGATCTCACTTTCACGATGATCACCATCACTACTCGCATTCGAGTGCAACTGAAACGCTTGGTGGGAATGATTTTAGTCAAATATGTCTGACACAACCATCTACTTGCAGGTTAAATGGAAGGCTTTCTATTTCCTTAACTTGTAATTCAACGAGGCCAACTTTTTCCATGTGCACATTTAGAAAATGACAGTTGTTCACACCGCTCAACTAAATTTGATACTTTCTAGCCAACGAGCTGATACGAGTCACAGTATGCAGTCACGAGCTGACATACCCTGTGTTTGGAGGCCGTGAACACCGCGATGTACGACATTCCACTGGCTGCAAGGCGGCCGATCGCTTTGCCAATGATGTGATCTACAAATACGATTCACATCATCAACAAAAATCTCAGGAAGCCTTGAGTCGTGGCTGTCTCTCCCTTTGCTTTTACTCGCTTTTCGGAAAGTCTGAAATGAGTTGTCCCACCACAAAGTTCATGGACTACACAACTGTCAATTGATATCATATCTAGGCATGTGTTAGAGTCTACGAACTGACCGTTTCGACTGAGTGACTTGTCCCGAGTTTCATCGTCGTCAGTCGGGGCGAGGTAAATCACAAGGACAGTGTTATCACTCAGTTCAGTGTCGGACAAGTACTTCATTGCTTCGTGTGCATTCTTGAGCTCCACCTGCTCTTCATACCTATTGGAAAGCGCGTCCACACTGTGCATTGGCGACTTCACAGATGGATAGTAATAGAATCCTTTTTTCCCTGAGAAATCCTACAAAATCATATGAGTTGAAGTAAAACAAGAACCAGGTCAAGAAAATGAAGGTGGAATATAATCAATGCTAGAGCAAAGCCGACTGGCATCCCATTCAAATGTTAGATCAGCTCACTTTTAGATTAGGGAAGAGACCGCCGCTTTGACCATTGGTGTCCAGTCGGAGGAAATCCTCGCTGCTCAGCTGGAATACGAATAAATATGAGTTCGTATGACAAAAATACTTAAAAATCAACCAATTTTATTACATCCATGTTTGATTACCTGATCTTGTACGAATACCACAGCGATTTGAGGCAATTTCTCGATGTTTCCAAAGCTGCTGGACATGTCGTGTGAGGAAACGGTATGACCAAGAATAGCTTTGGGTAAGGTGACATGTTGCCTAAAATTGAGAAGTTAATATCCTTACCTTACATTGGAAAGACACAAACTAAGCGTAGTTAACAACACATAATGGCGAACAGTAGTTTTGTAGATATGAAAATGCAGATATAGTATGTACATATGGCTCACCCTGGACTTTGAAACACCATCATAGGGATTCCGATGTTAGCAGATCCTAAACTCAGATATGTTGAAAAAACGACCAACAGGCTAATATCTAATCTAAACATCGTAACTTCCTCCAGGGCTTGCGTGAAAACAACGGTGAGAGGGAGGTGCGAGTCGTACAGCAAGTTCTTGTGTTCCACAGTGTCTCTGAAACGCCAGCAGGGAATGCTCGGCCTGGAATTGTCATGTGACCAAAACTGACGATATCCGTCTCCGGTCACGTGACGGTCTTTTTCAACTGGTCGTCGCCATCATGGGTATGTGTGAGAATGCCTTGCTGAATTTCCTTCTCTTGTTTAGCTATCTTTTTATTTTACTCGAATTGAACAATGTAACTTTGCAAATGCGAACGTTCAGTCTATCTTTTTGACGCTTTTTCGCCTTGAAATTTCTCTACATAGCTTGATACATTGGCATGCTGATATCCGCACGTGCGCTCGTTCATCGCTCATCCATTGCTGATCGTTTTAAGGAAAACCTCGTGGAATTAGAACGGCTCGTAAGCAGAGATTTCACAGACGTGATCAGAGATGGCACGATAAGGACTACAAGAAGGCCCATCTCGGTACCAGATGGAAATCTAATCCTTTCGGAGGAGCATCTCACGCGAAAGGAATCGTATTGGAAAAAGTGTATGTTATATATTATCAGCCATGCTGTAAATACGAGTTAAATTTATGATATTTTTGAATGGAACTACGTAAATAAAACGTGTAATTCACTCGATTGATTTTCTTGTAGTGGTGTCGAGGCTAAACAGCCCAACTCTGCCATTAGAAAATGCGTCAGAGTCCAACTGATCAAGAACGGAAAGAAGATCACAGCATTCGTCCCTAACGATGGATGTTTGAACTTTGTTGAGGTTAGTATGTTGCTTGCTCTACCGATAGAATAGCTCTGGAACGTTCTACACAGTCTCTAATACATTATTGTTACACATAGCCCAAGAGCAAAAAGTGTCCCGAGAAAAGTGTTACTCCAATTTTGAGATGTCTGGTTGTATATTATACCCAAATTGGTGAATTGAAAGTTGAAGCTACAAGTTTCCTTCATGGGATAGAGCAGTTTGATTCGCAAAGATCTCTCTTATGGAGCAGAGTGCTGTAGGAAAGTAGTCTAGCGTCGGTTCTGTTTATTTTTTAGGAAAATGACGAAGTATTGGTATCTGGATTCGGCCGTAGTGGTCATGCCGTTGGTGACATCCCTGGTGTCCGATTTAAGATTGTCAAAGTGGCCAATGTCTCCCTATGGGCTCTCTTCAAGGGAAAGAAAGAGCGACCAAGATCATAGGTGTTCTTATCATCACCTCACTATGTAGTGAAATTCAATAAAGAAAAGAAAATCCACCAGGTTGTTATTGTGTATTTAATAGTCCAAAGATAAAAGTTGGTAGTTTTTCCCTTACTGGACTGTCGGTTGCATCGAGAATCTCGCCGCCGCTCTCAGCTCCTCAGACCAAACAATGCTGATCCAGCTGACCCCATTTATATGACGGTACCCTATTATCAGCTTTTGTATGCTATAGTCAGTTCATTACATCAATTCTCTGTAGTTGTATGTAGTAGAGTACAGTGTGATATCAGGGCCCTATTTTTTCTTCACTTGAAGAAGTGCTGAACGTGACAGCTAAGCATTGAAAGATGTTACATCTATGCGGTGCTGTTTAGTTTCGAATTAACCTTTGCTCTTCTGGTGCAGCTTTAGAGAATCAAGGCTATGACCATTGGTTGTGCACACTGGTCAGTACTGTTGGGTGGAATGACTATGTTGAGTGCTATGATGATAATGACATCACACCAATGACTATCTCATGTATCAAATGACGCCAGTCCGTGGAATCAGTCCGTTATGGACAAGTGCCCTTCAGTCCACCTGCAGTCGAACCATCTTACAGTAACGCTAACATTCACTCTGTTTTTACTGAGAGGCATATGTACGTTTGCTGCTCGGTGAAAACCTTATCATCAGACTGGAGGGAGGGGGAGAGTGAGCGATCGATCATGTTTGCTGTTGTGGGAGAGTACAGCTGTAAGGCACAGAGACTTCGTTTTTTTTAAATTTCTCAAAATAGTAACTTTATCACAAGAAAATTATCAAATAATGTCATAATGTAAAATGTTAAGATGAAATATTAGTTACCATGGTAACATGTTACAGGTAAGGTAAGTAGTAGATTTTTCCTCAGATTCCTAGAAACTGGTAGACCTATCCATTTTTCTGCTTGTCCCCCTGCATTATCTTTTGTAGGAGTTGTCCTCTCAATATATCCAGCGCATTAGTCCAGTCTTGACCATACAGCTTCATAGTTACATCTATCCTTATGCCTATAACCTTAGCCTACAACTAACTGTTGCAAGGGAAAAGTTGTGATAACTTTTGCATGAAGTTTTCCTTTTGTGAGGTTCAAATGCAGGTAATAAATGTTCGATAGCCATGAAGTACGAACGCAGCAAGTATTTCCTCCAAGCTACAAACAATGTAGCAGGACATTTCTGGGAAATTCAGACCTACAGATCTCTATAATATCGAAGATCATTATCCTCACCCGAGCAGACTAAACCATATGATAGCAACACATGGCATGACATAATGAGTTACTGGACACACATTGCCTGGTTGCTAGTGGTATTCGACTGCATAGGTCTTGTGTTGGTCTAATCAAGACGTGTGCAAGCTGAAGAACCAGTCGAAATGTCTAAACCACCGAACATCTGTTGCTTGCCAGCCATTTGGGCAAAGTTGTAGTCCTGAAGAGGGGCATGACCATGAATGCAGGTAACATCGTTTCAGAGTTTTTGAAACACTAATTACCTACCTACACCCTGGTTTCAATCCGGTAAGTACATATAGTTATAGAACCATCATCTTGCGGACGGGAAAGTGCTCAGCAGCAAAGTCATACCTAGACTGGACAGTGGACATGTATCATATAGCTAGCCAATCAGACCACTGGTGTTACTAGGAATATAGATGACCCTGAACCCTATCACATCACTATTGGCTACTGACTTAAGTTTGAATTATTTCTGTTTATGGACGTATGACATCCATCCTTCCTAGTAGCAAATTTTCCATCAACTGACTGACTGATGACCATTGATTCGGTGCATGCGTGCCGTATCTTACCACTGCACCGCCACAAACCACGTCGACTTGATGACTTATACGCAGATCATATCTAAAAGTCTTCTGCAGGTAGATCCTCTTTTTAGCTGTAGTCTTCCTCGGTTCTAGCAACTTGAGGGGGCTTACCAATACAGTCTTGTATCTAGAAATTTACGACGCCGCCAAGTGTTAGATTTAGTTTCAGGAAGTTAGGCCAGCCAATCAGTTGTGCAGAACTCATTAGTGGTGTACGATAACTATGCAAGCAGACAGACACGAAAACAAACACTGCCATACTCAGGTTAGTGATCTCATTTCTACAAATGAACACGCTATCAGAGATTATGGAACATCTATGACGCTATTATTCTTTTGATTTTTCTACTTGGTTACAGGCAGTAGTGTAGTGCATTGGTGGTGGGTGGATGGGTCGTATCTGCTCACCTATAGCCTACCCTAATCTTATAGGCCGACGACATGTCATTTTCAATGAAAAGTAGTGAGAATCGATGAATTACCTCAGGTATTTATGCTTCTATTACATCTTTGTATCAACTTATGTAATCTAATTAATTATATACAAATGATAAAATACCATGATACTTGCTATTCTACAATCATGTCATCGCATCTCCACCAGCTAGCCTTCTTGTTATACTGTAGAACCGGGTTTGACACAAATGTTAGCGTTTTCATGATAATGATAAATAACCATATAATGATAGCGATTCCATAAATTGGAAGACAACTCCCATATAAGGTTTAATGGGTATATTTTCGATAGCGAAATCCAATGATAGCGATCATTTTTCATTGCTATTTTCGCGGCTATTAGACCGTCGTTATCAAATCCGGCTCTACAGTAGTAAAGAGAACGTATCAGTAGGTGTGGACTACTCAGTTTATCTACCCCATACTATGTGTAATAAATATCATCCATCATATTACCAATAATGGCGTACCCACTTCTGATATTTTCACTACACCACTGCCGATTGGTGATTGGTTTCCTAGTAACTAACTAGCCATCACTGTTTGTTTCATCAATTTATGCATGTAGACGTTATGGTTATCGTAATGATGGTGAAACACGCGGTGAATGAGTGCATATAAAGCTAGTAGTCAGCACTTTTACTGAGAGTATTGTCGTTCACTAGTAGCTGTGAGTAGTGGCATCAGAACAATACATTTCACTGAGAAATTGTAGTGATGTCGCAAAACACTTCCTGAGAGGGAAGCCTCCTAGAACCCCACTACAGCCGTGCCCTTAGATTCAACTTCCAGAGGGATACTGCCCTCTTACCCCCCTCCCCCACCCCCACTAGGGCGCTGACCCTGAACCGACTGGACTTCACCAAAAACCTTCACCCTAGAAGGTGAAGGTCTTTGGTAGTACCACATTCCTTAGTCTAAGTAGGTAAGGTAAGGCAACTCCTGCATGGAAGATTCCTGACCAGCTTAGAGGCTGTGTACAATGCATGTGATGGACGCTGTGTCTAAACTAGGAGTGGAACAGATCATAGAATAGTAGCGTCGGGTCAACTCAGGGTCAAGGGAAAAATTCGGTTGAGTAGAGACCTTCAACAAATAGTACCTCTTCAAAATGTGATCAGAGATCCTCTAGGATCTTTGATGTGGTCAATTAGCAGCACCGCAGAATGCACAGTGAGTGATGAGCAACAAGAACCAAGAAAGAATAGAATTGCAGCAGTAAGAAGTGAATTCAGTCAGATGACCCAACTTGATTTTAGGGTCATTTCTAGCATGAGACCAGAGCTACATACTTTAGCCATCACTCTCCCTCTTGCCCCTATCTCTCCCCTCTTCTCTCTCTTCCCTCCTCTCCCTCTTGCCCCTATCTCTCCCCTCTTCTCTCTCTTCCCTCCTCTCTCTCTTAACCCAGACTGCCGGTTGAAGACACCCACTGTACCCAGACTGCCGGTTGAAGACACCCATTCATAAAGAAATCATAGATAAATAAGATTATAGATAAATATCGCTGAGTACATTTCACTCTTGTTCCTTTCTCCTATATACCTCCAAAAGCAAATGGAATTTTTTCCGAACAACATCAGCCAAAGGTAGCCTATTTTAAACAGGGATCATGTGGTGTAGAAATTCAAATGTATGAGCCTTTTAACTAAAACTGTAAGAAATGTAACATCAGCCTGACTGCACTCTGAGTAGATCAGAGTCTGCCCGGATTTTTTCACTTCGCAATGTTCGGAGCCATGTCAGAGCTTAGAGGCAGAAAGAGCACTAGTACCGCTGCCCAAGCCCCACCTCATACAGGGTTTACTACCTCTGAAACAGCTATCTTCTATCTCACACAGAATTTACCACCTCTGACACAAGTTGTCCCCTGATAACGAAATATCTCGAATGCGAGAGAAACTCACCTCCGATGAGAAAAATTTCCTCGTGCGTACAGGGAATTCCCCTCCACACAACCGTAGTATCTCATAAACAAAACACCACCTCATATATCTGATGTCTTGGAGTAGTATACGTCGCACATCGCAGCTAGAGATGCCATCATACAGTGATTATGCTGCAGTCCCTTCACTTTGTAAACAAGCTTCAACGGTCAGCAACCAAACCTATCAGGGAATCTACGGTATTCATAAATACTGTAAACCCAAATATTTTAGCAGACAAAATATTATGGCATTTTGCTCAAATCAGCAGTATTTTTGTTAATAACTCCTAGAATTTTTAGCGATTTCTTTCCAGCTTGTATATAGCTATAACATAAAGTGTTATGAAAAATATAGCGTTCGACTTTAACAACTGTTTTCTTCGAGTCGCTATTATAGCTGTTATTGTAAGGTCGCTAAAATATTTGAGCGTACAGTAGATATGATGGTCAGACACTGGTGCTGTGACTCGGACAGTCATAGGAGTATTGCTGACTCGGGTGGTAAGACCCAGCCTTCAGCTCAAGCTCTCCGAAATCAGTTACCCGAAACTCGAGCTGTCAAACCACCATTCCATCCCTAGTCTAAACTAAACCTCGTGAAAAATGAATGCACTGAGGTGACCTTGACATCAGTACATGCTTCCTAAATGATGAGGAAAAAACGTAGGCTCGCGGTCGGCGATAGAGTCTAGATGGGGAAAAATCCTATACATACGCAGAGATAGACAAACAGTGGATGACACCAAAACTGAGCCGTGATTGGCGGACAGTCATTATCAGATTCAGTAAACTGAACTAGTGATTCCTGCCAGAATGACACATGTACCTACACACTGGACCTACACACTGGACCTACACACTGGACCTACTCACTCAATTACAGTCCCTCTTCTATTCTCCACCTTGTAATATTACTGTAGAACCGGATTTGATAGGGACGGTCTAACAGCTGCAAAAATAGCGACAAAAAGTGATCGCTATCATTGGAATTCGCTATAGAAACTATACCCATTATACCAAATATAGGAGTTGTCTTCCCATTCATGTTATCGCTATCGTTAGATCGCTATCATTTTTATTTCTTGATGATTTTGAGGGAAACGCTAACATTTCTGTGGCTATCAAATCCGGTTTTACAGTATTACAGCTGGCAGCAGCAGCAGGCTGCCAATCCAATACCTAATAAATGGCTGGCTATCCACCACTGCAGTAGTGGCACACACTCCGAGGTCAGGGTCATTACTACCAGTTCCTCTAGTGATTCCAGGTCTCTCCACTAAACTCCATATGAGCTGATAATGCATGGCCCCAAGTAGTCAACTCGGAGTTGCTATTCAATAGTCATTATATAGTTTCATACAATACTGGTCTTAGTAATTTTCAAATTTGAAATCTGTCCAGAAGGTTCTTATATAATCAGGAGCTGCATTGTTGCTACTTTTCCTATAGGCTAGTACCTAACCTAGCCTAACGTTCTACTAGCTATTATAGGCTACTGCTCGGTTTGAATTTCAGATATAGGCGTGCTTGGTGATAGAGCCTGTATCCTTAGTAAAGAGGAGCTGGAGAAAAGCATAGGACAAGTCACTTCCTTCTGAAGGCAGGTATGCGAGTACTCAGCTGCTGTAGATAGGAAATCAAATCATATTGAGATAACCACAACACAGCGTTGTGGTTACAGAAAGATGATTTCCTATCTGGGTACTAGTGGCTTGACACGCCTCTTGATGTTACAGTAGGCGGAGACTAAGTTGTGGTTTGGTTTGCTAGCGCCCAGTCAGCTGGGTGTCACATAGCTCAGGTGTCTGTTTCAGCTGGTAAGTCCATCTTCATTATTTTTCTTATTTCGGACGTACGTCTGATGTACGTTCGCTTGCTCAGTGTGGTGGTACTAGTAGTGTCAGTGAGTACTAGTCTACTCTAGGGGTGGCTAGTCTCTCCATGTTCAGCTAGACGGATACTTGTTTGCTAGTGGAAACTAATAGGCCATGATAACTTGGTAATAGCTGCATGTATGAGAGCAGTACCCTTGGGTGTGAGGTTATAATGCCAACTAGATATCATATCCGACACACCGATATTGCCATGTAATTAATGCTTTCTCTCTCTGCTCCCTTCCTCTCTCTCTCTCTCTCCCACCCACACAACAAACACAACACACAAACACACAAAACACACAACCAAAAACAACCCACAAACAAAAAAAAAAACAAGACTCAAAA
>ERZ1740065.2250-NODE-2250-length-11947-cov-13.260932_pt1 | contig 11947 bp, 12 predicted proteins | sample MGYA00581738_ERZ1740065 | MGnify/ENA primary metagenome ERZ1740065 (study PRJEB43018, sample SAMN04849749) | marine metagenome | isolation source: floating plastic debris | place: Pacific Ocean | collected 2008-09-01 | study: EMG produced TPA metagenomics... | reverse complement strand
CCCCTCATCCCCTCCTCCCCAGAGCCAGCCAATCCTCTGTCTGCTTGCACTAGGATTACTTTTTTTGAGTAATTCTCCTCGGATGCAGTAAGTAAACAATCAGCTATAAAACCACAAGATTTGATGAACGGCCTTGCATGAATGTGACTGAGAACAAAAGGCACGGAGATAATTGGGCAAAGGTTGCTGCGCCGGACCAGAGTGTATGCGGAGTGTATGCATACAGTCCTGCCTTATTTCAAAGGTGATGATGACAAACAACCGATCCAGAGTGGTATCAATGAAGACACAGCGCCCTCTGGGCTGTCAGCAAGGCAATCTATACACTCCTCTGATGAAAGCATCCCGAGCACAAGCGACAGTAGGAGGTCGTTGACCCCTGCTCACTCCAGTGGAGATCAGTCAGAGCTGAATGGAGGTAAGAGCTGTCTCCTACTACAATACTACTACTATACTACTACACTACTACATTACTCCATTACTATACTACTACATTACTATATTACTACACTACTACATTACTACATTACTACATTACTACACTACTACATTACTACATTAATACACTACTATATTACTATATTACCACATTACTACATGTATCTACTACACTACTACACTACTACATTACTACATTACTACAATACTACAATACTAGATTATTACACTACTACATTATTACATGTATCTACTACCTACTACATACATACACCACCACAAGTACTACTACTAATACTAACACTAACACTAACACTACTACAAGTGCTATCCATTGCGTCAGCACTAGTAGTATATGGCAGCAGGAATGTATGAGTAACAGTTATAGTGACAATTATAGTAGTTGTGCTATTTGGATATCTGGAGACTTATCATATCAGAGATCATCGCTGATCATATGTTTTACGCAGAGCATCACAATGGTATGCAAAGCATTATGTTGCCATTAGGGGCAGAGTACACAAGCTACACCCATACAGTTTTCTGTTTTGCAAATGTTTGATGTAACAAAATTTACAATGGTAAGTACAAAAATATGTGAGTCTTTATAAACAGTTACCATGAGAATTTGTGATCTAGCTTTCAATGTATTCCCTAATAGGTTTTTGCTACTGCATGTGACGGTGACAGTGATAGTGAGGTGTGACTGTGACAATGAGGTGTGACAGTCAGTGTGGCAATGACTGTGACAGTGCCTGTGACAGTCAGTGTGACAATGACTGACGGTGATCTTCCCGGCCAGAGTTGAGCAATGGCTGATGCGACGAGTGTAAGATGTGTTTTCAGGTGGAAAAATTCACTTCAGTTTCTGTGTAGGGATGAGCTGAGTTGGGAAACCCAGAAATTTGTAGCAATGAAAATTATCGATGAAATTGAGCTAGAAATATGGCAGAAGAATTACTCAATTTAGAGATCGATTTTTGTGGATTTTCTTGATGAAGACGACACCAAAAAGATATTCATCTCGCTGAGCCGAGTTGCTCAGTCGGGTAGCGGATACTGTGATGGTTACTCCATCTGTCAGCAGTTTGTTTTCTGTGTCTGTAGGAATGCGGCCGAGGAGTTCGACATTACCAACGCAGTCAGACAGTCGCATGCAGTTACACTCGCCGGCTCCCTCTCAACTCTCCACAGGAAACAGCAGCAGTGGGCCGGCCACCCCTAACTCAAAGGGAGGCTTTCGTAAGAGAGCACGCACCCTTCCTGATGACCAGAAGGTATTAAGTCAATGTTACTATAATTGAGCACCTGTTGGTGCAGTCAGAGTCCCCTGGGTGGTCCCTCTGGTGGTAGGGCGAGATACCGCAAGGCAGGAGTACGTGCGCTGCACCCAGTGTGTTTATATATAGCCAGTAAGTTGCCGGCAGCGTTGGTTGAATGGCACGCAGTGTCGCGCTGTTTAGTGCAGTCTGTCACACGCTGGCAGGTTGTTGCAGTGGCGGAAGGTGCCAGGGGACTCGGCTGGTAATTGTTTAATCATCCCGCAGTCTCCGCCGTGTTATATAGCCCTCATTACCGTATTTCTGATGTCTGTTTGGCGGGACAGGATGAGGCGTACTGGGAGAGGCGGCGCAAGAATAACGAGGCAGCTAAGCGGTCGAGGGATTCGAGGCGAGCCAAGGAGGATGAGATCGCCATCAGAGCCGCTTTCCTGGAACAGGAGAACATACGTCTGAGAGTTGAACTGGCGGCACTGCGCCAGCAGACTGCTAAACTCAGGTATCGTCATTTACACGCTACATAGTGCTTGTGTTAGTTAGTACCCGTACAAGAGCAATGCAATCAATCATGAGTAAAACTCCACACTATGAATTTATCACCATTCGTAGAGTACCAAAGCTCTACGAATGGTGACCATCAACCGCCATCCAGTACTGTCTTTTAGTCAACTCCCATCCGGTCGTTACCGTAACCTGAGGTCGAGAATTAATAGTAGAGCAAACTGTTTTAGATCCGTTGCCATTCAAAATCTTAATCGCATTCTCTTTTAACAGTTTGGCTGGAGATCGCCCACTAATCATGTGTTATTTTTCTATTTATGAGCTCACGTTTTTAGCAGTACTAGTAGAAGACAATCTTATTTAGCATGATATTGATATAATAAAGGTACATTACATTACAACAAAAATGCGACTAACCATGGATGACATCCAGAAGGAGTGCCGAACTCTTACATCTTGAAGCTGTCATTGTTTACACGACTTCTCTCTCTTATAAACAATCTGATCCAATTGCCGATTCTACGATAGAGGGGAAAAAGCTGTTTAAACTTATTTCTCATAAAACATGGTAGTGGGAGACAACTGCTCTACCTGCCAACCGTAACAACATAAATGTATCCAACTTTTGATTTATACAACCGAACTGAAGGAAATTCCCCAGCACTGACCCTCAGTCCCAGACAAGGTCCCATCGCCATTGCTCATGTAACAACAAGTGCAATTCAAACGACATACTTGCTTCTCCTTTAGCATCCCTTGAATTATATTTTGACCATTTAGGATGAAGGAACTGTGTTTCGTAACAGCTGTTTACTAGCAGACTGAGAACTATAGTGGCAGACTCTCCTGCTGCATGTATGCGTGTGGTCATACATGACATTTTAAGCAGATGCGCGCCGGACCACTAATTTCAATGTCTCATAGGGCTCTAGTTTGCTGGAATTGTTAAAAAAGTCTTCATTGTATTGGTGCAGGGGAAAACAAATCTTCTCAAAAGTGAGCAGTTGCATACGCCCAGCACTCACTCACCCGCGCACTCACTCACCCGCGCATACGCTCACCCAGTAGCCCTAGTTCCATGATTGGCTGCGTTGTTAGTGACATAGAATACTATCCCAAACCTCTCTTACTAAGATGCCAGACTTTATAAAGAGATCAGTGGTCTTCCTTATTTGGGCTAACTGTTACTTCTCATACGGAGAGTTAGTGACTAAGGGCTTAGCCCTAATTAAGGAGAAGACAACTCCAATAATCATACAGCACTCAGCATCTTAGTGAGTCTTCGGCATTCATATAGAGGACTATGTATTTGAGAGGAGTCTTTGTCTTGTATTACAGGAGCGAGTTGGTGATCATGCAGGGGCCTGATGATCATATAGATCACCAGAAGTCCAACGACGGCTCATAACTACAATCTCTGACGTCTACCGTCTGTCGCCGATGTGACCGCCACGAGACGCCACATCACACGACGCCATTAATTGGTTTTTTTATACTGTTTGTATCATACTGTATTTATTATTGGTAAACAGTCAACTTGTGGCTAGTCAGCAAGTAATTCCAGTCCAGATCCTCATTGCTCTGTAAAATTATACGACTGTGGGAGTTGTATGCACTTGTAACTGGTGTACATAATCACTCCGTGCCTATGGTGCCATAACACCAACTGCTCGAACGGGATGCATTCCTTTTTTCCTCTCCAAGTTTTTGTAAGCGTGCTGTATCCATGGTGCCATCCTTCCTGCTGGGTCGTAAAGTTATCGACAATCTTGTCATTATCTCCCCTGTCCCATACTCAACTGGCCAAAGTGCTTCCTGCCTCCTATCGTCTATACTGTACAGCAATGTTATGACAATGTGTGTGTTAATCGAGTTCTGATATTACATGATCCCATTATTGTAAGTCCAACCAATCTCTTCCCGGATATTTGCCTCAAACAAGCTCATCTTTTTTTTTATCATGGCTGTATGGTTATTGCAACTTTACATCAGTATTTCTTACTCCGGAGATTTGTCTGTCCATGTCGTAATAAACAGTGTGCCATCCAAACAGCCTTGTTGTAATGCTGTCCTCATCACATGAGGCAACGCGCCACGTTTCTTACAGAAATGGACACGTACTGTTTTACTAATACAATAAATAAGCTAATATGGACCGGGATCATTTTAGACTCGAGTTGGGGTCAAAGTTCATTAAGCTCAGTTCGTTATTGGACCGCTTGAGTTTTCTGTCGATGGCGTCGTTGTGAGACATTTTAACGACACCGACTCCGCCTCCCAGACGGCGATAGTTCATGCCACCACAGAGTCGCCAGCTGTTAGAGTCCGCGTCTAGGATCTCTATCGTCTTCAGGTACGTCGCGCCGTCGAAACCACCGATAGCGACGAGCTGTCCATTGACTACACTGAGTCCAACCTGGAATACAGCAATAGTATCAGCTCCATAGTATCAGCTCCATAGTATCACCTCAACCCGCAGGTGCGCCCGCCTTACCCCACTACGCCGTGACGTCATGGCGACAACCGGCTGCCAGGTGTTGGTCTGGGGGTTGAACCTCTCGGCACTGCTCAGTTCTGACGAGTCATCGCGTCCACCGACGGCGTAGATCATGTTGTTGTAGACGGCCACTCCGAGATGTTTCCTGTGTGTACCCATTGGAGGCATCTTGGCCCAGGTATTGGTGCGCGGATCATACCGCTCCACTGCAACATGTCACGGTGGATTGACTAAGGAAAAACTGAAATAGTGGCATGACATCAATTTAATATTGCCAGTTCTGCTGTGAACAAACAACTCAAATGAAGGAGAGACAACTCTATACAGATTTAAATTCAAGGGGAGAAAAATCCAAGGACATGCCAGTACCTGAGTGGAGAGGAGACTGGCCGTCTGAGCCTCCGACTGCGTAGAGGTAGCCACCCAGCACGGCGACGCCCACACCCAGCCGTCTGCTGTTCATTGGAGCCACCTTAGCCCAGCAGTTGTATTGAGGATCGTACCTGCAGAAGTAGCGACCGAGTAGTCAGTCTTTCAGCCAGCGGTTGGTACAGAGCGAGGCGAGGCAGTATGATCTCTACATCATCGACGCTTACCTCTCGACATAGTTGAGGCAGGATACGCCGTCCTGACCACCGCAGGCGTACAGGTAGCCATCGAGTACAGCCACGCCCACGCTTGTCCGGCAGGAGGAGGTGGGAGCCACCTCACCGCTCCATCTGTTCATCTGCGGGTCGTATCTGACAAACAGACAGACAGTAATCAGCTGAGACAAATGTTCATAATGATAACAATGATCTGCACAGTAGATGACTGCACTGCTATAGTGATAACTGATAACGGAGTGTAGAGGTCAGGGTCAAGCCAGTGCATTCGTAGTGCCACATTGCCAGTGGGGTATGACCGATAAACAACATGTCACCCGATACCATAAGGACTAGGGTATCATCGGAGGGGAGGCTGGACCTACCGCTCGATGGAGTTGAGATAGCTTTGACCGTCATGGCCGCCGACAGCGTAGAGGAGATCGTTCAGCACCGCTACTCCCACGCCACATCGTCTCTTACTCATAGGCGCCACCATCCGCCACTCGTTGTTGTTTGGGTCAAACTTCTCCACGCTGTTGATGGCGTCGCCAGAGCACCAGCCTCCAACTGTCAGCACAGAGGCGAGGCGTAATAAGAAATAGTGTCCATGGAAACGCGTCGGCAGCAGTCAGCGATGTAGAGTACCTGCAAAGAGCACCTCGCCACACTTGATTGGTTTACGCTGCCGAGTGCGCGGGTTCTGCATGTTGGCGCGATCCAGCGGCAGCAGCATGTAGTTCTTAGCCTCGTCAACAAGATCTCGACATCTCTCGTTGGACTTGATCAACACCTCCGTACCAACCGTACCGACTAGGAACTTAGGCTGCATAAGCGGGAATCTGACGTGCTGCAGCACCTGTGACCAATGACAACCGATGTAGTTAATAAGCTGTAGATACTGGCCTATAGACACTGGCCTATGTATATTGGCCTAGCTGCCAGGCTTTCCAGGAATTGGCCTGGATCTAGGGCTATAAATAAACGCTCACTAATGGGCTTTATAAAACTACATGGATTAATAATGTGTTCACGGTTACAATACAGACAGCAGCTATCCACTGGTAACACAACCTTGTCTAGGTAGTCTCTCCGCTCCTCCAGACTGTACTTGAACCAGGCCATAGTAGCTGTGTATACCTGCTCCTCACTTTGTACATTGAGCTCTTCACTTGATATAATCTCTATCAGCTGATTGGCAGGAAGAAGTAGGAACTCTTCGCTCTCGGCTACCTGGAGGTAGAGACGATATAGCCAGGCTAGATGGCATGACTCACTCCCACATAGATCGTTGCAGACCCTCGTGAGATGTGAGGGTAACGCGTACCTCTGTGAAGTTGTGTTGTGTGAATTTATCGGCGAGTCTCAGCAGGTCTGTACAGGCATGTGTGTCAGCGAATGCCCTGATACCGAGCACGTTTGACGGCGCCAGCTGCTGCTTCAAAAACTCGCAGCAGATAGTCTGTATCTCAGTTAGCTGCAGTATACAGGCAGCAGGTAACAAGGCCTGCACGTTTGACTCTTCCACGACAACATGGGCGGTATAGCAGAAGTCTAAAATACAACATTAGTACATCAGTGCATTAGCACGACTTTACGCTACGGCTGCCGTGCTGCCGTTACCAATCAATATCTGCAGGGCCATTTCATCCACATCCTTTATCACGATCTCTGTCTGCTTGCTCTCAACAAGCTCGCCTGAAAAGATAGAGAGTAACTGGCTGCAGTCAGACGTGAATTATGCCTGCCAGTCAAATCCCAGTCACCTTACCAGTGAACATAGCCCTAAAATATGGACTGCATGCAGACAGAACCACCTTGTGAGCTGGAATCCTGTGTGATCCAACACAGAGTGTCACATCACAAAGCTCATGGCGTTTGTATAGGAGGCACATAGACTCAAGAAACTGCTTTGAGTGCTTTTCTGAGGCGTGGGAGAGATGATGGGTACCACAGTCACCGTGAGCTTGTCGGTCACTCAATGACAAGCTGGGAAAGTCTACCTTGTGCATTATCTAAAATAGAACTCTTCAATTTGCGGACAGAATTAAGATATTTGCAGGTAATTGTCATAAGTTTTTCAACTTCTTATTTTACTCCACAATTAATTAAATTTGAACTAATTTGAACTAATTTACGGTTGACATTCCGAGACTTCTAAGCATATACACGTACGAAAGCACGAACGTCTGAATAATAATTGAGATGCAATGATGGAAAGTATATAACGCAAGTTAGTAATATATGATCATACAGCAATCTACAATTGGTTTCACGATATACTGAGTAAAACCTAACGCAGAGAAGTTCATCGTGCATTTCGATTGAATTGCTCAGAGTACGATACTAGGAACTCTTACCTGGCCAAAGACTGAAGTAGTAGATAGTCCAACGCGACAGTTGGTACTGCTATCGTTAGTAACTCATAACAAATCATACAAAGGGCACGATAGTGATCTGGGACACGAGCTTTGAGATAAGTACGCTAAAGAAGCACAGCTATAAATCGTACAACTTTAGTCTGTTATCGAATTGAACTAGATCTATTCGCTGGTAGATACATGTGGAGGAGAAAGTGCCAGGAGTGTGTCCTTTACAGTGATCTTAAGTACAAGAATTAAGCGAACCAACTAAAAATGCAGTAGTCACCTCTTCTCAGCCCCACAGGAAAATGCGATACAATAATATTCCGGTACAAATCGGAAAACTGTACGCGCTTTCATTTCAAGGAGAGGATAACTCTGTAGAGCAAGAATAACGAGCCGGTCAAATAGAAGCCGTGTCTAGAGTGACTAACCAACCATCACATCACGGCTGGCAGTGGCAGGCATTGGCAGCATAGCAAATTAAAAAAGGTATGGAAATGAAACGTTTCGGCATGTACAAGACATACAGCATATATAACACTTTGAGCATATCTAAGTCCTAGTTGGGTGCTATTTTCTCCACCTTCACACCAGCTTTGTTATGCTCATGCTCATTCATTGCTGCGTGCCTGCCTCATCATCTCATTATGTGTAGACCAATCAAATTGCTATTTTACTGTAAAGTTATTTTCAGGTACCACGATACATCATCCATCATACAGATGTATATATCGTAGAACACTACTAGTGTCTTATTGCCCAGGGCTGGGGTAGCAACACTGGCATTGAAGTTGTGGAAGTCAGCACTGTTCAACGATGTTTTTAGCATCAACCATAATCTAGTGATAATGATAGCGCATGTTGGATATTATATAAATTCATTTGAAATAAATATCATCAAAAACAGTTGGAAAATGAGACAAGAAAGAAGAGAGATTGTCAAGCAATTCTTTGTAGGAGAGTTCATAACAAAATAGGGGATGCAATGACTCAAATAACATAAAATGGTGAATTCTATAGAGATACATACATATTATGACACATAACATTCACTCTCACACCCTCTCTCTCTCTCTCTCTTATCTACACATTCACTCTCACACTCACACTCTCCCCTTCACATTCAGTCGATATCAAAATACTTACTATAGAGCATGTTAACATAAACACGAAAGAAATGCTATAAAAACAGGTGAAGACAACTCCACATGAGCAAATAGAAATCAGTGACAGTCATACAGGCCAGGCATCCAATCACACGTCACATAGAAAGTCACATGTCACGTCATGAGCTTATGTACAAAATAATATCATCTGCGGAATCCCTCGACATGAAATATGGACCTTGACCTTGAGCTAAGGTGGTATGAGATTAACACTGAAGGTGCGGGTGGTAGCCTGGATGTCCCACAAAACTCTGCTGCATATACTGCATCTGTGGTCTATAGTCCATCATCTTCCTGGAGAAGTCGTGTTCCCTCTCCAGCATGTTGGGGTATCCCATGGTGCCCGGCATCTGGTACTGCCGTCCATCAGCCAAGCGGAGATCGCTAGAAGGAAAGAGTCCATATAAAACACTGAAAAAATGGCTGACAAGCGCGGCTTGCTCTTAAAAGTGCAATATTTACATAGAAATGATTGAATTTGTTTCTTAACTCAAAGACGTGTGGCTAGTTCAAAGTGTCGGGAGGAGAATTTTTGACCACACAAAAGCAGATGCGCATTGTTACAGTGGCCCGGCCAGCCAGTGGAGTGGAGCAGGAATGAGAGCATAGATAAGAGAATAATGAGCGGGTTCCGACTTGCGGAATGGCAGTGAAAAGTGGAATTCAGTTTTGTCGAGTGATTATACCCATGTCTATTGTCATGATGAAAGCCCAGTCGCAGCATCAAAACACGCTGTCTCTGTGCAGTTATTCAGCGCGCGCCACGATAGTATCTCCCCCATTGTACACGTGCTGAATGAATTTTTAACCTCTTTTGTACGCGACTGGGGTTGAGGCACCATTGATCCTCGTCCAGGACGTTGTTTTTGAAATCTGACTAAGACAGTCGTTACGCTGGGAGATTCTCTGAGACGCCCATGTGTCACTATCGTTTTACAACACGGCAACACGAGACATGAAAACCTATACCCCTTATTCTCAGCGCATTGGTGTTTAGTGACACAATGCAATCGGCCATTCTTCCATCTTCAGAAGGTCTTTAACGTTAATAGTCATCACAAAAAACATATCACTGGAATTTTAATAGCCGTCTATGAAAAAGGAACCGTTTCTGCTAAGCGATGATGAGACGATAGGAGATTGCGTGATACAACCCAGCGTCTCGCGTTTATTGGGGTCAATACGGAGACAGGCTCCACTGGACGGTCTGCAGTAACTTACGAGGGACATGCCATAGCAGGTGCTCTGTCTCTCTGCCTCCTGTTCTTGAACCAATTGCTCACTTGCGTCAGCGTAAGTCCCGTTTTCTTGGCCAGACTTCGTTTCTCTTCGGGCGTTGGATATCTACATTTCAATAACGAATAATTAAAACGGAGGAATAACTAGCAAACAAGCAACTAGCAAACAAGCAACTAGCAAACAACTCGGAACAAACATCATTAGGGCATGTCCGCGTTTGTGTCACCAATGTCATGGAAACCTGATCAGTTGTGTCATGTGTACTTAACGACAGAGCAACTATGAATGTAGCGCACACAGTGTCAAAACGTGTTAATGGTGACCTGTTCTGTTTGTAGCACTCCTTCAGGGCCTGCCTTGACTTCTCTTTAAAACAGTAGACCGTTTCCTCTCCATCCCAGATTGACTTTGGTAGAGGGAACTTTCGTCTGATTCTGCGAGTAGCGTACAGTCGTGCTGATGAAACTGGAGAGTGTATGTCTGAATCACCGACTGGTCGGCATGAGAGGCTGACCTGTATTTATCGACGGCGCCGAGTGGACGGCCGCGGATCTTAGCCGCCTCTATGTAATGAGCTTTGTACCACATCTGCTGTAGGACGGGATGATTGACGGAGTCGAAATTGTGCCCTTCCAAAATCTGATAGAGGTCTCTGAAGTCGGATCTGTTGAACGCCACCTTGAATCAACAAAAAGCTGTCAATCAGTCAACAGTGTTCTCATCTCGCACCTCGGTAACAGGTGCTTTCTCATGTCAGCTCAACTACGATGACTCATAGCACGCTGGATGACAATGCACAGTACCAATATAGCTGAGAAAGGCGAAAATATCGGCTAAATGACAAAAATGATACATTTGTTAAATAATCAAACAGAGTTTCCATGAGTAAATACGGCGAGGTGGAAGAAACCCAAAACCGCCTCCGTCAGGTGCAGCGCAGTTATATGATCTATGTTTTAGCTGCACACACAGTAACCATGCGAGAGAAAGAGCACGGATCCAAACCAGAAATGCAAGCATTATCTTGAGATGGCCCTCCACATGGAACAGCTGCGATTAGCAAACATATCGCCTTGAAATCTAACACGTAGATTGAGATTCATTGACATTCCAATCAGACCCGGCCAACACGGCTGCGTGGAGTGAGATACTTGTAGTTATTGTTTTTATTGACAACTGTGCTGTTTCAAGTGTACTCGTAGCTGCGTACGTTCGTGAGGCGGTCCACTGATCGCAGTGATGTCAGTATTGACTAATCTAACCAGCGATTCATGCCGTGATTTGCTGAGGGCTATTCAATTGCCAGAGATGATTTTATGAAAACTATTCACTTATTTCAGGCCAATAAAAGGTAAACACTATTTTTTAAGCCAAAGAATAATAAGCAGAGAGCAAACAAGAAGTGCAGAGGTGAATATGCGCCATAGAATGGCTCACGCCCGTCAGAGGATAATAGATCCGCCGTGCTGTATTGATGGTGCTATAGACATGTTAATGTATCGTTTGACTGCCCAGCTAATGGATATTTACTTTTAAGTTCCTTCACAATGTCGCTCATGGAGATGTCAAACTTCCACTCTTTATGTCATGAAGTGAAGCATGTTATGGACAGGAGCAACAATTCTATTATGGGTACTGGATCGAGAGAATAAGTAGCCTCCCACCGATCGTATCCATACATCTGTAGTGAGCATTGCCCCCCTCCTCCCCTATTTCATAATTCACCGCAATTTCTTTATGATGAGTGATGAATTATCCAGTATCAGCAATGAGAGAGAGAGAGAGAGAGAGAGAGAGAGAGAGTGAGGGGGGGGGGGAGGGAGAGAGAGAGAGAATGGGGGGGGGGGGGGGGGGGGGGGAGAGGGGGAGCGAGGGG
>ERZ1740065.2249-NODE-2249-length-11949-cov-11.925509_pt1 | contig 11949 bp, 11 predicted proteins | sample MGYA00581738_ERZ1740065 | MGnify/ENA primary metagenome ERZ1740065 (study PRJEB43018, sample SAMN04849749) | marine metagenome | isolation source: floating plastic debris | place: Pacific Ocean | collected 2008-09-01 | study: EMG produced TPA metagenomics... | reverse complement strand
CCAACCCTTTTGTGTCCCTCAATTCCTTTATCTCATAATTCCTTGCCATCAAATTAATTCAAATTTTATCTTCCTTTTCTTCTGGTTCCTCCCCCCCCCCCCCCCCCATCACAGGAGAGAGGCTAGGCTGTCAGAGGTAGCTCACACTCACAAGGGAAATAGCTCCGTGTATTTCATCACGTCCTATCTTGCAACCTAGCAATGCTTCCAGCAGCTCAACAAAATGAGTCAAGAAAGGCCACACGTAGACTCGCTCCAAGTTTGGCTCTATTGTGCTTTACAGTAAATCTACAGACCTTTAGTTCAGCTTTCTTGTCATCAAGTATCTGCTGCAGATCAGTCTCCAGCTGACTGGCCAGCTGGCGGCTCTCCTTGGCCGACCCGATCTCAACTTCCTTCAGCCTCTTTGTCTCCTCGTGAATTCGGTCCAAATCGGCCTGCATTGCCTTCAGCTCCCTGTCATGCTGGTCCCGAATCTACAACAGACAGACTCTGCGTCAGATAAACATTGTTACTAACCATACCTGAGGTGACCGCTGCACACCTTGTCTTCAGCAGATTTGACTTTGCCCTTGTATTCATCCCGCAGTCGATCTTCCTTCTCCTGCATATCCTTCTCAAGCTGTTCTTTCAATCTAGCAGAGACAGAACTCAACCCAATTAACGAACATGTATGACACAGGCTATGAGAACAAGATTTCACAATTGTAGTGTTCATCAATAGAAACTTCTGCAAAGATGGAATGAGTCAGCTATGGGTGAATACTGTAAAATTAATGTTTTGTGAATGGAGAATTTTTTCGATCGATCTGTTGGTTGCTAATTCATAAATATTGTACAGCCGGTTATTTTACATGTCATCATCAGAAAAAGGGCGAACTAAAGAAATCTACGATAGAAAATATTTTACAATGTGCCTAATCGCAAAGGTTTTCCACACAAAAAACTTTGTCTTACAGTATCCCCTGTTTTATGGGTCATTTCCCTCCACAATCGGTGACCCATTCTCCCACCCAAGGCAGTACAACCCTTGCTCATCCATCAAAGTTTGAAAAATCTTTTCAATAAGCCTCACGCCATGTTCTACCCATTATATGCAGTGATCAGATATACTACGAAGCTGTCTTCCCCCAGTTTATAAAAATAGTAATTCTCATTAGGTTTCCCACCAGTGTCGTGATGGTCGTTTTCAATCAGAGAACTTCAGTGACTCAGATGTTCTGCACATCATTTTGTGACTTGGACATTTACAACTCTAAAGGACTGAGGAAAACGACGTCCATTTCATCATCAGGACTAGTAGAAGTGATGAGTGTCACGAACAGGACTGGCAGCTTGCTAGAAATGATTCTCCATAGACATAGAGATCCTGGACCAGCTGATGGCTGATTGGCTGCTGGAGGTAATATATAGCCACTCTAAAACCATCTCATGCATAGCAGAGGTAAGTGTCATGACTTACTGGATAATGTACGCGTACATATCACGGGATACGGTATGAAAAATTACGACGTACTATCCTCCGTCGTAACCCACAACTGAAATGGTTGAGGATGAAGTGGCTAATCTGAGCAGCTCACTGGCGGAGGTATGTGTAGTATCGCTATGACATTTTTATGCAAATAGCTTTATGTTCCATGTCTCTACGTCACTAGCAATGCGTGGAGAAGACAATTCCCATTGCGTATCTTCCCCCTCTCCACTTTAGAGAGAGGGTGAGATCCACATGATCCACATGACACCCAAGTTCACACAGATACTAGCCTTACAACATATCAAAGGCTTTAATTCCATCCCATTCCCTCCCACATAATACTCCAGGTTCATCTAACACATGTCACCTCAAGCATCATTCCTTTCCCGGAATGCCAGGCTGGAAGGGTTTAGGCTGTACTTCCTACGCGGACGGTCGCGGTATACGCGGACGGTCGCGGTATACGCGGACGGTCGCGGTATACGGTTCACTAATGTCAACATGAATTTAGTTTATTGCAAACCAAACATTTTTGCCATTTTCAGCCAATCGCAAAGGTTCACTATTCTATTGGTTGTCTATACAGTAGTTTCAAGAAAGGCAGAAAGATATTTTCTAAAATACTTCAACACATGAAAATGTGAAAATGATCCTCACGGAACTTCCTGTTTTACAGTGTGATACTCAGGGCAGCTATTCATCATTCACAGTCTGTTACACTGAAACAGGACATGGGATCACATACTTTCAGACCTGCAATCCCAAGGCAAGCTTCTGTAGCCAGCGTTGGCCTGTACTCACTAAATAAACCACGCAGCATCGATGGAGGCACTCACTTCTCTTGGTCTTTCTGAAGTTTCCTTTCCAATTCCTCTCGCTCATCGTCCAGGCCTTTCCTAACCTCTGCTTGCAGTTTCTCCATGGCCGTAGCCAGCTCCTTCTCCTTCAGGCTGCTCGTGTCTTCCAGGCTCTTCCTCAGTTCATTCATCCTGCCAGACGATCAGACACGAGTGATGATGGAATTGAGATCGTTTCTCATCACATTTTTCTGACATTTTTCACACAATAAACATTTTGGCGATATGTAGAGGTAAATCAGGGAAAGTTAAGTTCTATTGTATCATCACAAGTAGTCTAAATGAGTGAGGTCAGGGGTCAGAGGTCAGGCCTGTGCAAACAAAGCAATTAGTGGCATGGGCCAACCCTTAGTATAATATGAAACATTATATAACAGGCGCACTGCGTCTAACCCTCGTGACAATAGAACCCACACAGGTTGCCTCAGCATTAGGACACCAGCTGTAGCACACGTAACATTATTTCATCGTTACATTCATCAAAGGAACTGATTTCCATGTTTCATGTTTGAGATTTTTAGAGTAAATTTTACTTGACTCGCTCTCATGAAATATATGAATGGGGCAGACATCTCTGATTGGCTACTACTCCATGCCAATAAGAACTTTATCGTCATGATCTCGCAGCCCATTGGGTGGAAGCTACTCAAATTGACCAATCAAATTCAACCAACCCAACTACAATCGAGTAGTACCTGCTGTCATTGGTTATCTGTATCTCTCTCATCTGACCTTCCCTCTTCTTCTCCATCTCAGCCCTGTATTCTGCCATCTCCTTCTCCAGCTGCTCTCTGATCTGGTCTCTCTCAGCAGTGTTACTATCCATCAGAGAGCTCTTCATCCTCGCAATCTCTGCTCTGTGGTCAGACTGCAGCCTCTCCTCTTCATCCCTGCATTCCCTCTCAAAGTCATGCTGCAGGTAAACCCACATGTTAGATTAGAAAATTGGCCAATCAGAAATCTCGCAGCAAGTTCTTCATAGTCAGATTAATCTTCAACAACAACTATGATACTCGGGTTCTATCATAGGCCCAGTAATAAAAGCACCATTAGCTTGATTGTAGGCCAATACTGCTGCTATAGGAAGGTCAAGGTCATAGTCTGGTTTTATTCGATGGCGATGACTAGCAGAGGAAGCAAAATCACAGCTTATGACATTAGGCTACTGTAAATGTGGTATTTATTGCGTGTCCAAAATATAACGAAAGTTTCAGAAACTCTATATTTGTCACATAAAATTTAGCGTTTTGCGCTTATACGTCAATAAGTACTAGTCATCGGTAAGCAACTTTGCTGTATTATTAATAGCGGAACTCATGAAATCGCTATTCCGCTATATTTAAAACACCACTATAATTACCCCGTTTACAGTAGTTCTCATTGGTTGAGGTTCATCAACTCATTGACTTGGGTTGGGCTCGATGCCGATACACCTGACCTTTTCCAGTTTGATTATGAACCTAAGCTAATGTCATGGCCACACCAGCTACATATTCTGAGTATTGAAAAGTAAAACAAAAGAATGAAGCCACGTTACATTGTAGTTTATATGAATTTTGGCCCTGTAAGAGAGAACGACTCCCAATTCCAAACCATGGCCAAGCATAGCCGGCAACTTGTCTATTGCTAAAATTCTTATGCTCACAGTAGACTCGTTGTCATGGTAATCGTTTGTACCTTGATGCCTTTTATTTTCTCTTCCTTCTCCTCCAGTAGCTCCAGTTTGGAGTTCTCGGTCTCCCTCTCTAGTTTCAGCTTTAGCGCCTTTAACTCTTCAGTATACTTCAGCTTCAGTACTTCGACCTCGTTGTGCATAGAAGATTTAAGAGTTGCCTCCTCCTGCGCCAGAACTGGGCTGTTGTCCACGGACACGGTAGGGACTAACCCACTCCCACTCGGCAGGCCAAAAGCCGCTTTATTAAGAAAACAAGTCAGTGTTTTCAGTGGGCAGCTATTAGTCTACCGTTGGTCTTACACCTGACGGGAGTTGTCCTACCCTGATCGGACTCTGAGGCCTCCAGTAGATGTGAGTGATCGTCTAGACTCTCGGCCAGGTTGATATTTCCCATCACATTTCTGTCGTTAGTAGACTCCAGCTCGCTGGTCTCTATTTCACTGCTCGCAGCAACAGCAATCGTGGGAGTTGTCCTCTCCCCCGGCTTGGGCTCATCTCGCGCAGGTACCGCTGCTGGTGGTTCAGTCTACAATAGGAAAGTACATCAGTCCAGACACCATAACAAAGAAGGCCTACTGAATATAGTGGTAAGGGAAGGATAGGGATCAATCGACACATTGAAAGTCTGTGAGAGGTCAATGCAGAGATTGTCCGGCTCTGAGAGATAAATGCAGAGATTGCCAGTATGGGAGAGGTCAATGGATAGACTGACAGCACGGGAGAGGTCAATGAGGAGGCTGCCAGCATGCAAGAGGTCAATGAGGAGGCTGCCAGCATGCAAGAGGTCACTGGAGAGACTGCCAGCATGCAAGAGGTCAATGGAGAGACTGGCGGCATGAAAGAGGTCAATGAGGAGGCTGCCAGCATGCAAGAGGTCACTGGAGAGACTGCCAGCATTCAAGAGGTCAATGGAGAGACTGGCGGCGTGACTACTGTCTTGATCTACCCTACTTTAGTTCGGCTGCTCTTGAGGAATCTGCTAGCAGGTTTCGGCGGTTCGTTATTCACTCGAGGAGTTGACTTGTACGACTCGTAGCTCTCCCTCACATCCAGGTCTGTGCTAGCCTCGACGGCTATAGCTGGTTCCAATGCGTCCGCGTCCATCAGGCCATACCTCACCAGGTCAGCTGTGTTGTCGAGTGTGTCCGTCTGCAACAGCCCACCAGACTTGTGACGATATCATCGGCAGGTGTGGTGGAGAGGAATTATCAAAGGCAAATATTTTACCTTGTTCAGAGTGCCGCTAGCCGTGTATCCTTCTAGGGCAGAGCTGTCAAAGTCGTTGGAGCCACCCTGTATGCTAGAGTGAATAAGAACACGCTGCTGTTATTATTTCTCCCATCAAGATAACTCAGTGTGTTTGCAGTATTTGGTGGCCACCATAAGAAACATGTGCCCAGCTAGGGTTCACAAACTGGCTGACTTGGGGCGGAGAATATGAGTGCAAAAATTATCTAACAACAGAAACTGTTTTGTTTGAACGAGGAGAATGTATTGTAAACTCCTCTAAAGACTTTGATGTCTCTGGGAGCACGAACACCTCCTGTAACCAGGCTGAGCTGCATACTTAAGTTGTCAAGATGAGTTCATGAACCTGAGCTGTAAAATATTTTGACCTCGGCCAATCTGTCGTCACTACGATCGCATACTTACTTGATACTGCTGGTGCCGTCAAAATTCGTGCTCTCCTCACTCGCCGACATGCTTAGCATCTGCACGTTACCAAACTGCTCCCCACCGGCCGACAAGCCCAAGCTGTTTCCCTTCAGGCCCTGACAGTGAGCCGATGCAGAGAGTTATAATCCCACTTCTGACACCAAGTATATGCAAGACTGGCTCACTTACTGAGAGTAGGGGAGACGATTTCTGATTACTTATGGGAGATCCACCCAAGGATTTTAGAGGGGCGAGACCACCTCCTCCCAAAGATGACGATAAACCACCGGATTTGAGAGGAGCTGTCAAATGATAATCAAAGTATGTAGTCTGCTGAGACGGAACAGGAAATGGAAAAATATCCAAGCTCAAGCCATGACGTAAATAATGAGAATATCGGTAATAGCACAGGTTGAAGTGTTCAAGAATGAGCAGAAGTTTTGAAGATTTTTCTTAAGATAATAATTTGACCAATTTATGTAGTATGTAGTACAGCATTCAACTATCGATTGGCAGGAACAGCTGATGCAGGAGTTAAGATGCAAATCACACTCCTCTTCACATGAAGTTGCTCAAAAGTTGGCAGTAAATTGGCCAAAACCTTTCGTCAAGTTCATCGACATCCCAAAAGTGTTTGCAGATATTACTGAAAAATTTTGGTAGATATGAAGCTTCTAGAAAGATACAATTAATGAATAGTTAGAATCTATATGTGTAGCCACTATACCTCATGAGCATCTACAAATCAGGAGACTGCGTTACATCGTAGCTTATATGACGGCTGGTGCTGTGAAAGAGGACAACTCCCAATTCCAAGCCAGGGTCAATCATAGCTATAACTCGTCTATACAGTCAATACAATTATCATGCCTCACCCAGTTGAGGCATGGTTGCGAGCGGACTCTCTGATTTCTTCTTAGCTTTCCCTTCTTTCTTTTTCTTCTTGCCAGCACTAGGAGGAGGTGTTTTCTTATTAGAATCTCCACCTGAAATAGCAGAAATATTGGTGTCCAGCTCTGCTGAGTTTGAACTAAACCAACTCCTGCAAACTGGGTCACACACAAATTGAGTCACAGGGATTGAATAATTGTAATGATAATTGTAATGATAAGCAGGTTTTGTTATAGCCTGCATAACAAGTTGCTCAGCAATGTCATCAAAATATCCATTTTAGCTGTTTTTAGTTGTTTGCCTAATTTCTCTGTCCGCTGTAGTTAGGCTATATTTCGCCTACCAATCCGTTATCGTTACAACCACTATATTTTTCCATTCCAAAAAATTTTTATAGTTCAGGCCACAATAAATAAAACGAGTACAGCGTTTACAAAACACACTAGTCCTCTACCAAGTGGGTCTTACGAACTAGGCCTCCTCTAACTGGTCCCACACACCTACTGGTCCCACACCAACTGGTCCACATACCAACTGGGCCACACACCTACAGGTCCCATACCGACTGGGCCACACACCTACTGGGCCCATACCGACTGGTCCCACACCAAATACACGCACACCTAACTCAACAACACGTTGCTGGTCAGGGCCTCATCACCTAACACAATGAGGAATTCCGCATCACAGCTTACTAAACCACTGATACAATTCAACAGTAAGCCCTTTTCTATCGAACACACTACCATTTAGAGCAAGTATTCTCACGGATCTGATATCAGTTGAGAGTGATAGAACTAATACATGTCTGTATAGCGCATGCCATCGCCACAGAGCACAGTCAGCAACCAATGGGGTCATGAGAGGCAAGGTTATCCTAATAGCCTGTGTTCGCTAGATCTTAGCATAATCACAGTTAAGTAGTTAACTAGCCAATCAGCCTTAGTAAAACTAGAGGCTGATAAAAGTAGAAATCTTATCCAAGCGGAGGCGGAGTCTTATCCAAGCGGAGGCGGAGTCTTATCCGAGCGGAGGCGGAGTCTTATCCAAGCGGAGGCGGAGACAGAAAGACATAACTGAGTTACTCATAGCTGACCGGCACTGAAAGGACCTATAGAACTAGCACTGCTATGAACATACATAATACAGTTGAATGCCCTGACAGCCTATTGAAGGTCAGTGATGTAAGACAAAGTGAGGCAGCGCCGTGTAAACACAAACAGGCAGCACTGATTTAACTGTGATTTTGACATCACTTAGTATTCTCAATGGGCTCCATAGACCATAGGCAGGTCAAGTATTTCACATTCTCTCACATTCTTCACATACGCGTACATGTGTTTACGCGTAGATCTGTGTACATCTTGTACTTGAAATATAATTATATGTAGTCAGATTGAGGCCATTTTCACGTAGCCAATTTAGCCTCAACTTAACAGCAAGAGCCGGGCTATAGGAAATAACAGCAGATCTCTATTTTAGCAAATCATATAATGTAGATTTCATACATGCAGTCAGACTTAATCTAAACTAAGGCTAAACCACGTTTGTCATAATGTTTGAGTTGTCTTCTCGTGTTTATATCAAGTTTAAGCGATATTTTGGTGCCCTATCAGTAATCTTTGCTTAGCCAATCAACACATGTTCATCCCATTGCAGAAGGCCAAACAGCCATGTATTGGTTATGATAACAGACACTAAGTCTAGCTCTGATTGGGCTTCATTTGAATGCAAGACATGATAGCAGCTGACTCATCTGTAAGCCAGCAAAAGCATACGGAGAGTGGGACATTGACCTAGTTTTACTCATTACCAGGGAAAGTGACTTTCTAACCTCCGATTTGAGCCCTTGTGCAGTTTTATCTACATGGCCTTGGTTAACCACTTCATAAGAAAATAACCATATCATTCTCTCCCTTATTAGCAGCTTTGATGCTGTCATGTGGTATATTTTCTGTCTGATGACTGGCCATAGGCAGTATTAGAGTTTCTCGCTGAAACATCATAAAACCACAAGAAGACAACTTAAACATAGTATCAAAAAGTGTTTTAGTCTTAGTTTAGAGTAAATCTGATTGCATGTATGAAATCTACATTATGTTGTTTGCTGTTATTGCCTATAGCCCCGCCCTTGCCTTTAACTGTAGGTGCACAAGATTACGAGAGACGTTTTGGATACTAAATCGAGAGCATCGTGTTGAGTACAGCAATTAGTGATGGGGAGATGATCACATCTCAGCTCACCATCCAATGGTTGTCTCATTTATGAGGGTTGAAGGTTGCTGCCAAAGAAACAGCTGTTCAACTTTTCTCTCATTATTTATGCTTTTACTCACAAATGAATTCATGTCACAACAAAAGTACATTTAAAACTAAGTTTTCAGGAACGATCGCACGGTTAATGTATTGACATGTAGACACATTTCTCATGAATTGAAGACAGCATCGAAGAATATGATCCTTATATCAAGTAGAAATTTGAGCACAATCGACAGGAGATTACGTGGACTTATTTCTGAGACTCCATCAAACGCCGATGCCAATACAAGCATAGTGCGCAATTACAGCACCAAAGGTTGGTTGGACAATTAATTTACATTGAAGCAGGGCAACTATAACTGGCATACTTGTCAACCTTTCAGGCTGAGAACACTGGAGATTCCATTTTTCTGAAGTTCGATACGTCATAGCTCAAGCCTCCACACACTACAGCTATGACTCTGCCATATTCAAGCTCAGCTCAGCAAGATCTATCTGGTGAGCCACATGAGAACATTAGAAAACCAATAATAGCAATTTTGGCCAGAAATTCTGATGTCTAAAATACAGGTGTCTCCCGTGGAAATACGGGAGACTTGACTGCTATGATAACTGATTGAACTTTTGAGATGAGGAGTTGCAAGCATTACAGTGACAGCCTCACATCACAATGATATTGACTCTCATAAGTCAATAAACTTGCCTAGAGAGATGCGTGACACTCACTTGCTTCCTTAGTTCTGGCGTCTGTAACCATCTTCTTGTAAAACTCATCACACGGATGGTCCCAGATGCTTTCGCCAGATGAGAAATTGAAGTAGTATATATCGCCTAGAGCAATTATAGATTTTTTTGTCACTCTTGAACGTTAATCTCATAATATATGAACGAGATATGAACGACATGTGAATGAGATATGACAAAGATATGACAGAGATATGACAGAGATATGAATGAGCTCGAATAGCCGTCACCGACCGTTGGTGTCTTGGCATGGTTTCCAGTCTTTAGGCAAAGGAGCATTTATTCCTTCCCGGGCAATGTACATCAAGTGGGGTTCTTTCTCAGGGTTTATCCCAATGAGAGTGGCATACTCGGCGATCTCTGCAGAAATAATTGCTGCATGATGTACAGGTGGCATAGTAAGCTAATGACACGAGTTGAATTACAGAGCATATCATCAATCAACGCAGCCATTAGTAGCACGAGAAGAAGGACAGATTTGTGATGTTTCAGATACGGGTTAGTCAAACCAACAGCCGATCAGAGCGTGTGGCACTTGTAGTTACAGGTGGTGATAGCTTGAAAAGTTGCACAGTAGCTGGCTGGCTGTCATCATTGAGTTGAACAGGAAATTAACACGTGCGCATCGTTAGCAATCTGTATGGCTACTTCAAGCTTCTGGAATACAAACCGTCATCTGTGGGGTCGTAATCTTCGTTGTAATCTTCCTCTAAAATTACTTGGTCGCCCATAGTGGGACCATGCAGTTTGTCCGTTGCTACTTGAAATGAAAGACGCCGTGCTGCATTGTGGGATGCATGTAGCATAAAGTGAATATTTTATAGTTTATTCATTGGGGCACAGTCCAGACGTCTATGTCGTCTCGCAGAGGCAAATTTCTTCACCTTCTATAAGGTGAAGGTCTTTGGCAAAAGTATGAAAATTCAGCTACTAGAAGACTACAAGTAAGCCCGCCTACCACAATCAAGACATATGACAGAAGTAGGCGGGGTTTAAAGAGTGCACGAGTGGTTGTCAAGAATATTTAGTAGACAAAATTTAGGCCTCGCTTACATAGTCTTGCACAAGAAGAACGGGACTCTTTCTTGAAAAGTATCAAACACAGACGTATCTTTTTGTCTTTTGTTCGTTACTTGTACCCCTGTTTTGAAGGATTCCAAAATTATCGAGATAGATTGTTGGATATGCAAAAGAGCATTTGACATACAGATGGCCTGCTCATGAGTGTCACTCACTTTCATCTCCCAAATTATTGCCTGCCGGTGTAGTGTCTTCGTGATATAGTAGTGCTCGATATGAGTATGATGAAGCTCCCATCTGCTCTTCAATTATGCTCTCGAAAGATCAAAGTGTATAGATATTGTGCTGCCCGACAAATTAATGTGCACGAAGGCGACAGGAAGAGAGGATATGAACATAAAGTAAGTTGCTATCCCATACACTATCCTCTCTACTGGCATACATGGACGCTGTCCTCTCTACAATATATGTTCGATTGCCTCATTAAAACCTTTTTGTTCAGTTTGAGAAGCAGTCAAAACTGAAAGCAGCGCAGATAGGTATCAAATCTTTGCCAATGGAATTGGGCAAGTTTGGTCGCGAGGTAAAGGACCATTTCACCCCTCAGTACTGGCAGATGGAACACGGAGACTACAAATACCAATGGAAGCTCAACACCCAGCAGGCCATAGATGAATGGGTCAGTACCTCTCAGTCTCATATCATCTCTTCAAGTCATGGTGACTCTCCAGCTAGCCTCAATGCTGGTGTTTGCTAGCCATGATCTCTGCATAGTCACTACTTGATCTCTACAGTATCAAAGGTTTTGCCAAAACATCAAAATTTAATCAAGTTCCCAGTTCGAGGGTGGATGTTTCAGACCGATTATAATCTCCTCGTGTAACTATGGAGATAGCAACGCAATCAAGGGGGCAAATAACACTGATTCGCAGAGTTTATTGGTGAGGGAAAACAGAACTTTTCTAATTGAACCGAAACTATTAGAGTTATGAGCTATATATTTCTATATCTCTCCCACTTCTCTCTTTTCTACCTCCTGTGTGAGTGTTGCGCAATATTACCATCATGGTTATTGTATCGTCAGGTGGTCAGTACAGACCGCGACATGGACAGCGGCTCCAGCTGGGCCAAGACCTCTCTCAGTAAACAGGAGTGCATGCTCTTCCATGGCTTCCTCGATACCACAGTGCCAGATGACGGTAAAACTCAGTATGCTGGCTACGTCAACGCCAGGTCTCCTTATAACATGGTACATATGCTTCTCTTATTCTATTGGAGTTGTGCTCCCTCTCCCCTCCCTCTTCACCTCTCTTCTGCCCTGCCCCTCTCTAGTCCCCCTTGTCTTTCTCTCTCCCCCTCCCTCTCTCCCCCCC
>ERZ1740065.2247-NODE-2247-length-11951-cov-4.326917_pt1 | contig 11951 bp, 14 predicted proteins | sample MGYA00581738_ERZ1740065 | MGnify/ENA primary metagenome ERZ1740065 (study PRJEB43018, sample SAMN04849749) | marine metagenome | isolation source: floating plastic debris | place: Pacific Ocean | collected 2008-09-01 | study: EMG produced TPA metagenomics... | reverse complement strand
GCCGCTGGAGGCACGTTCAAAAGAGTTTAGGAGGGTTTGCACTTCCGTTTCTCGACCGTAGAGTTTCTCGGGAATGTTGAAGCGATCGCAAATATCCCGCTCTCCCAACTCGAACTCACTAATCTCACCCGTGGCATTTAAAGATTGCAGGCATCGCTCCAAGTCATACTTCAATCCCAAAGCACTTTGGTAGCGGTCTTCAGTGTTCTTCGCCATCAACTTGCGAATGATCGCGAAAATGACGGCAGGTATGGGCTGAATGTGGTCGGGAAGCGTTGGCGACTGGGCAATGTGGCAGTGCACCAACTCCATGGGGTCGCCGGACTGAAAGGGAAGCTGGCCGGTCAGCAGTTCATAGAACGTCACCCCGAGGGAATAGAAGTCCGTGCGATAGTCAATCCCTCGATTCATCCGCCCCGTTTGCTCGGGAGAGAGATAGGCCAAAGTCCCTTCGAGTCCGTTGGGATTGCTGATTTCTTGCGTTTCTTTGGGCAGGAGCGAGGAGATCGAAAAGTCGATCAGTTTCACATCCTCGGTGGTGGGGTGGATGAGAATATTGGGGGGTTTGATGTCTTTGTGGATGACCCGGTTTTGATACAGCCCGTGCAGAACGCCTGCAAGCTGAATTCCGATCTTTAGGAAGGTTCCGAGTTCCCACTCTCTAGAGGACCGCCACTGGGACAGCGAGATATAGCCTTCGTCGCCCATGACCATGGCGTAGCCGTTGCCGTGGTTTTCTAGGGAAAGGGGCTGGACGATTCCGGGAAGGTCTAGGTTTTTGGCGATCGTGTACTGGTTGCGAAACTGAAGCAGTTCGCGGAAGCTCGGGTACTCCGTTCGCAACATTTTGATGACGACGGGGTGGCGATCTCGCCTACGGGTAGCACGATACACCTGCGTGCGTGCGCCTTCGTAAAGGGCTTCTCCGAGGGTATAGCCGGTGAGGGTCGTCATTGTCGTGCGGCTTCAGGGGGGCGTGAATTTATCTTCGCTTTTTTCGTTCTTTCTATCGTCGATCTAGATCACATTGTCACTTGTCTTGCTATTTCGACTTCACCTAGCCTAAGAATGTAATGGTTCAGCTTGGTTTTGTTGCATAAATAGACTGCAAGCTGTGTATACACTCAAGGGTCATGGGAATTGCTCAGTCATCTACCCAAACCGTCACGGGCTTGGCAATGTGAATCATGCGATTCAACACCACACACTGCACCCGTAACTCAGAGACTTGATTCTCGAAGCGGCGGGAGCACACGGTGCCTCCAAAAGTTCCCTTGAAACGACCCATAGTGGTTTCTGCGATAGAGCGACGATGATGCTGGCTTTGACGCTTCCACTGGTTGCGATCGTGCTGGCAAATCAAGCGTAGATTCCCATCGCGGGGGTCGCCGGTCCATGACGATTCCCATGACACTAAACCTTGGCGTTCTTGCGCGGTGGGATAGTGACTTTTGCACCCCATTTCCTCAGTACTTCATAGCATTATCGCGTATCGTAAGCACCATCATCAAACACCTGTTCCACTGAGGCATCGGTAGTCCCCAACCATTCACCGAGCACCTCACTGTGATCAACGTGGTTACCCGTTACGGTCGAAGAAAAAATCTCCCCTGTGGTTTCGTCAACTCTCAGGTGGCGTTTACACCAGGTGCGACGTTTGCTGGTTCCATGCTGTCGCGTCTTCCACTCTCCTTCCCCGTAAGCTTTGACTCCGGTGAGTCCACTACCAAATGGGTTGACGATGGTTAGGAAGCACCGGCAAAGGCACTGAGAGGGTCGGTAGACACAGTGCTGTGGTCTGGTATGGATAGGGGGGCTCAGTACAGGGACAACAGTTTTGAAGTAGAGGCTAAAAGCCTTGCCAGTTAAGGGTTAAGGCGATTTCAATTTCGTTCGGGCGGTAAACAGGCTGAAATTGCTGCTCTGTAAGGATTACAGCTTTCGCATCTAATTTTTTGTCCCTGTACTGAGGGATAGGGGCACCTGCATGATGTGGAATAGGGATTGGAGGAATCCTGCCGTTTGACACCCTGCCAAACCATAGACGCTCTTGAGAGTTTCAATGGTGGCAGTGGCTAGGTCGCTATAGGTTCTGGGAGCTCTTCTTTGGTTGCCAGTGATTGGGTCAGTGGCAGAGCACTGGCAGATTGCCTCTTCATAGAGCCATCCAGTGACACTGCCTCGCAGTGTCAAGCCAGAGCCATACTCGGACCAGTTATGGATGCGGCGGCTCATGGGCATTTGGTTTTTGGTGGTACTCAAACCCTAGCCCACCTCCCCTCCGTAACCTCTTTTCATGCAACAAAGCCGCTGCAGATTAAAAATAGTTAGTTGTGATCAGCCGCTATAAATCAGCGATCGTACGCGTTCCACCGTGAAAGTGCAGGCTCCAAACACTGCATTTTTCAGGAAAAAGCCATACTTGTAAGTGCAAGAATACTTCTGACACTTCTAAATGGGATGTGGCTACAGTCACAGGGAATCTCTGAGCCGCGCTGGCTTTATGGACGGGGGGAGAAGGCTGCTCAGGGAATTGCGAGCGAGCGACTCTGCGAGAATATCGTCGGCGAATGGGCAGGATATTAAGGACAGTCTTAGTCTTAAGCCGATCGCGATCGCCCATTCAGAATAGTGCTACGGGGATGCACGAAAGCTGGGTGCTGACGAAACGAGGGGGCTGCGATCGGCGTTTCCGTCAGCCAATCCCCTCCAGCTAGGGGCAGTTCTCGACTCTGAATATTTGCCCAAATAAGTTACGTATTGCAAAATCTTGAGCCTCCTCATTTTGTCTTTCCCCGTTGGCTGAGGCGCGGAAACGGGTTAGGCTTAGTGGGTTTCACTCAGAAAACAAGGAACTTAAGCGGCGTTGAAATTCGCCCTGGCTTAGTGCCAACTGTTCCCATTCGCCCTATCTCGTTCAAGTCCTCGTAAGCCATTATGCGAACCCATTATTGCGGCGATCTCCGCGCTGAGCACATTGGTCAAACCGTTACCCTGTTTGGTTGGGTCGATCGCCGGCGCGACCATGGGGGTGTGATTTTTATTGACCTGCGCGATCGCACGGGGGTTTGTCAAGTGGCGTCGAATCCGGATTTACCGGAAGCGTTTGAAGCGGCCGATGCCCTACGTAGCGAGTACGTGGTGAAGGTGGTGGGGACAGTAAACCAGCGCCCCGATGAGTCTTTAAACGAAAAATTGCCCACGGGACAGGTTGAAATTTTTGCGGATCATATTGAACTGTTGAACTCGGTGGGTCGCCAGTTGCCGTTCCCCGTGTCCAGCTTGGAAGGGGAAACGTCAGCGCGGGAGGAAATCCGCCTGAAGTATCGCTATTTGGATCTGCGTCGCCCCCAAATGCAGGCGAACTTGCAGACCCGTCACGCGGTGGTGAAAGCCATGCGCCGATTCCTGGAAGATCAAGAGGGGTTTATGGAAGTGGAAACCCCGATTTTGACGAAATCCACGCCGGAAGGGGCGCGGGATTATTTGGTGCCGTCGCGGGTGAACTTGGGGGATTGGTTTGCCCTGCCCCAGTCGCCGCAGTTGTTTTAGCTTTTGCTGATTGTGTCGGGGTGCGATCGCTATTATCAAATCGCCCGCTGTTTCCGGGATGAAGATCTGCGGGCGGACCGCCAACCGGAATTTACCCAGTTGGATATGGAGATGAGTTTTATGTCTCAGGAAGAAATCCTGGACCTGAATGAGCAACTCATTTGCAAAATTTTCAAGGACGTGAAGGGGGTTGAGTTACCTCGTCCGTTCCCCCGCATGACCTATAAGGATGCGATGGAGCGGTATGGGAGCGATCGCCCGGATACCCGTTTTGGCATGGAATTATCCAACGTTTCTGATGTACTAGCAGACTCTGGATTCAAAGTGTTCTCCGGGTCTATCAAAGCGGGCGGCGTGGTGAAAATCCTGCCCGTCCCCGGCGGTAACGACAAAGTTTCTAACGTTCAAATCAAGCCCGGCGGTGACCTCTTTAAGGAAGCAACGGAAGCGGGGGCGAAAGGTTTGGCATTTATTCGGGTGCGGGAAAACGGTGAGTTTGACACCATTGGCGCTCTGAAAAAAGGCATCACTGAAGAACAGGGCAAAGCAATCCTGGAGCGGACCAATGCTCAGGCGGGCGACCTGTTACTGTTTGGTGCCGGTCCTGAAGATATCGTCAACATTTCCCTTGATCGCCTGCGGCTTGTGTTGGGTAAGCGGTTTGGATTGATTGATGAAAATCAGCTCAACTTCCTGTGGGTTGTAGACTTCCCCATGTTTGAGTGGAATGCGGAGGAACAGAGATTGGAAGCCATCCATCACCCCTTCACCGCGCCCAATCCTGAGGATATGGATGACATCAAGACTGCCCGCGCCGTTGCCTACGACATTGTATTGAACGGTACGGAGATTGGCGGAGGCAGCCTGCGAATTTACCAGCGGGATGTGCAGGAGAAGGTTTTCGAGGCGATCGGATTAAGTGATGAAGAAGCCAACGCTAAGTTTGGATTCTTGTTAGACGCCTTTGAATTTGGCACGCCGCCCCATGGAGGAATTGCCTACGGATTGGATCGCTTGGTGATGATTATGACCGGCGAAGATTCAAAACGTGACACGATCGCCTTCCCCACAACCCAACAGGCGAGGTGTTTGCTGACCGATGCTCCTGCGGGCGTTGACCTGAAACAACTCAAGGAACTGGAAGTGGCATCCACCTACAAACCCAAGAAAAAAGACGAAGAAGAAGACGAGTAAAAATCATGAACACGGGAGTTCAGATGGTCTTTGACTTACGGGTCTTTGACTTACGAGTCTCTGACTTACGGGTCTCTGACCTACGGGTCTCTGACCCCTTTGGCGGGGGGATGGGGACAGCGCCCCCAAATAGCGTGATGCAATAAAGGACAACCAATGCAAGGGTTCATCAGCCTCCATAAACCTAAGGGGATGACGTCCCACGACTGCGTCGGCAAACTGCGTCGGCTCTTACAGCAAAAACGCATCGGTCACGGCGGCACACTAGACCCAGCCGCAACTGGCGTTTTGCCCGTCGCCGTCGGTCCCGCAACCCGCCGTCTGAATTATTTACCGGAAGGAAAATCCTACAAAGCCACCATTCGATTTGGAGTTGTGACAACCACCGATGATTTGGAAGGGGAGGTCATTGAGGAGCGATCGCCCGAGTCCCTGCAACACCTAACCGCAGAAAAAATCCAAGACCAACTGCCAAAATTCCTAGGAAAAATAAACCAAATCCCGCCTCAATATAGCGCCGTTCATATCGACGGAAAGCGAGCCTACGACCTGGCACGGCAAAACCAAACTGTGGAAATTCCTAGCCGGGAAGTGCAAATCGACCAGCTCAGAATTTTGGAATGGCGAGCCGGTGATTATCCCGAACTAGACCTAGCTGTTGATTGCGGTCCCGGCACCTATATTCGAGCGATCGCCCGAGATTTAGGAGATACCTTGGAAACGGGCGCAACCCTCGCCGCACTGGAGCGAACCCGAAGCTGTGGATTTTTGCTGTCGGAAAGCTTGACCTTTGAGGCGATCGCCCAGCAACTGGAATCCGGCCAATTCCAGCCCTACCCCATTCTCAATACCCTGTGCCATCTTCCCCAAATCCAACTGGAAGATGACCTGGTAAAGCGGTGGCACCTAGGACAACGGCTGCCGATTCAACCGGATGATATTTTGAACTGGGATTCGGCAGAAGCGGAGAACTTGGACGTGGAAAAGCTGGGACCAGCGATCGCAGTCAGCGACCTGGATCAACACTGTCTGGGAGTAGGGCATTTACGAGCAAACCGTGATCCCCATGCCGAAACCATTATCCTTGCGCCAAAAGTCGTGCTGCCGTTATAGCGTCCCTCAGAGTTACAGATCTTTTTTACAGATCCTTAGGCGTTAGGAATTTTCGATTAATCCAGCCAAAAACACCACTGGCGATCGCCCCCATCATCAACACCCCAATTGCCGGCATAAACAGCGGCTCCCATAGGGCATACCACCAATTCAGCCCCAGAGGAAACTCATTCAGCTGCCCCACAATAGCCACCACCAACCACAGCAAGCTCGCCACAACAAAGAAAAAATCCAGCATCAGCACCGTATTCACAAACCCCAACACTCGATCCTTCATAGTCCACCACGCCAGCCAAAGCCCTTAATATCGTTGAAACTGTAGCGCGACCGGGAAAAAACTGCATACTCCAAATCCCGCCAAAAAGCACCTTAAAAAATCAAAAGATAGCCTCGATTTTCATAAACAATGCCCAAAACCAGAGAAAACTTTACATTGCTTTCAGAAAAAAGCTCTCAATAAAACAGTTTAAAAATTCACATATCAAGCATTTTAAGTCGCCTTAAACAGTCTTATTTCAAAAATAAAGTCAGCCGTAAAACCAACGACTGACCTGCTGTAAATATTCAGTTAGAAAGGTATTCACAGGTCTAGGAAAGAACTAAATTCCTGCGCCAAAAGCATCAATTACTTTCCGTCCCCATCAATAGATAACTCGAGGTTATCGGGGTCTACATAGTGGCAAACTGCATCGTCAACACAGATTAACGCCCAGCCAGATTCATCAATTTGCATCAGCTTGTAGGACGAACCTTCCTGAATAAAAAAACCTTTATGATTGCGAGTTTCAGGCTTGACGGTAACAGTGTTCATGACTGGGATTCCCTAGGTAGTTATAGAGAGAAAACAAGGTAGTTAAATTTCCTAAGAAATGTTTCACTAAGTTTCTCTGGTTTGTTTGACAGATAGTAGCATCAAAATATGAGAACCGACCATGAATTTATATAAATATTTCGTCAAATTTAAGACCTAAAAAAGGGCGCAGTATAAATACTTATTTACACTTAAGTAGCCTAATTTCTATCGCTTTTAAGTTGTTATTGTCTGCGTTTCTCTTATTGCTTTCAAAGTTAAGCCAATAGCCTTCAACTCCAGTGATTACCGGATATATAAGCTTTTCAAGATGGAGTAAATCTTGCTTTGAAGGGTCCGCAAAAGTAACTGAAATCTTTTAAGCAAAGTAGTTACGTTGACTTAAATTCGACGTGCAAAACACAGCGAAAAAGCCTCCTTTGGGAATAAGTATTTCTACTCTGTCCCTCAAGCAAATGAGCGACAAAAAGCTCTTTACAATATGTTGCTACTGTTGACGTTCTTGCCAATAACGGTCGAGAAGTTGATCGCGGGATTTGATGGAAGAGAGGACCCAGTCTAAATACAATGCTTGCTGTTCTTTACCGGTTAGATGCCAGTCTTGGCGGGTTTGGCGCAGGCGGGTGGTGAGGTCGTAGAGACACAGGGCGGCGCTGACAGAAATATTGAAGCTTTCGCTGAAGCCGGACATGGGGATTAGGGCGTAGGTATCCGCCTGGTCGAGGGCGCTTTGGCTAAGTCCGGTGAGTTCGGTGCCAAAAAGCAGGGCAACTTTGCCATCCACAGGGATTTCGTTGACGGTGGTGGCGGTGGCGTGGGGGGTTGTGGCGACGAGGGTGTATCCCTGGGATTTGAGTTGGTTCAGGCAGGCGGTGGTGTTGTCAGTGTCTGGCTGGTTGTAGCGGTGAAGGGTGAGCCAGCGATCTGCGCCGATGCTGACGTTGCGGTTGGGGGCGAAGTCGTTTCGACTTTCAATGGTGTGGATATCTTGGACACCGAATCCGTCGCAGCTTCGCAGGACGGCGCTGGCGTTGTGGGGCTGATAAATATCTTCTAGGACAACGGTGATTTGGCGGGTGCGTTGGCTGAGGACGGTGTGGAAGCGATCGCGCCGATTTTCCGTTAAAAATGCTTGGAAGTGTTCAATTAAATCTGCTTTTTGGGCGGTGGATAGCTGACTTAAATCGGGCAACGGTGGCGTTAGGGCAGGAGCCATTAATGGAAAACCTAGCTATATTTCTTTATCCATCAACCAGCGGGGGGAGAGTTCGGTATAAAATCTAAACCTGCTGCGCGGGATCCCTATTGCCCGATCATTTTGGTGATGGTTTTGGTGGAACGCGATTGGGCGTTGCCCAGATACCCTACCGCGTTTTGATTTCTATTGTTTTATCCCCGTTGATTTTGCTGTTTTATGATTGATTCAAATCCTGCGATCGCCCCCAATGAAACCCAACAGGAATGGTGGGTGCAAGGTTGGCTGGATTTGCTCAATAGCTATCGGTTTAAAAAACGGTTGGAGCGGGCGCGGAATTACGCTCGCCAGGGCAACGTTTTAAGTATTGAATTTCGCGGTGCCAAAGTATTAGCGAAGGTGCAGGGAACGGAGGTCAAACCTTATAAAGTTTCCCTCTCTTTGGAGCCTTTTGAAGATGAGGCGTGGGATGGAGTCATTGAGTCCATGGCGGAGCGGGTGGAGTATGCGGCAAAGCTTTTGGCGGGGGAAATGCCCGTGTCCATTGACGGGGTGTTTACGGCCAATGGATTGTCGTTATTTCCCTTTAATTTAAGCGAGGTTCGTAGCAAGTGTTCCTGTCCCGACAAGGCGAATCCTTGTAAGCATATTGGTGCGGTTTATTATTTGCTGGGCGATCGCTTCCGGGAGGATCCATTTGTATTATTTCAATTGCGCGGGCGAACCCAGGCGCAAATTGTAGCCGCGCTTCGGGAGGTACGGGCAAAGCAGTTGAAGGAGGTGAAGCCCCAAACCATTGACGGCGTTGAGGTAGCAAAGGCTACGGAGGGGGATGCGATCGCCCTAATGCAACAGCAAGTGCCCGTTGATTTGGAGCGGTTTTGGAATTATGAAGCGCCGCTTGACCCAGATTTGGTGGTAATTACACCGCCGCCCGATGCCAATACGCCCCTGGATTTATTGGGACCAATTCCACTGCCCACGGATGTGTCTGGCAGCGCCGATGATGGGCAACTTGCGAATAAGGCAATTATGAAATATCTAGAGGAAGGCTATCAAACGGCAGCCCAGCAAGCCATGATGAAAGCATTAGGAAGTTAGGCTATTTTTCAAGGGGGTTGAGTGCAGTTAAGCGCCAGGGAATTAGCGTTATCCCATCCAATTTTGGTGGAAAGTTTTTCCATTATTGATCGGGAATTTAAAGCGAGTTATTCATCCTATGAGCAGTTAGGATTTAGCGCCCAAGAATATGCCATTGTTCGTCGTGTTATTCACACAACGGCGGATTTTGGGTTTGCGAAATCTCTCGTTTTTTCGTCGAGAGCGATCGCCCAGGGCATCACTGGAATCGCCCAGGGCACCCCAATTATCACCGACGTCACCATGGTTGCCCAAGGGATTAAAAACCTGGCGAAAAAGACCTTTAATAATCCAATTATTCCGGCGATCGCCCACGCCCCCACCGCCGACCCCGGTCGCACCCGCACCGAAACCGGCATTCTTCGCTGTTTGGACCAACATCCCAACGCCATTGTGGCGATCGGCAATGCCCCCACGGCCCTGGCAGCGTTGTGCGAGCTAGAGATCACACCCGCCTAGGTAATAGGCGCGCCCGGAGGAAATGTAGGCGTGGTGGCAGCGAAAGAAAAACTGGCGAAAACGGCGATCAATCAAATTAGAGTCAATGGGCGAAAGGGCGGGTCAGCAGTGGCGGCGGCGATCGTCAATGCCTTAATAATGCTGGCGTGGGACTCTGCTGAATCTTAACTACTCAGCTTCTCTTTCACCAGCGTTTGAATGATCTTGCCATCGGCTTTGCCCTTGAGGTCTTTCATCAACAGCCCCATGACCTTGCCCATATCCTTCGGTGAAGATGCGCCGGTTGTGGCGATCGCCCCATCTACCGCCGCCGCAATCTCCTCCTCCGTCATCTGTGCCGGCAAAAACTCCTCCAAAATCGTCAACTCCAACGCCTCCTTCTCCGCCAAATCATCCCGCCCCGCCTTCGTAAACTGCTCCACCGAATCCCGCCGCTGCTTCGCCAACTTCGTGAGAATTTCCATCTCCTGGGCCTCCGTCAGCTCCTCAATTCCCTTCGCCCGCAGATCCGACTCCTTCTCCAGGATCACCTTCTTCACGCTGCGCACCGTATTCAGCCGAATCTTATCCTTGGCTTTCATCGCCGCCTTAATTTCATCGCTAATCTGATCCTTCAAACTCATGGCACCACTCCCGCCGAAAACTTCTGTGTAACCATGTATTATGACCGACTCATTCGCTCAACGGTCCATCGCCTTCCCCAGCACCATGGTCAATATCGCCTCCCGCCTAACCCAATCCCCACAGCCTTTTGTGCTGCCAGGTCGCTATTCCTGGTCAGACTTCCAGACCCTTGACAGCATCATTCGACAAGACTCTAAACTACATATTACCTACCTAGATGGAGTTATTGAGCTAATGCCTTTGGGAGAAGAGCATGAATCCATTAGTAGAATGCTTGGGATTTTGATTGCGTTGTATCTGGTCAAGGAGAATATTGACTTTACGGTGGTAGGGAGCGCAACGCGAGCATCGGAGGAAAAGTCCGTCTCTTTTGAGCCGGATGAATCCTATTATTTAGGAGAAAAGAAAGAGCATCCTGATTTAGCAATTGAGGTCAATATAACCAGTGGTGGCCCCAAGAAACTGGAGAAGTACAAACGACTGGAAATCCAAGAAGTCTGGATGTGGTCAAATAAAAAAATTACAATCTTTACTCTAGAAAACGAGCGGTACTCTGCCATCACAAGAAGTCAATTACTGCCAGACTTAGATATTAAACGGCTAGAATCCTCTACTCTTCTTACGTCTCAGCGCGAAGCCATCAATCAATTCACCACTGATCAATAATTTTAGTCTACTGAATTAGACACACTCCATAGAATAAACATAGTCATGGGAAGAAAATCGTATTTTCGAAATGAAGCTACTGGTAACTATGGATATTTAGAAGGTTCAAAACTCTCCTAAATATCCTCAAATTCTTCGGTAGGTTTCACTCTCTGTCTCATGCAGATTTATGACGGGATGGTTGAGCATAAAAACAGAGTAGAAACTATAGATCAAGAAGGCTTAATTAAAGTTAGCCAAGAGGGAATGGAACGTGACCTTTTAAGAGGAGGCTAAGAAGAATTCTTGTATGGGAGCAGAGAGGGTCTAATCTGATGGAGTGTGTAGCGAAGATTATCGAATAATGTTTAGTGGATGCCTGAAAAGTCCGATTGGACACTTCAAACTGGGTCTGAATGCTGTGATGAAAGAGCACAAATCCGCATTCTTTCGTTGCAGCCTACGACAAGATGAGTCATGCTTGAGACTTTTCAGACATCCTCTTAGGGCATAAGCTGTGTGCGCACTTTCATCAGCCATCACACGATCGCCCCAGCCCGGCTGGCAGTTTTGGATTGATCGCGGAGGGACGTTCACCGATATTGTTGCCCAAGCTCCCGATGGTCAGCGGTTTGTGCATAAGTTGCTATCGGAAAATCCAGAACGCTATGGCGATGCGCCGGTGCAGGGGATTCGGGAGATTTTGGTTGAGCAGGGGGCGATCGCCGCAGATGAACCGGTGCCCCTGGACAAAATTGATGCCATCAAAATGGGGACAACGGTGGCGACGAACGCGCTGCTGGAGCGGAAGGGCGATCGCGTGGTTCTGGCGATCACGGAAGGGTTTGCCGATGCTTTGAAAATTGGTTATCAAAATCGACCGGATTTATTTGCGTTGCATATTCAGCGTCCGGAGGTGGTTTACGAATCGGTGGTAGAGGTACCGGAGCGGGTGAATGCCCAGGGGACGGTGACGATCGCCCTAACGCCGGAACGACTAGAGCGGGTGCGATCGCAGTTGCAGCAGGCATTTGACGATGGGATTCGCAGTTGTGCCGTGGTGTTGATGCATGGCTATCGCTATCCCGACCACGAAAATCAGGTGGCGGCGATCGCCCGGTCCATCGGTTTTACCCAGGTGTCGGCATCCCACAAAATCAGTCCGCTGATGAAGCTGGTGGGGCGCTGCGATACCACCACGGTGGATGACTATCTATC
>ERZ1740065.2246-NODE-2246-length-11951-cov-12.021436_pt1 | contig 11951 bp, 12 predicted proteins | sample MGYA00581738_ERZ1740065 | MGnify/ENA primary metagenome ERZ1740065 (study PRJEB43018, sample SAMN04849749) | marine metagenome | isolation source: floating plastic debris | place: Pacific Ocean | collected 2008-09-01 | study: EMG produced TPA metagenomics... | reverse complement strand
GCCTCGGCGCTTTGTGCCTTCTCTGGCTCTTTCTTGGTCCGCTTCTTGTTGCGGGTTCCCTCCGTTCTCCTCGTGTTTGTTGCGTGGCTTTGTGTGGGAGAGATGGACAGGGGTGGAGTGATGGACAGGGGTTGGTAGGGAGGTGAGCAGGACAGTAGAGAGGGCAGCAGGGCATTAGGAGAAAGAGCAGCGTGAGGTGATGTAAATGGAGAGTGGGAGTTAGAATCACGTCTGCTAGTAACAGCGTCTGCTAGTAACGGCAGCTACAGCAAATCGGTAGCTACTAGTAGTTGATTGCTAATGCCAAGTAACAGCTGATAATCATACAGGGCAGCGCAATCATGGACTAGAGGTCATTGTGTCTGAGTTACTCAGTTACCTTTGACTTAGGATTCATCCGCAGCTGTAAGTGAAGACAACAATGTCATATACTCTGTGGCAACGGTAATAAAATATCTTTACGACTGGACATTTCAACTGCGATGTAAGTTCTCTAGGATGATGCTCCACACATCAAACAAAATACAAGCTAGACTGAGAACCTACACTCTTCTGCTTCTCTTTGAGCTCTTTCATCAGTTTGGTGAGGGCCTCGTCTGCGACGTCGGTGGCAGTTTGACCGCTGTAGTCGCGTATCTCCATGTCGCACAGGGCGTCGACGAGGATCTTGCAGGACTCCTCTTGCGCCCAGTGGGCGGCGCCGTGGAGGGGTGTCCATCCATCGCTGTCCTGGTGGTCGATAAACGCTCCTGCCTGCATCAGCGCCCTGACAACCAATCACAGGCAGGTTTAATCACTAGTGACGGAGAGATCAATGCATGTACAGTCCACTTGTACTTACATCATCACGCGGTGGTAGCCCTTGGCCGCTGACACGTGCAGCGCTGTCGCGCCTGTCCTCGGATTCTCCAGTTCCGGAAGCTCTTGATGCTGCAGCCAATAGTTGGCGTCGGCCATCATCTGCTTCTCCTCGGATGTTCTCGCCTCATCGGCGTTGATGTCTGCATGCGATTTCACAGTTACACTTGAGCACACAGACAGAAAGCGGAGTGAAGACATTGGAGGACGAGATCGTCACGACTCACTCTGGGAGTTCATGGACTCTGCCAACAAGTTCTCCATGTCTGACCCCTCGGCGATGTCTATGGCAAGGTCGCCGTCTGAGTTACAGGCCGACACGTCGGCACCATGGCGGATGAGATAACTGCACAGAAAAAAACTTGTCATTGATGATCTACGTATCGATCAAACAACACAAATAATATAGACTGAGAACTACTGAAATTAGGGAGCGACTGGTAAGAAATTGCTGTACATTGATCTGAGTTCATCATGAAAAAATTGGGCAATCAACCTCCTTTTACTGAGGCTCAGCCAACACATTTCACGAATTGCATACAAAACTCAAATACTATATAAACTAGGTTCTGAGATTTTGCACTCTTGATCACATCATTTGTAAATTTGACCCAATTTCTTTAAAATTACAGCACATATAGACACGTCACTGTGTACTGTGAGAAACTGATTACATTAGCAGAAACGCGAGGTAATGCCTGACCTAAATAGCATGATCCGTGTTTCTCAATCTATTTTGTCAACTTCAAAGGATAAGAAAGCCCGAAACTTTGTTATGTGTGATTTTTCACGCATATAAATCACAAACATCTTAAATTTGGCAACGACTGCAGACGCCAGTCACTCGTAAACAAGTGTCCACGCCAGCTCTTTTGAAATGGAGGCATTGTGACGTAAGCTAGTCGTTAAAACCCCATTTACTCAAAAACTATGGAAAGATGTGCAGACAGAGACAAGTTTTTATTGAGTGCTATATGTAAGCAGAGTTGCATACGGAGATAATACAGCCAATCCATAGCTGCAAACCATCTCAATTCAAACTCTGGTGTTAAAATGAAACAAAATGGCGGACAGTGCGTGAGCATATATAGATCCCGTATTTGGACTATATTCTCCCAATACATGACTCTGCGTACGCCTAGTCCCGTCGTACATAATTTCGATCCAAGAGTCATGGGGTATATATCCTGGGTATATATCCGTTCATACCGTCACACGTTACACGTTACGGCTCTATGGACGTTTCAGGAAGCTGAATTTTCGAGAGAGCTTTCGACAATGATATAACCTAGAGGGAGTCAAACACAGAATTTTGCAACTCTTCCTGGTCTCCTAAACAAGACATCATCAGTTAATGAGACGGGAGATTAGTTCGTAACTGCAAGGATAGTGCATAAAAACCTTGAGTAACTATGGCACAGCTGACCCCTGAATGTTCTTCAGTACGGAGGGTGGCATAGACCCGGGATATTCATACAACACTATGAAGGATAGTGCAGCTGGAGGCACTGACCTGGCGATGTCTATGTAGCCGCAGCTGGCTGTGGCGTGCAGAGGTGTCCAGCCTTCATTGTCAGCGACGTTGATCTGAGCTCCGTTGTTGACGAGGAACTCCACCATGGAGATGTTGTCATCGATACAGGCCTGCATTCACAGGAACAGCACTGCTAAATGGCCGAGTATAACGGACTGATAGCCGTACAATACAGGGGACACACACTACCAGCAGGAGGTGGGAGACTATCGGAGGGAGGCGGAGACTACCAGAGCGAGATGGGAGACATACATGGGACACTGATGGAGGGGAGTAGAATAAAAAATAATGGGCCAGGTGTTATCAGCCTAAGTGTAATGGAGGGAGAAATATATAAGGTACGGGCGCAGCAAGGTTCGAGGAGCAGTAATGGGTGGGAGGAGAGGGGAAAGAGATTGACTGCCTGAGGGTTGATGGATAGAGAGGACCAGCAGGCTGTACTTATATAATCCTAACATCGGAAATACAAACTCAGCATCGGTATAGCAGGCGGGCAGCGGTATCTGGTAGTACGGTGCGGGTCGTAGTAAATGTGCGAGTGTAATCGAGAATGTAAACACTTGATACAATCTATACGGTTGTCTTTAATGAGAGGGGCACACCATGCCGACAGATTGACATGTGAACGCGGGTGTCCGTTGACTGTAAGTCAAGGAGGTTCTCAATCCACACACGACAGTGAGGTAGAACTAATATTAGATGTAAGTAACACAGGCCTGTTCAAACAGGCTCAATTCTAGTGTTGGACAATGCGCCTATGGGGAACTATTTATAATAAATAAAGGTGTACAAAACTGTGTGCGGACGGTTTGTTACCCAATTACTGGGCTACATCACACCATACACTGAGGGCTATCAGCAGACAAACATGGATATCTCCGTAATATATCAATGAGTGTTTATAGTACAGGCGAGAGTAGACATCGCTGATGGCCGGGTATGGAGGCCTATGTCGGCAGTGCCTCCCTTTCTCTATTATAGCTAACCTATTATCACTAAGCCCAGTTATGACTGCTAGCCGTTATGTTAACCTTTTCCATAATTCTGTGCCAATTAACATGCTTGTTAAGTATTGGGAAGCCATGTGTAATCGGTAGATGGTGAGGCAGCCGACTGGATACTACGAGGCAGTGTTCGGCACTGGTAATAATGTGAGTTATGCATTCAATAGCCTTGGAGAGTCAGCACTCTGACCAGCTGCTGGTGATGTAACAATACACCGCTGCCTCACCGCCACTGTTGTAGTTGGAGATGCAGCTTAGCTAGAGTGTGTGTGAGAGAGAGAGCTTGCATGCTCATAGGTGAGGAGCAGAGCAGTGCTGCTTTCACTAGACTTGCATTATGATAGGCACCATTAACCACCTCTCTCTAGTGTGTTCATTAGCTGTTTATCGTAAAACCGTCTGCCTTCAGTAATTGCTCAGTACTAGTAGGAGCATCTCAGTGCCCTTCGCCACACACAACTGAGCAGTGATCCTCTCACTTTTATATAAAACCTAATTAACAATGGTTCACCGAGTCCATAACTCAGCTCATTGTTACTCATACCGCCGTTATGCAAAAGGAAATGCAATGCTGATTTACTAATGCCATGGGCTGATGCGGGAATAATATATAGAAAGGGATGTAGATGGCAGTAGGTACAGTTGTACTGAGAGTGATGGCCGTATGAAAAAGAGCAGATTGCAGGGAATTAGTAGCAATTTAAGGAGATGTGAAAAGTGAAACAGCAGCGTTGAGCTGATTATCGATGTGCTGTTTATTTTACTGGTACTAGTGTATGATGTCACCGACCTGATGCAATGCTGTGAGGCCATCAACATTGGCAGTGTTTGGATCTACTCCTTGCTTGATCAGCTCTTCAACTTCTCTTTTATCACATTGGCTGCAGGCTGCCAGAAACACTGTGCCACGATCGAAGTTGACTTTGGTGGATACCTCCTTACGACGGCCGAGCTGCTGATCGGTAGCCGAGTTATTCCATCTATCCAGCTGCTCCTTTCGCCTAAACGCAGCTGATTGCTGCTTTCCGTTGATATCACCAGAAGATAGCATTTTCTCCCATGAATTGTAATAAATAATGTGAGGAATTTAAACAACGCTAAAGAATTCCCAAAAGCTTAAACTCTAGCGAGTCTTGCATTGTCAAAGGAGGCAACTACATTGCCTCGAGCTTGTCCCGCTGTTATGATCAGTATCAATGTAACCATCCACAGCTCGTGCAGGTATTGGCTGTGACGTTTTGGCAGCTCTAAAACACAAGCACAAACATATCAACAGTGCATATATTTAGCAGAATGGGGTAAGGATAACAACACGAACAGCTGTTTTGGTGGTAATCACAACAGATTTTACGCTACGATAATCTCTGAATTTCGATATGAACGACATCTATAAACTCACATCACTCATTAATGTAAACCTGATAGAAAAATAGAGTTAAAACACGCAGCGTAGCAGCAGAATTGCTGCATAGACAAGAAAATAACAGCAAGTGCCATAGGTCCATCATAAGTAGTAACTTCACTAGCAGTAGCATACCACAACATGGGAATATATCACAACTCAGTGCAGTAGACGAGAACAAAGATACCACTCGTCAGATACCAGCTAATAGGTAAAGTACTAGGTAGGTAGTAACCTCTGCTAACAAAACGTAGAAAAAAGGGACTGTGGTAATGAATTTTACACACCTTCCCACCTTTACTAGTCCACCGAGCAGAGCAACTGCAATATAGGGTCGTCACGTACAATCACGGGATACGCGTTGAAAATGAATGTCGTTGGAAATCGAGAGAGCGCAACTCTACCGTTTCATGGGGAACCTGTCAATGACCTGCTGAAGCACGGCAGAGACAACTTGACCTAAATCGCCATTTGATGATTCCATTAGTTTCTTCGATGCAACCTTGACATCGATGCCTAGGCATGGCGGCTGCCTCTCGATATTTGTAAGCGGCGTGAACATCTCAGTCGTTGTGTACATAATCTGACGAATAACTCAAGGGTTTAGTCACCTAACATTTTGTTCCAAACCGTTTTTGTCAAGTCTTAATATGTACGTGAAGCACGATTAGGAAAATGTATGCTGCTAGAACGAGGAAGCTGTTTGACCTCCTCGTTGTCAAGGAGTGTAGATGGTTTTCAGGCAAGGGTGGTCCTCCTAAGCCAGGCAAGTTTTTTTGCATTATATATTCCTTACCATTTGGTTTTATTTTCATATAGATGTAGGTATCCTGTTCATGCTTATCTTTTTACCTAGAGATGAATGAAATTGATAAAGATGGCTTCAGGATTTTCAAGATACCAGGATTGCATAAAACGGAAGCCGTGGAAAAAAGAAGGGAGCCATACAAGAAGCTCGTGAGTAGTTTTACGTTTGATTTCAGCTAAGAGATGACGCTTGCAAAAACTTTTAAATATTTTTCATACATGATGTATGAACCTCGTCTGAGAGCTATTAATCGATTGCCGCATTGTGTGACTCTCTACATGCCCAACCATGCAAGTTAAATCATTTTCTAATGTTTAGAAAATACATCTAATTCTGTAAGGAATTAAAGTGGAATGAACAACACAATGAGAGTGTGTTGGATAGAGTAGGAGCGACTGTTTGTGGCTCTTGAGCTCGCTGCACCCATTATTACGTGATAAATGTTAGACGGTCACCAACCAGACTACCGCAATACAGAGACTACCAAACCACAGTATCATAATCTACAGTACCAGACTCAATATTCAGCTATATTTAAATTACTGCATGAGCAGCCAATTCTTGTGCTGTTGTGTGAACAACAAGCTGTTTCATATTTTATACTGCAGACATACTAGCTGGTATGCTCCATGGTTTGGTTGAGGTTGGGGTTCCTCTCAAACCATCATGTTGTCTGTCACATGCAATACTGTTTCTAGTGTATTTATAACTCAGTTCTTTTCTATTTATAGTCTTTATAACAAATTGGTTAGCAACACTATCTGTTATAGTTATTTGGAGTCATCCTCTCGTAGTTTTGTTCGTCCGATTCCGTTATTATTTTCATCCACTATTTGTTTCCATCACATGGAGTCATGGAGTGCAAGTGAGTAATAATGAGCAGAGCGTGCTGGCACCGAGTCTATGTCAGAGCGTGCTGGCACCGAGTCTATGTCAGAGCGTGCTGGCACCGAGTCTATGTCATCTCTTGGATGTTTTTCTATTTTTATCGAATTCTGCACAGATTGATGATCAGCAACATCACTGTGGTGCAGGTTTTTGCAAGATGGTCCAGTGGAAAGTTTGTGACGACAGCATGGTTTCTGTTTCCATGTTAGTTTTATGAGAGTAAGACGGCTTTGGTTTTTTTAAAATTGAAATGACAATAACTCATTTCAACGAATTTCAAAGATTTTGTTTTGATCAACTGTATGTATATATCAGGTTCCACCCGCTCGTGAGAAGACTATGTCGATAGACCAGGACTGGACTGATGTCTGGCCGACTGCCGCCACGTTCAACCCATCCGTCGTACCCCTACCCATCAGGCAGGGCTTCGTTGATGTGAGTCCATACTGAACCAGTAATGTATTACGAATGCTACGCTGCGCGTGCTGTCTCATATGAGTACATATCAACAACACTGTAGAATGGAGCCGAGAATGAAGGTATCATACCTGACAAATACAACAACACAGAGTTGCTGAAAGTAGTGAACTTCCTCCACCTCACCCCCAGACACATAAGGAAACACTGTGCTGCTATCAAGAGTCAGTCTCAGTTTCCTCCACAGTCGCCGTTGTTGATTCGTGATCTGGCTTACCGTATGGCCGTTGTGTTTGTCAGAGTTTTGTAGTAGATGGCCAGACAGCCTCAACTCAGATGAGGAATGTGATAAACACTTCCCGCTATCAATCACCACTAGCGATTACATCATGGCCGGACCCTCACTGCGAGATCCGCGCTCTCGCAAGGTATCTGCCAAGGTGAGTGTGTATTTCTAGCTGTACTGTAAAACATGATTTTTTTTGTGGGAATTTTAGCGATTGAGCTGCTGGTCACTACTTGGCAAATTAGATCCAGTGCATTTATTTTTGATGTGGTTGTATGAGGCAGAAGTTGAAATGTGATCGCAAAAGATATAAGACTGCAAATATGTTCAAAAAATGTTCCATACAATATTTCTGTTTTACGTTATTCTCACCACTTCATGCCCAAAGGATTTGTTTCAAAATTGATGTTGCAGTACTCTTTTGTTTTCATCTGACTTCAGTGAATTGGATTCATCTAAATTTTGCGCCTGTTACTCACCTTTCGATGTTCGATGTTCAATCAGGGTTGATAGTGCTGGCTAGTGCTTGGTATGGAAAGTATCATGATTCTAGCTGTTTTTGATATTCCATACCTGGGCTTTCGATTCTTTCAGTTTTGATACCAGCTGTGAGATACTGTGGCTACTTGCTGGAAATGCAACTATTTCGATACTTACTGACCACAAATATTCCCATTTGCCCTAGAAATGACTCTGCATACTAACAAGAATCTGCAGTATCAAATGGATTTAGCAGGTATCGATATCAACTATCAAAAGTATAGTATCTCTGTGCTTCGATCGATATTGTTTCTGCTCCTAGTATCGGCCTAGTGCTGACTGTGGAGCAATGCCTTGTGTGGGAAATCAGCTCTTCAAATGTGCAGCAATGCAACCGGGCGGATCGATATCCAATACTGTGCCAGTATTCATAGAGCTCTTTTTAGGATGAAGTCAGCATTTAGTGAATCCAGTTTCCTCAATAATATATTTAGTACAAAGCATACTTATGTATTAAAATTCACTTGATTCTGCTGTGAAACACCTCCAAGTCAGAACTATCGATCCCCTATACGTAGCTGGAGAGAACACAACTCCAAATGAATGTCTCAGGGAGCATGTGTTATACATAGCTAGCTGTGATCGCCATTCGGTGGAATCATATGGCATAAACACAACTCATCCCACCATCCAATCAGATTGTTTCATTGCATGGAAATGTTGCTGCTGTAACAATCTACCAACATTGACTATACATGCACAGCTTGATTTCAATGATTCCCTTATATCCTTTTCATGACCCGCTATGCACTGTACTCTCATAACGCTATTTATTCAGTTTTCTCTAGAAAGACTCGATCTAGATGAGCACGCGAGGGATAAGATTATCAGGTTGCTAGGTGACCGCTATGACGAGGAGACTGGCGAGGTCACGCTTACAGCGGACTGCTGCCCCGTGAGGAAGCAGAATACGGACTATGTAAAATACTTGCTTACTGCTCTTTACTTTGAGTCTTGGGTGAGTAATAGTTCACCTTGACCTTGATCCAGCCCACATGTTACCATTAGGGGTTAACCATGCATCATGGTTTCTATGCATTGACCGTTATTTATTTACCAAAGGATGCATGGAAGATAAGTGATCGTCTGACAATTGATAATCTCAAGGCTCAGATTGTGTGGCTTGATTGCCAGAAATGTAACCACAGTGTTTGTCCATATTACCACAATTAATTGTCTGTTTTATTTTTTACATTTTTTGATCACTACATCCAGAATGGCTGCCACTTTCTTGTGATCATTTTTGTGTCAGAATGCGTGTGCAAAGTCATCTCATGACTTTGGTAATCAAATAATTGAATCATCGATTATTTGAAGTCAATAATCAAATTGAAAACCAAAATCCTTAATTGTTTCACTCCGAGTCAGCATTGCCATTGCATTGGTTTATTTTTTTGATCAACAGAAAATAGAGCCATGGGAGGAGGAGATCACCTGGGCCGATCTGGTACAGTTTGAATGGGATAAGAGCAAAGCAAAACAGAAGTTCGAGGACATTCTCAGACACACTCAGGTAGTTGTAGATACACCAGTGATTCAGGTCAACATGAGACCCCAGGCTTTGTATTGACTATGCTTCTATGAATGGTTATAGGATGATGAGGAGGATAAACAGAAGATCAATGAGTATGGCAAGGCAGTAACTGCACTTCACAATGACGGAGAGAATGATAAGACTTTGGCTCTTTACAAAACAGCTGTACTCAATTTTCATCGACAGAAAACTGTGTAATAAATAGAGAAGGAAGCATGGGAAGTTTTATTGCTACTACACTTTCTCTGCCACCCAGATTGCACCTTTACAGCCAACCTTGATTACTTCAGTCAGTGCTTTGTAAAATGGGGCCTTTTCTGCATCGTGCTCGAGGCCTGTGTCGTGGTGTTCTAGTTCTTCATCTCGAAACTTGGTGAGGGTCTCCAGCAAGTCCTTGTACTTATCAGGGTCCAAAGCTACAAGTTCTCGTATTTGATCATTATAATGCTCTCCGATCACTGCTTCCACTGCCACTGTACATGCCATAGCTCCTTCCTTCCCTACAACACATGCCGCTTGATAACGGGTAACATCGTGGGGCAACTGAGCGTTTTCTGTCACGACATACCTAACAAAGCAGTTCCTGCTCCAAGTGCCCAGCCTGCGACACTCCACAGCGGTAACAGCACCGTCGGTCTCGCCCTGTACTCGGGAATCAGCTTGTTGAATTTATCCAAGTGCACCTTCTCTTGATCCCACATATGAGAGATCACAGGACCAACATCAGTCTTGCCCAGCACAGCTAGCTGACCCTCGTAGATTCTGTTAGCACCAAACTCCCCGGCGTGATCGACCCGTATGATACGGTCCAAAATAGCTGTTTCCTCCGCACTAAACGATGCAATACCTCTCTTGGTGAGCTGAGACAGAGCTGTTGACCGAAATAAACGAGCAGGATGGATCATGATTCGTATCATGCTTGCTGTCATGCGTGCGCTTTCAGTGACCAGCTACTTAACCGTAGCGAAGGCATCCACGGTATTATATCACCCACAGAATTATCTCCCCCTCGGGAGATAATTCTGTGGGTGAAGGTCTTCGATATGAAGCCGCAAAAAAGTACTGCGATATTCTCCTCTGCGCGATTATATTGCGACGTACAACAAGGTGTGGTAACCTAGCAGTTGGAAGTAAGCAGGTCGCTGAAAAAAGATCGATAATTCTACATCTTCGCTTGGGACGGAAATATCATTGAACGCAGTCAAAGTTAGACATTACAAAGTAGAACCTTCATACTCTTGCTCTAGATATTTAAGAAGACATCACGGATCCAGGTACTATTTCACCCGTACCAGGCGTTAGTTTGCCTACAGTCTTGCCTCCGGTCGAGCAGCTTGAATCATCTATTTTACCGGCTCTCCTCTCGACGACACCGCCTACTTTTCAGGCTCCCTTGACGACTGTTCCTCCTGATGGAATGGTAGGACGATCTTCTAAGGTTTACACGACTGACGAAGTTTGCTCAAGAGAATTAAATATGAGTAACTCAGTCGATGAACCTCCAGCCCCAGTGGCGATCGACATGGCTAACTTAACACCAAGACCACAGACTGATGCTAGCCCTCAAGCAGATCAATCTGACACACTCAATTCAACACTACATCAGGTATTTCTCTTGCTTCTTCATGAACTGCTACGAGATACTTGCAAGCAAAGGTGTAGGAAATTAGCTCCATGCTACTGGCGTGATGGTATTTTATTTAGTTTTGGGCGAAAAACCAGACTAGACTTACGTAGTGCTTTCTAGATGAATAGGTGAATGCATACTATGGAAGTATCTAGTTTAGTCATTTGCTTCTTTAGGTCATGATCAATTTGCTTCAAGTATGTTCATATCTACTTTGACTTACTTGTTGGATGGTGATTCTGATTCACTCAACTGATAATTGTAGTCCCCAGTGACCCTTATCTGGTCTAAGATCTTGCACTCTGTGTGACTTTATGTACTACTGACCCGCATAGCCTGTCTATTACTAGAATGCAAGATTTCAAGCACATGGCACGTATAGGATATCCAGCAACTGTCACATTACGTAGACGCATTTGCTGTGTCTAGATCGTTGATTATAAGTTGTTTGCAAGGCAGTGCAGTAATCTGTTATTCTATGAGTACGCATAAACATATACAGTCTACTGAGCTCTCCAGTGTCAGTGTAATACACCCAATGCATTCCGCTGGAGGTACCTGGTCTCTCCCCTCGCACTGCTATACTGGCCCCTAGACTGACTTGGGCTGCTAACATGCACAGCAGTGATGATGATGATGACGACAATGCAGTCTGTCTCCCAATCAAAACTACATTGAAACCTTTGGAGTTATGATCATATTATGCTGGTACACGCAGTGAATGTATATTACTGGAGAGATGAGCAGGCCCCTATGGGCGGCTGTTTGTTTAGCAAGGTGTTTGTGTTGGTGACGGCTTTGATATCTGAAGGAGGTTAGGAATGGAAGTGGGCATAGATTTATTTCAGGGACGAGGATACCGTTCCGTCAGTGATCTGTCATCTGACAGTTTTAGGTATGATTCATTAGGCATAGATGCCACTAACTTGTCTTGTAGTTGATGAGGGGGGGGGGATGAAACGAGTTTGTACATAGTAAAATCATAAAGTTACGGTGTGCGGGAGATGGAGACAGGGAGAGACTGCAAACCAAGATCAGTTAACACGGCGACCG
>ERZ1740065.2245-NODE-2245-length-11952-cov-10.941834_pt1 | contig 11952 bp, 12 predicted proteins | sample MGYA00581738_ERZ1740065 | MGnify/ENA primary metagenome ERZ1740065 (study PRJEB43018, sample SAMN04849749) | marine metagenome | isolation source: floating plastic debris | place: Pacific Ocean | collected 2008-09-01 | study: EMG produced TPA metagenomics... | reverse complement strand
CTATCCATCCCTGTTCTCAATGATTTTATTTTTGAATGTTGTGAAGTACATTTTATTTTAACAAGATCTCCAAGGATGTGAACCACCCATTTTACAGCAAAATAGTTTTTAATAATCTCAGGATATCTTCCAGAGAGAAAAACGTGTCATCAAGATTCCGTCCTGCTATCGCCTGAACTCAGAAAAGGGCAAGAAGTTTTTTTCAGTTTTTTATGCGATTTTTTAACAACAGAAATATTTACACAGAGCAGCAGCTCCTTTTTCATTTAGTATTGTCAACCACGTCTTAGTGGAGTGACATGAAATGAAATAAACTAAACTAAACTAAATACTATACTATGCTATACTATACTATATCATACATATCGTACATATATAGATTCAGTTGAAAAATAACTACCAAAAACATCAACAGCAGCTGGGTGTGAGGTGGGCGTATGACCCCCCACTCAATCTTACTGGAACTGGCAAGGAATAGTAGTCATTGGCTATAGAATCACCAGCTGTGAGCGTGTGGATATGAACCAAACTATTGAGTTGAGATCAGCCAGCTGCTGGTGGTAGTTTATTGCTCCCCTCAGTGCGAAACAGTACTGCGTAGTCAGAGCGCAGTACTGCGTAGTCAGAGCGCAGTACTGCGTAGTCAGAGCGCAGTACTGCGTAGTCAGAGTTGCGTCTGTGTGTAATAAATACTGGAGTCTTATAGGCCTGACTTCCATTGACTCCATTAATATTTCTTAGAGTTTCTTATATAAGTCATGACTCTTACTATGACATGTCCTGGTATGCAGTGACTTCACCAAGACAAAACTAACCTGATGATTTGATGCCTTTAATAAGGCAGAGGAAGACAATGGTCCAGGCAGCGAGCAGACACAGTACCAGGTCCCAGTGAACTTGACCAAGGTCACCCATGCCTGTGCTCTCATAGAGTCGCAACACCCTTCGGCTACAGTCAACATATCATCAGCATCACTATTATACTATACCATTATTGTATGCAAAATTATGCAGCAAAAATATGTATGTCAACTGTGACATGTGAGGTATGCGCTCCATGTGCAGAAAGAAGGGTCTATTCCCCCCCCCCACCCATACCTCTATAGAGGTCACAACTGAACTGGATATTGATACTGTCAACCACCTGCCAATCACCTGCGTTTAGACATCAGTCAACAGGAGAATTCCACATTATCACTGACTCGCTGAATCACTCCCACAGCAACCAGTAATATATGCAGTAGCCTCCGTCCAATAGAGCGTGACTAATACTTGGTGACCCAAATTATTTGGACTGTTGAGAAATATTGACTTCAGTTATCAAAAACTAAAGAAGGAAGTTCACAAGTGCACAGAACGTCAAACGTCTTATCAGGAATACTGGCTGTTTGGTTACATAGCTGTTTTCTTGATAGCGCAAACATTTATCATTTAAAAAAACAACCAGAGTGGAGAAAGTTCATGGAGATACCGAAAGTCAACAGGAATCGATATCGTTGCAACACCACTGATCCTGATATCAGGTCAACAGGATATGGAGACTGCTACGCCTTACAAGTGAAATACTCGGTTTGATACTCTAAGGCTACAGGGTTGTATGGCTTCCTCTATGCACCTGTATACCACGGGCTGCAGGTACCAAGACCAGAGAAATGGTGACTATACTATACTGTACATACAGTATGTACTGTACGTACTGTACGTGGACTCTATAGTCACTTACTAGAAGTATTCATCCGTCCGGTCGGACTTAGTGTATCCATTGCTCTTCGCCAGCGCCTCGTTCCAGAATCCCACCAGTCCCGCAGTGAATGATGAACCTTCCACTGGATTACTCTGGTATTCGATGTACGGCTTTGATGAGATATTTTGGTTCCAAACGACAGTTTCGTTGTTGTAAATGAAGCTGCCCACATTTCCTACGAATAGAACAACCATTCGATACATACATTGAGAGATCTTTTCATCTTTTCTTGGAAATTGTGAGATGAAAAACAAATAGACAACGGAAACAGAGAGGCTCAGAACATAAAAGACGTAATGATTCCTGGTTATACATGAAAGTTCAGACTGTATCAGAAACTTATATGCGCACAGAACTTTGATTCCTTGCGCATTTCAAGCTTCACCAAAGTGGTATAGAACTATTCTAACATCAAAGCTACAGCTGGTAGTCAGTTCTACAGCTGGTAGTCAGTTCTACATGCTGGAGTTATATATAGCAGTATGTTTCTGTACCTATCCCACTAGATGATGCCTCATTGGCAGGCTCAAACCAACCAGAAGTGCTGTTACCAGACACTCCTATGCACAGGCCGTCTGGAAATGGGACGTATCCACCTTCTCCGGCTCTATCATAATCGGTGAACATGGAGCAATTCATAGCTGACTTGAAGATGGTGATGTAGCTATCACAAACTATAAAGGAAGATCAGTGCAGGTAGAATCTGAACCATTTTTTATAGGTAGCACAGGTCAAACACTATCTCATAGGGAGAACTCGAATTATACTTGCAAAGTAGCTCACTCACATTTAGTCGCCCACTCACTGTGGCACTCTGTCCAGGGAAGCTGTTTCTTGTGAATCATAGTGAACGAAGCAATCATGTAATATATCGCCCAGCCAATGATCATGTTGTAATACACCGCCAATATGGCCGTTATTACCAACATGGCTGCTCCAAGACCTGCACAAAATATCACCAAATTATTTTTTAAACGTCCTAACTGATTCGTCATGAATGTCAAGCTATTGATCTGAATTTCAGATGCGAGTCGCTCGCAAACAAATGTACCTTGGAAGGCTGGTGCCATTTTCCAGCAGGAGAGAGGACCAGAACTCGTAAACTGACCCAACGACAGTTCCATGAAGAACATTGGCACTCCAATGAGCAGTAGAGATATGCAGTACGGTATCAGGAAAATGGCTGCAGAAGATACATTATACAGGTTAGTCGGGGCTCCAACAAACCAAAGGGGTATCTGTGTGAGAGGCTGTGTGGCAAGTATCAGTTCCCTGGAGTTTTTCATCGAAAGAGATAACATCCCTAAGCTTTTATACTGCCTTAACATCTGGGAAATCAGAGGCAGAGGCAGAGGCAGAGGCAGAGGTAATAGACCAACCTCCTCCATATGTGTAGGCTAGGTATGGGAACCTCCAGACATTCCCGAGCCCAACAGCATAGCCGAGGCAGGAGAGCAGAAAATCCAATTTGCCAGACCAGTTGCCTCTCTCTTTATTCTCATCTCCACTATCTCCTGACACCATAGTTGCCTGGGAGGAGGCGAAGTCTACGCTCTGCGTGTAAGCATAGACATAACACCATGTTAACGGTAACCAACTCATACCTCCAGAATACCATGGCATAGTTAAGAAGTCTGTGAATATTTTCAAAGTTGCAGCTCACCCCTGTAGATCCTTCGTGACCCATCTTTTCTTGGGTCAGACACTTGCACTTGCAGCAAACTTGAATGAAATGAAGATTACCTTCACCACCCTGTGAGGTTATGGTTGAATAAGCCTTCAGCTTAGGCTCCACCCACTTTCCAGATATGAGATGGACATGCGAGTGCTAGAGGAACTGAACTGTAAACCCTTCAACAGATTTCTTGTGAGAACTGACCAATCAGCATCACCGATTCTGCCAGAGATACTATTATCTACTGTCTCAATTCATGGAAAACTGCATGATGTCATACTGCTGTGTGTAAATATTTTTATTCAAAAGTACAAAAAGAGTAAATATAAAAACGTAGCAGTCATGTAAATGGTGGCTGATGTACACAAGCGCTTATCGATTGCACGGCGCCGTCTGCGAGAAACGAGTGATATCATTGGATAAAAACTTCGACCTCATCATCTGCACTCGTCACACTGATCTGAGGCAAAACTAGGGACGGTCTTTTTGTCGGCTCAGAGTTCTTACTTGATTGGCATGAACTCATCCCATTACTAGTCCCCCCTTTCCAGAGGTGACCCCCATTCTGGGACTGCTGACCGTTGACTGACTTGAGTAAGCCAGGGCTGGATAGTTGGACAGGAACTCCATTAGCTACAGTTTTCACCTCACTATCCAATCTCCCTGAGCTGTTGTTCCTGTTGCAGTTCAGCTTCTCAACGGGGTCAAGGTCACATATGATGTGTGTTGCGCTATCGATATCTTCCTTATCATTATTGTTAGCTACGTGCTCCTTATGTTTCATTGGCTGTTGAACTATTTGTGCTGTATGATTGTTTGTAGAGGTTGCTTGTTTGTCCTGAGTGTTGTTGTTTTCAAGCGGGACGCTCAAGTCCTCTAGATTGACAGCTTCCTGCTCGGGAGTTTTCTGCTCCTGAACACTAGATTCATAATCAGCCTCACTCTTACCGTCGTCGTCAATCAGCGCTGCATTGTAATACCCTAATTCGCAGTCACTCTCAGGAGGAGTTGTCTCCTCTTGGTGGTCCTCTAGCTCGTGTTCACAGTGAGTGACGAGGGGTTCTGATATGTGCCTCTGCCTCCTGCTGGGGGCTCTGGGAGTGTTCGGGGCTGAGGTGCTCTGAGTTGCCTCACTTGGGAAGATGAAACCACCTTTTGCAGCATTCGGCGTCGACGCCTTGCTGCTCTGAGCCGTCGTCGATATTTCGTCTTGACTCGTATTGACCTTGACACCCGTCAGACTGCCGCCACTCTAAAACATTACCGGCAAGGTTGGTGTATGAAACCTTGAAATGGTAGTAAACGAGTGAGAGAAGCTTGGATACGTCTAAGTTTAACGTTGCCACAAATCACAAATCATGCTCTGCAAATGCAACCGTCCATAAATACAGGCCATCACTGCTACTGTCTACATACAACATATTACTGATTGGGAACTCCAGCGAATACAACAAAACATCAGACATGCTTATAGTTACATTCCACAAGAAGACGGCGCTGACATGAACTCTATTCTTCCACAGCCTCTACAACCTGTTGTACAACAGCAGAGAGAATGACAAGTGAGGCCTGAGTCATAGTCGTCATCATCCTGGGCAACGCATAATTAGGGAATGTTGTACCTGACTTACCAGTTGCATCATTAATTGAAATGGGGAAACGAGAAATATCATCATATGGGTTGATATCAGTCAGGAACTGCTAGGGAAGATGAGTCTGTCATGCCCAATGCTATTTCATTGTGTAAGACACAGTTGTGGTGTAGTTGAGTATAGAGCTAATATCATTTACCACATTATGGCTGCGTCTACTGATCGTCATAAATGTATCCATCAATTCTAAGATCACCTTCCATTCCATTGAATTTCTTGATTTGTAGATACTCCAGGAAATATTTCAAGAATTTTAGTCTCTCGTCATACCTGTCAAGTCTCCCGTACCAAAATAAGGTAAGATCGAAGTCCCTCACTATCAGAACGTTGTGACATCAGTGATTTGAGGGACACTGGACTTTGTACTATTATACTGTACTATACAATACTAAATAGTATCTGATACCTGAACCTGCTTCTCTCGACTGCAGTTGCTGCTTCGCTAGCGTTGAGAACGTAAGGAAGTACCTGAGTGATATCGCTGTGGATTGACTCCCGCCTGGCCTTCCTCTGCTGCAGGATGTTCCTCATAGTCCTGCTGAATCCAGTCATACCGGCGTCACTGGCGGCTCTCTCTCTCATCGGTCCTGGCTGAATTCAGGATCCACGTCATCAAACCAACACCCAGCGGATACTTACAAACTTACACCAGTGACTTAAGCTACGTACCGACATCAGGCTGTCCCTCCTGGCTGGTGGATGATGCTTGTCATGACATACAGTCTCCTCACCAATCATCGAGGGTCGTCTTCTCCTGCTTGTTGAGCCAAGTTTGTTAATACTCAAACTTGATACGCTGCAACAACAATGGCGCTGCAGTTAGTTAGAAAGGGAAGTTCGGGTCGCTCGGCTAGTTAACAACCGTCCAAAAATAGAAATTTCACCAAAAGGAACACAATGTATCACAAAGTTGCGCAATGGCGCGCTAGTACGAGTGCATCGGGATTACAAAATTATTACAACAACAACTATTACTACAGTTCAGCCAGTAGTGCTTCCACTCTATCCTGGACCTTGCTCAAATCACTATTGGAAAAACACAAAACAAACACAGCTCAGCAAACATCATCAAAACCTTTCCCTTCATAACATGCTCAATTCTCTCTCCCTCACACTCCCTGCCTCCCTCCCTTCCTCCCTCCCTCTTGACCCTTTTCTCTCATCTCTCTCCCTTTTGCTTCTCTCTCTTTCACCAAGACTTCCCACAAATTTATAATTCCAATTCATTTTGCCTTCTCTATTTTCCAGCCAAACCAACCGAGTGCAGAGGAGAGGGTTCAAACCATGTAAATAAAAACCTCCAGCACCAATAAGCCGCCTGCAGTGAATTGCACTTGACCAGGCATTGCTGTAGACTCATTCATACATTGGCACCTAATTAGCCATGACTATCAGTACATCTGTACTGCCTGCCAGAGAGAGAGAAGTAGCTAGACATACTACCGCCAGCTACCGAAATCATACTCAAAGTAAAATACATCTAAAATAGATCGGCATGATCTCAACAGCAATGAGAGAAATGAGCCTTGATGGTCGATAAAACAGGGCTTATACATTTCCAATGCGTCACGCCAGATTAAGGGGTGTATGTATAGAGGGGGGGGGGCAACAACACGGTCTACTCTACTGATAATGCACAGCTTACTCATTGCCTGCAGTGACAATCCTCGACTCAGACTCTGAGTCATAAACACCCCTAGTGTAGGTCAATTAACGGTTAGAACTCAGGCAATGCTAGTGTGGGCTGCTTACGGCTGGAGCTAAGTATATGACTTACGATGCAATCTTTGCATTGAGGTTCAGTATCTGTGCCATCATATTCTTCAGCCCAGTTTTTGTCGCTGATTCGAACGATTTACTCAGGACACGAGCGGACGCGATCTCATGGTCCATGGCGCCATATTGTACGGCGATTGTCCGCAACTTCTTCACCTCATCCTCTAACTCACTGATCTCCGTCTGCAGCGACCTGTGTTACAACACACAAACAGTGATCCACATCAAAGACGGTGTGGTGTAAGAGTGCCTGATTTACCGAGTTTTGATTAAAGAGAATGTATGACAACATGTTCTCCACAGATTAAGTCAGGCTGGACTAGTGTGGTTGATGAAGGTAATAAACATCCCGTTATGAAACTCAAATATTCTGATCATAGGGACGTACTTGTTCCTGTCTTCGGCTAGCCGTTTCGATTTCCTCAGCACCCTCAGTCTGAACATGGTCCTCGCTCTAGATGTAAGAACCATGGCTACAATGAAACACATCTATCTCAGTTGAGGTCACCAGTGCCGCGGCTTGCCAAGGTATTAAATCCTGTGTTTTCATCATGTCCTTGGTGCTAATCAAATTGGCAGAAGGACAATATGCACAATACGGACTAACAGACAGAGAGTGGCACATACAATATGGACAGGAGGAGAGTGCGGACACGCAGACAGACGGTGAAGCTGAGTCAGTACTGACCATTCAGAATACGGATGACCCTCCACATGAGGAACACGACCAACACAGTCTTGTTGACTTCATGGGAGAAGGTGGCGTCGGTTACAGCCACGTCAAGTGCGAAGGAAATGATGACGACAATTCCATCCAACACCTACAGCAGACGCAGGATATTTCCTGATAGCCTGAGAGTACACAGCTGGAGTGAGGGACGGTGTATCAGACAGACCTACCTCCCACTTGTTTTTAAAATAGTTTTTTCCATATCCGATAATTTTCAGGAACACCTGGAAGCATAGAAGAAGGCGACGCGAGGTAAGTGAAGGGAGCCCGATGGACTGTGCACAGAGTTGGCTGCAGCCAAGAGGACATCAATCAACTGCTGATAAAAACTTGGCCACCAATGGATTAGACCGAAGGAAATTTTAAATTCATTTAAATATGTCTGCAGCGGCCCTGGGAGGAAAAAGTATTGAATTCAGGCTACGATAGAATTGCTGCCATAATCTGATCGATTCGTTTCTTATCGGCAGCGGATCTGCATAGCAATTCTTGGTTTACAATGGAATGCTCGCGGCAGCGAGAGAATCCATTGTCCAGAAGTTAAAAAGGACTTTATATGCCAAGTTGATGACTTTTAATACTTTCTGTCAACATTGACTAAAAACATAATAAAATATTTTCCTAAGGTATTAGGTATTGAAGGACAGGTAACTGACCGCATACCTCAATGACGAACACAGCGAGGACAGCAATACTGCAGTAGTGGAGGATGTGATTAGCCTTCGTTTGTCGATATATCAACATGGCCGCATCATACGTCTCGTGGCTGCCATACTCGTCCTGTACGGGGCTCGCCGCTCGCTTGTGTCGCGAATGGGCTTCTGAAATATGGCGAGTGAATACGTAGCCTGGCACAGCGCCAACTCTCGGTCATCAATCACTCTCAAATGAAACATTCAAATAAAATCTAAACCCATAAAACATTTGTAGTGTTCATAAATATCTGACCATAAGATTAAAAAATGCCAGCATAGGTTTAGGAAGGTGGCGTTTAATAGAAGACGTGAGAAGCAACAAGGTGTGGGCAGGAGATCTCAGCAATATCACTGTGATGGGAACGTGATGGGAACATGATGGGAACGTGATGGGAACATGACAGGAATGTGATGGGAGCGTGACGGGAACGTGACAGGAACGCGAAGAGAGTTATCAATACAGAAAAGGCGAACTTAAAATGTGTGTTACAACATTATGATGATGTAGAATCAACATGCCTACCATCTCCTAGTATGTGAAGGTTCCCTGTACATGAGTCACAGTCACAATGCACTGATGCTATCGTCATTACATCGGCACGCAGTAACATATCATCCACCACTATGATTGTGGACAGTTTATACGTGTTACAATTATAGAGAGATATACGTATTGAATAAGACACAATTATAGAGTGAGTGAGAGAGTGAGAGAAGGGGGTGAGGGTGAAGGTAGGTGGGAGAGAAGAGTGGCAGGAGGAGAGGAAATGGAAGACAGCGGTATGATAGATGCCAGTATTGTACCTTGGTCAAATTCACTATCTGAAAGGCCGAGTTTCACCATTTTCTTGTAAGCGCCGATGATGCTTGAACTGTTGAGTACTCGTGGGTCGATGTCCGGCCAGCTGTCTCTCATGTAGCTCAGCAGCTCCTTCCCCTCATCATTGATCATGTGGAGTTCCTCTAGCGAACATACAGACAGTTAATGCAGCAAATACCAATGCCGATCAATCCATCAACCGATGCATCAATCAGTGAATCAGGCAGTAAGTGGCAACATACCCTCGAGAATGGTCATATCCATGACTATCATGGCCAGGATGATAATAACGTCCAGTATGACAAGAATGATCATGAACACCTCCACCGGCAGTGTATGAAGGAAGTGTACCATTCTCTGCCTCCATCTGCAAAAGAGGAGAGTATACCATCAGCTGGCAGGACATGGTGAGCTGCGGTCTAGACAGCCACAAACGCGATCATTTCAGACTTCTCCAGCAGTAGGATCATGATAGATGGTTATAGATAGAGACAGGCAGTTTATTTCCAGTTAAGTAATTTGAATATCTCACTTCTTTGAGTATAGGCTTCCCTCCCGCTCCTCACATAACGGCTATAGTTTTCACTGCCATGCCCATGCTGCATATAATACATGTATTATTCTGCTTTCAAGGTCATGCGATGTACCAATACTTACATTGATTAGAGGCAGAGAAAGCGGAGGTAGTGTACTTACGTCACAGCCCGTAGGTCGTACTCCTCGGAGAGCTGAGCTATTTCCTCCCCGATAATGCCCTCGTCCACGTTATCCTCCCCTAGCTGCTTCAGTAGCTTCCTGTCTACTCCCTGGATGCCCTGCTCTTTCAGTCCAGATCTGTAACACACACCTTGTCATCAAAGGTCAGTGAACACTAGCAAACATCTGCCTGCCGGTGTCACTCCTTCCAGTCAGGACAAGGAACTCCTGCACCTAATCCAACACTCACTGCAGCATCCTGGCTATAGACTTAGTCTTCCTCATGTCTGGTACAGAGCAGGCGGTGTGATCGACGCCGGCCACCAGGTCAGATATTATAGATATCTTAGAGTCTCTTTTCGGGAACTCGAGAGGTTGAGTCGTGTCTGACATAGACTCGTGTCGCTTCCGAAACCGACGTGCCATTTCAATCGGCAGCAATCCAACAGCAAATAAGAAAACTCGAACACAGGAAGAAAGAACTGTCAGGACAAACCGATCGCAGCAATGTTGAAAGTCAAAGTGACCAAATGTGTTCCAGATGAGAGAGCATGAGGTGCATGTTGGCCTGAGAAGGATGTTTACATAAATTAATGTGAATGAACGTGGAGCAGTCAATCACATTTACCTAGTCGCCTACCCTCCTGGACTTTTTGACCACTGGGGAGGCAGGTCTTATGTAACAGCCATAATAGGCATTCATCACATCAGGTACTGGTCGACGGAGGGAAGGATGGGCACTGTGATGTCAACCTACTATATATAAACCAACTGTGATGATCTGGAATTTGGCATCAGACAAGAGAGATAATGTAATGTAAACATTGTATTGCTGGTCTCACATTGACCAGCCGATCCCAGTACACAGCCTCGAAAACTGACAGACTAATGCAATGTGTGAAACTGGGGAGGCGACGATCCTGGGACAATAGATGGTCTCGACTCAATCATCACAATCAAAACGCTGTCAAAAACTAACCAAAAATAGGCCTATCCATCATCACTACAGCAAACCTGTAACCCAGTTTCTCTCCTAATGATACAACCATCGGTCTGCGCCACAGTCACAGTCGGCAACGATGTAACTTACTTCAGCTCCTCATCCACATCAGTAGTGGACTCATCAATTCGTTTAGACAACATCCTGAGCATTCCCAGCTCTTTCCTAAAGTTCCTTGCTCCCTGAACCATGCTGCCAGCGGGCGGTGCGGTTCTCGTCTCACATAGAAGGCAGCGTCTCGCCTCTACCGCTGTCGCGCTACCACATACTCACTGAACTGACGCACACAGCTGAGCGGTGGAGCAGCAGCGATTTAATGCAGCCACTGGTTTTATTTTCTCTCAGTCAAATAGTCTTCCCCAATGCCCTTGAATAATACTGTTGTGCAACAGCATTGAATTTGGGTTGTCTTTAATTGCTCGTTAATATCAATAACCATTTGAATGGACGTAGATCTGAGATCAATAGCAGCTGATCAACTGCGATAATATGCTGCGAGTTTATCTAGAATCGCTATCAAACAGCACCGATCCTGCGACCACTTGATACACCAGAACTATCTGTCTGTAGTCACCCTGCACTGTGCGTGTGATGCACCCATGCGGGAGTGTAAGGAAGTCATTAATTGCAACGTGATCCAAGGTGATAGCTATCTACACAGTCTGGTAGGTGCAAAAACCCTCTATGGCTGCGGTGTGACCAGTGAATCCAGATAGAAACTGCTTCTATATGAGAATGATCATACTTCATATATACTAAGACTAAGCTGTTATTGCTCAAGCAAAGTTTCATAGTTCGGTACAGAATCATCGACATGGTAAGACAACTACCACTTCAAGGTGAAAAAGTAGGACCTAAATCCAACTGTTCAAATTGATCTGCGGTAAACTTGAAGAGTGAGAGGGGTGAGGAGAGTGTAGCAACGGAGTGAGGGAGTGGGAGAGATAGCAGGAGGGAAGAGGGAAAAGATAATGGCAGAGGGATGGGGGACAGGAGGACAAGGGAGAGGAGGTGGAGTGAAGATAGGGAGAGGGTAGAGAGATGGTGGAATAGAGGGAAGAAGAGATATGGGTAAATAGAGGCAGGAGAAGAAACAAGAGAAGGGAAGAAGAGAGAGAGAGAGAGAGAGAGAGAGAGAGAGAGAGAGAGAGAGAGGGGGGGGAG
>ERZ1740065.2244-NODE-2244-length-11952-cov-11.572329_pt1 | contig 11952 bp, 10 predicted proteins | sample MGYA00581738_ERZ1740065 | MGnify/ENA primary metagenome ERZ1740065 (study PRJEB43018, sample SAMN04849749) | marine metagenome | isolation source: floating plastic debris | place: Pacific Ocean | collected 2008-09-01 | study: EMG produced TPA metagenomics... | reverse complement strand
GGGAGGGAGAGAGGGAGTGAGAGAGGGAGTGAGAGAGGGAGAGAGAGAGAACAGGCCTCTTATTGGCATTTACAGATAGTCAAAATAGCAAAAACTGGGCATAATCTTGGTGAGTGAAAATTGGACTGTATGCTTATTTCATCTTCCTGCTACCACCAGGTGGCGCCGCTGTTTTCGCTGCTGTTCTAGCTGCCATAATAAATTACCTGAACATTTTGACCCGCGGCAGACAATAGCAAACGCGTCGGATCGAAGCTCGTCGTCGTCGGACATCAGAGCGAGCTCAACTGCATGATAGGACGACTCCGAGAGGTTACTTCTCTTACGAGACTCTCTCATTACAGAAATGCAGCCTGCAAGCTTGCCAGGGTGCGACAACTCCGACAACATGACTTGAGCAGCATCTGGGAACTTGACCACGGTGGCCGGGAGCCAGTACTGACGAACGCTGTACCTGATTTGAGATGTGACACGAGATGTGACACAGGATGTGACATGATATGTGACACGAGACGTGATGACACTTGCCAGAGTTGAGAGACTAGGAGCAAGAGATGTGTTACCTTGTCAGCTTGTTATCGGAGAGTAAGGCATCGAGGAATGGTGGCAGGACGGAGTGTCGCCATTCGTCGAGGGTCAGCCGTGAGATGATGGCACTGTAGAGTTTACCGGAGGCGGAGGCGAGGTACTGGGCGGAGAGACAGCCAGCCGAGTCGTCTATCAGTGTCGGGTGATCTGTCAGCAACTACAACAGTCGTGACCTTCCTTATTGCGACACCATCTCAGTCATATGACATGCCCTGCTCTCTTGGGAGTGCTACTAGACAGCTTGTCAAACCAAGTATGGATACAAGCGTGAGTGAAATAGTGGACATTGATCCTTCTGCTATGAAACTTATCAATGATGGGCCTTTTTTCAGACCTACACATCAATACAAGCATGTTCTACATGTCCTCTGAAACAGGACAGTTATGCGTCTTCGGTCATTAAAAAAAAAAATGAAACTCACAATTACTGTAAACAAAGAAATTTTGCCATTTCTTACTCTTCTATCAGTAGGCGGTTTTGTAAACTTAGGTGTTAAGCTTAAGCTAAAGCCGGCTTAAGTGCGGCGAAAGCTGGCGTAGCACCGGCGCATGATTCCGGCGCATGATTCCGGCGCATGATTCCGGCGCATGATTCCGCCGCCTACCGATAGAAGAGTAAAAAATGCCGAAATGGCAGCGTTGTCAAACTATAGCGTTTTCCTCAAATTAGCTGTGTTTCTAATAATAGCGCCTGGAATTTTCGGCGATTTCTTTCCAGCTTGTATATAACATAAAGAGCTATCAAAGATATAGCGTTCAACTTTAACAGCTTATAGGTATTATTGTGAGGTCGCTAAAATTTCTATGTTTACAGCATTTCTCTGTTCGATTGTCTACACACTAGTAGCAGGAAACGCAAAAATATCTTTTCACAGATTTCTTTTGTCATAAAACTGCTAAAATAGCAGAGATTTCTTGTTTTACAGGACGGGATAGATAACAGACCGATTTAACGTCAGTAAAATATCCTGTATTGCAGTGTATCATCTCTCGCAGACCGTCCGCTACGTGTTAGCATGGTGGCTTAGAGACAGCGGCCCTTCACGGTCAGGACCCATACCAATGGGCCCCAACAGAGGAGATAATCACAAATACACTAACAGGTTACATTACCTGCGGTACATCTACCCAGGCTACGATCACGGTGAGAATTCTTATTTTCCCTTTCACGTTCCACGGCATGGACATGAGCGCTGCGAGCAGCCGCTCTACAAACTCAACGAACTGTGGCTTGCGACGACTAGCAGCGCGCAGCAGAGCCTCCAAACAGGAAGTGACCAGCTCGCTCACGCCCTCTACAGGCGAGTCTACGTGAGCCCAGATCAACTTCATCAGCACCTGTGAACATATGGACCACATCTCAGCAATATGGCGGACTGGTGAGCCTGGATTCTATGTAGCAGCGGATGCTCGCAGAGCAACTTATGATGGTCGATGGCTGATCTCAGCATATGACCAGTCGGCTTTCTACCATGGACAAAAGTATCACATACCCAACATTGGAGGTCATGCGCTTGTTGGAGTCTGGGGAGGCTGATATGGTACATTGTATATACTACTGCATATAGACATACTGTAGAACCAGATTTGGTAGCGAAAATAGCGGCAGAAAATGACCGCTATCCTTAGATTACTCTATAGAAGTTATGCCCATTACCATAGAACAGGAAACTTTTGCGAGCACATCTTTGCATTTTAGTTTGCGATAAAACTTCACGAAAATGTATTTTTGCGTTTCTTGCTTCTAGTGTATAGACAATCAATCAAGCAGAGAAATATTTGAGTGGTCAATTTTTGTGATCAGCCAGAAATTCTTGAAAACGCAAAAATTAAACGAACGCAAATTTTTTCTGTTCTACAGTATAACCGAGATGGGAGTTGTCTTCTCATCTGTGCAATCACTATCATTTTTATTTCTTGATGAGTTTGCTGACATTTACATCAATATCAAATCCGGTTCTACAGTAATAATCTGGCTATATACATGTACAACCGGGAGTTGTGTTCTCGTGATAGGCACAGACAGTAACAGAGATGTAAAACATGCGGGACTCACATCAGTCACAGAAGCGAAATTCTGTGACAGTGAGACGTCGAGCAGACGGGTAGTCTTAGAGAACTGCAGCAGGCACGTGAAGCTGTGATAGCCGCTGACCCCACTCTCACACAGGGATGCGATATTCTCCAGTATGTGAGCGGCGACGTTGTCGCATTCAGCGCTAGGTACACCTGAACAGAAGGTACACAGTAAATACGTAATCAAAATGTGATCATTCGTGTTCCTTTCTTCTGAGATAGACAAGACTTTTATTTGCTGTTCAATACCAGGTTCACAGTACAAATGACACATGACACATGCGGGCATACCGACATAAGATTGAAAATGCCTCAAAACTTACTCTTATCACAGCTCACCTTTGAGACTGTTCAGTAATCCTTGTGTGATTGAAATATGGCCAAACGTGATGTCCTGCTGACTCGAGTACAACAACAAGTACTCAGCCAGCAAGTCCTTCCCTATCAGATACCAGACTGTGAACAAAGCTGTATCAGCAAGAGCACACAACTCCGTGTTGTCAATCTAAAGGATGGAGCGCCGATGATGGTCAAGTCAGGTCAATGGATGGATGACATTTCAGACGTGATCTGAACTTACGGCAGACGGACCAATCACTATCCTTGTTAGTGGGTCAGATGCCGTGGTAAGAGTTAACCTAAGGTCATCACTGATTGACGCTGGTTTGAGAAATTGGCATATGGAGAGGAGTAGCTAGAAACAGTAAGCGCATGGATAGGAGCCGTTAGAGGTACCACTGCACTGTTAGCCTGTCACACTCACTCTGATCCATTTCTGCTGCACAGTATATAACCCAGTATGGCATCCGGTACAGAGCTGTGTGCTGTTTTCTTTTATATTTTCAATGGCTGTTTGCAAAACCTCGAGTAGAGTTTCGTTCTGATGAAGTGTAGGAAAAATTTGCCACAGGAATATGACTGAAAGAAGAAACGCATTGATTGACATGCCTTCATGATACGAGAACTAGGAAGGAATAACAGTCACTGTGAAATAGAATAAGGGGACTATGGCACCAGCAACTGTAGTTGTAGTATAGGGGAGAGTTATACTATATATCGGTATATACTTTAGCAGAGTGTAGTATGACCAGCAGGGAAACCCCTTCGCTATAAGGATGGACCACCATTCTCAGTACTGTAGAGTGGAGATCACTGCATCCGATATAATACTAGTCACAACTAATCTTGCAGAGATCAAGGAACAAAAGAGTATCATGCAACATACTTTTGTTGATGTCAAGAAGATCATACTCTCCGAGTGGACGACTACACAGTGAGTGAAATGCAGCCACCAACTCCTTCTCAAACGCAACAGGGTCGCAGCTCTTGGAAGCTATCACAAGCTTCTTAAACCGGTGTACAGGCGTAAGAACAAAGTGTGTGCAAGCATAGCATTAAAACTTCTGAATGTTTCAGCGACTTTCATACCTTACTCAGCTGTTTCAGAGGGTCGTGTTTAGCATTGGAGGCACCAATGTGCACTGGCACTTGGGGCGTCGAGTAGTTGATGAATTCTTGTAGAACATCCATTATTACGTGTCACTGTAGAGCTTACGGCTGTTCATTGTAGCTATTTGATATCATGAGATAGAGAGGAAGCTACCTTCAGGTGATGTCAATAAGGTATCTACTGATGCACGTACGCGTACACAACAAGAGGTTGAGGAAGACGTACACCCACAGACAAGCGTGGACCAACAAGGACACGCACTGCCAAAGACAGAGAAGAAGAGAAGGCGTTACATCGATTACGCCAAGTGATCCTGACGGCGGTACTACCATCATCATGCAATAGTTATCTCCTCTTGCTGGTGGTACCCAATATCTCCTTATTAGACAATTTTAGTCACTATAAGTGCTCAAAACAAAATAAAGAACTCTATCTAAATTATTGAAATATGTATTAAGGCCCATTAAATCTATATTACGTTTTTATTTGCCTCATTCAACGGAACACGAAAGCAGTGGAAGACAACTCCATTCAAATGCAAAAAATAATTCGATAGTACCCTTAGTTCCTAATGTGCGACCTTGAACTATACATCTTGAAAGAACGAAGTCTCGTAATAATGGATTCTTGTTGGACTGGAGACGTTTTGTTTGCGATGGGGGTGCTAGTGTATGAAAGAACAAGTTGTTAGAGATCACAAACCCAAGATAGACTGAATAAGCCTACTATGGAAGAGTCAAGAAGAGTGGAGTTGAAGGCAGTGGACAGCTCGAAGCAAATCACTGCGAAGAATTCAAATGCGAAGTTAGCTGTCAGATTTGACATAAAGCTGGAAGAGAGTACCGATGAAAAATGTCCTGAGATATCCTACGCTGATCTACTCCTCAAACATGAAATGAGAAGAAAGAGGACTAGCTCAAACTCTCGTGCAGATATGAACATGGTAAGACAGGTTCCTTCATGTGCGATGTTTCGTAACATGCGTTACCACAAAATTGTAACTCGTCATATTGTTGCTGGTTTTGATTCAATGTCATTTGGTATGACTGCGGATTTTTTCAGAGTTTTGATGATCCTTTTGGTGACGAAAATACTCAGAACTTGGAGGCCTTGGCGAAAAAGATGGAAGAGAAATATGTTAGTAAAAGCACATTTTGGATTGGAGCAGAAAGTGTTACATTGTTGTAAATGCTCACACTGGTTTCAGGGGAAGTCCTATATCTCCAGCACGAAGAATCGATATGTCGATCTCGGTGATGGGTATGACTCTGATGACAGCTTCATCGACAATGAAGAAGCGGTAAGGTTAAAACAGACATCGGGATTCTTTCTATATATTCTCCAAGCTACGTAGCGGCCACAGAATCAATGCATCTGAATTATACTTTAAATTTGATCTCAGATTATTGATTTACATCTCACAGGAACTACATTGCAGAGATCAGCCTCGTGCGTATCTCATCCACATCCCTGTCCAGTATTCTGTATTTCCCGAGAGACTTCCTTTGCTTTAGCTGCCGAAATTGAAAGTCAACATTGCTATTATTAGTATTCTGATGTTCTCTTGTGTCTCACCAGCTAGATCTTGCTGAGCTGAGCACAAATATGACAGATTCATAGCTGTATGGGGTGGAGTTTTTGAGCTCTGACTTCTCAAAGTTTGGGAAAACATAATCTCCCATATTTTTCCACCAGGCAGGTTGACAGATACGCTCATCCGTAAATTGTAAAGTACTTATCTACATTCTAAGTTATCTGTAATCAACAGAGTAACTTCAGTACAGGTTGTGATTTAGGGATGTGATCGCTGAAGTTGAAATCTCTTTGGTTCACAAAGTAGCAATTATCTCCTTTGTTCCGCTTATGCATGCCAATCCATCTTTGACAAGAATATGCTGGCACTCTTTTTAAAGGCTAAAGTTGCGTAATTTGATTGATATTGATCTGGCTCTCATACCAGTCACATTCTGCTATATCTGTGTTGTTGTTTCTATTATTGAATACTCGGTATGTTATTACTATTCTTCGTTCTATTGTTTATTTTTGTTTTTACAGTACGATGAATTAGTGCCATCCACTCTTACCACTCAACATGGGGGCTTCTATATAAACTGTGGTATGCTGGACTTCAAAGAGATATCCGATGATGAGATTATATCTGAAGGAGAAGCGAAGAAGAAGATCAAGAAAGCGCGAAAGGTTTCACTGTTTTCCCAAAGCTGAACTACCAGTTGCTACTGTAAACCCAAATATTTTAGCTATCTCGCATTAATAGCTATAATAAAGACCTCTGGCCTCACATTAATAGCTATAATAGTGACTGGAAGAAAGTGCTATTAAAGTTGAACGCTATATTTTTGATAGCTCTTTATGCTATATGCAAGCTCGAAAGAAATGGCTTAAAGTTCTAGGCAGTTATTATTAAAAATACTGCGGATTTGAGAAAAACGCTAAAATAATTGGGTTATATAGTATTTCACATTTCGCTGATGCCATATTTGTTTTACAGAATGACAATGAGTCGTCTAAAGAAAACTCGATGCCGGCAAAGAAGAAGGTATCTGTAACTTGAATCATGGCGACTACATATTCTTTATCATTTACGATGATGTCATCATCAGTCCGTTATCCATTGCAGCAGAAGAGGAAGATGACTGAGGGAGATAAGCCAAAGGGTTTACTCTCAAAGAAAAAGAAACTCATGAAAAATGATCAGGCTGAGAGGGACAAGTTGTTGAAGAAGAAGAAATTGTTACAGAAGAAAAAGTATGCGATAAAATCTGATAATATGATTGACAATCTGATCTCCTCTCAAGTTGTAGCGAACGTTTTGATTGCCGTGCTTTACTTTGTTTATCAATCTTCCTTGCTGAAATGCCAATGAGCTAAAAGCCCCAATCTGATTTGAGCCTCTCTTGGCTTTTCTTTCTTCTTTCCTTTCCAGCTTATAACTACAGATTTTGAGTCCCTAACTCATAGAAGGCCATCGTTGAGGGAAGTTTAGACGATGGGGTGATAGTTAAACAAGGGCGCACTAAATTGGTAAAACACGGTAGTTAGTTTGTATAATATATAAGCCCACCATGTAGCTGTTTAGTTGCCGACTTTGCAGAAGTTCCGTTTTGAATCCATCAAGCCTGGTTTCCATATAGCCACCGGCGGAGCGCAGACACACGAATCACCAGCGGCGGCAGCTTGCACTACTTGTAGTATTTCTGTTTCCATATCAGCGCAGCATCCTGTGTCTGTGGAACTATATGGAACTGAGGCTTAATGCTTTGTAGGTCTGCAGGTTTTTGGAAATTATATTGTATGTCTTCAACTGCCCCAGGTTGATTGAGAAAGCCAAGCTGAAGCTCACCGACAGCGAACTCAACAGGAAATCTAAGCAGTATGACTCGGTCATAGATGATGTCATAAAGAAAGGAACTCAGTCGCCGATGCGTAGCCAGTCAGAATCCACTACTAAAGGCACTGACAGTAATACAGACAAAGAGACCAGTGAGCTCTCTGAGCAGAGTAAGCGCTGCTTCTACTTCTATTGGTACTAAACAGCCATAGGACCTTAGTAGGGTGGAATGCCGCGTGTCAATTCCATGGTAGTAGCTTGCAGTAGTAGCGGCAGTAGTAGTAGCAGTAGTAGTAGCAGTTGTAGTATTAGTAGTTGTAGTATTAGTAGTAGTAGTATTAGTAGTAGTAGTAGTAGTAGTAGTAGTAGTAGTAGTAGTAGTATTAGTAGTAGTAGTAGTAGTAGTTGTAGTAGTAGTAGTAGTAGTAGTAGTAGTATGTAGTAGTAGTAGTAGTATGTAGTAGTATGTAGTAGTAGTAGTAGTACATAGTAGTAGTAGTACGTAGTAGCAGTAGCAGTACATAGCAGTAGTTATATAGTAGATATGTTGTTGCCACATGCATACTACAGCACATCTGTAGTGCTTATATAACTACATCCATGCTGAAACCTATGGCCCAATAGTCAGACTGCGCAGACAACTCATCCCTCACTACAACACACATCTAACTTTACCTGCGCAGTTGGTGAATTTCTCTCGGATTGTGCATTGAGTGGGCCGAAAACGGCAACGTTCTGATCAACAGCACGTACAGTGAAATTCTCTAGAGAAGCTGTGAGCGTGTGACACTGGGAGCGTATGACATTGCTTACGTTTAGACACGAAGCAGGGAGCCAGGTTCACGACGATACAGACGAACATTAACGCTAAAATTAGCTTCACCATCATCGAGTCTATCGAGCCTCGTATCTGGATACTGGTCACTCGTTTCTCTTCTATCAAAAAGGAAAACATGATGTCAACTTACAGAACGTTCAACATTGCCACTGGAAGAGGCAAATGCCTTCAACATTGCTGCTGGAAAGCAGCAGACGCTTGAATGCATCTGAGGTGTAACCGTAAACATCTCAACTGGCGTGCAAATAGCTTACTGGCATATGAATGAATGACCATTAGGCCGATAATGAATAAGTGTATAGTGTAGTGTATAGTCAGACTGGAGGCGGGTAAGTTGAATTGATTTAGCATGGGTGAGGTCACGTTTAAATTTAGTATTGCTACTCACCTTCTCCATCCCGCCCCAGTCTGCGAGTGGGAAGTTTCAGCTCAAAATTAAAGCTGATGTTAGACTCGTTTCCATTCCTCGGTTGTTCGCTCCCACTGTAGCTGTAACAGACGACACGCTGTAAATCGTGACTGTCACTGTGACTGTGACTGTGACAATTAGTTATTCTCACCTGATAGTCAGTTTGAGCCATCCGTAGTAGGCTAGTAGAATTAGTAGTAGTATGTAGAGACCTCTGTGAGCAGTCTTCCACAGCTTTGTATTACACTGCTGTAGTTGAGGCATGCCAGTGTTGAAGTGAGCAGAGTCGGCTGTGCTGTGCCCATGCCTCTCCCTACCTACTAGTAACCCTGTATGAACTGTTCTGATGAGTCGCAGGACATATGTGTACAGGAGACAGCGGTAGCTAGTGGAAATCCTGTGACGTAGCAGTGAACAGAAATAGCTGTCTGAAAGTCTGATTGGCTCAGAGCTGTAGAGGGATCCCTCTACGGCTCTGGATTGGCTGCAGCTCACATCACCCCTTACCGTGATTCAGAGTCACGCAGAATCTCACACAATCTCACACATGCCGACCGAATTTCCTGGTTTGCTAGTGAGACTAGGTAGCCAATAGGGTGCACTCAATCAGCCCTGTTACATATGCAGCTGTCAAATTCTTCTGCTAATTTGAATTATAAGAAATATTACTCAGCTATATTTCATGCTAGGGTTAGATGACATGCTCTACTGACAGGTTGATGCGGCTGACTGCATGGGGTGTTGTGGCCGGTTGCTATCTGATGTTCTAGAATTTTCTAGACTCCAGTTGACTCTCTATACATCTCATTTCTCCCCCATACTAATCATCGCGCTATTGCATGATCACTGGGAACTCCAACTGTGAAATCTAGTTTTCCCAAACCAGTAGTTTCATTGAGAGTTGAGCCACAATCTCAGGAACTGGTCTCTTCCCCCGGAACGGTGTCACTTCCCCTAGTGCTAGGCTGACCACTAATCCTGCTCAACATGCCCTACCTCTCTGGTAATCGAACTGGTCGACATACACTCACTCATTCAGATTTTTTGTATCATTTGACCAACTGTCTCTGCAGACGCGCAACTTTGTCATGCTAAAGTCCTTGTTTACTTCGGTAGTCATAATGATTTATCAGGATTCATGTAGCGCCATGATGACAGGCCGGCAGAGTATTGTCATCGACACACAGTACTGTGTTCCCTCGACTAGAAGACACACCTAAATCTTACACAGACATCACTATAACTTCATGTAGGATGGCTGTAAAGGAGCCATGTTAGTATCATATGAGAGAATCAATTTAGAACTTTCAAATCAACTATCAGCCAGAGAATGAAGACTAATTTAAGACGAGCTCACTTCCTTAGACACGTGTGTTATAGTGGAGGGAATACAGTAGTACACACTGACTCAACCACTCATATCCATGCCATTGTTTCATGCATACCGGAAGTCGAAAGTAGCACTAAATTCAATCGCTAATACCGTATATGGTAGGTTAAAAAGTCAATTTTTTGCTCTCTATTAATAGTATACCAATGCCAAGGGTGTATCTAGAATGTTGATGGATGGGCTGTAGAGTGGGGCAGTGGGTTTCAGGCATAGATGTGACCTTGATAGCCGGTATCATGACAATGCACTCCTGAAGTTCTATAGAACAGCAACGCGAAGTAAAATGCTGTTGGCAACCCGGTACCAGAGATCATCTCTGCCAGTACATCATGTCATATCATACCATAAAACTCCCTGTCCTGTGTAATGGACATTGGGCAGCCGTCAGCTGGAGACACCCCTGAGTGCTAGTCTAATGCCAGAAGTATGGAAAAAAGAAGCAATCACTCGGTAGAATAGAATTAGTACAACGACTTCTGTGGTTTCAGGCTACTACCATTATTGTCGCAGAAGTCCTTCTCTAACATCGCCGCTGCTGATACTAGAAACATGGGGAGATAACTACATACCCTTTGGCTGTTCATGTTCACTTGTCCCATTCGCTCACCCTTTCATCCGTGCATTTTTCCCACACCTTAGTTTCTATTATCTTGATGAAGTACTCATGGTTCAACTGTTCTCTTACAGCCGAAAGCAGAAAAATGGAATCGGGTCAATTTGTCTCCGGTAATGGCGACGACATACAATGTCGCCAATCTTATCGAAGACTACACGTATGAGTTCAGGGTCATCGCCGTCAACGGAGCTGGCGAGGGTAAACCCAGCGCTGTCTCATCCAGGGTCGTCGTTAAAGATCCCAAAGGTTCGTCTCCCCATCACTGCCGCCTGCTGTCACTCCATGATATACACGTCTTTTGTATCCGAAATGGCAATGTACTGTAGCCATCATCATCACCTGCTGTTTCAAAAAGCTCCAACGTATTTTGGCGTACCTGATGTCTGATTTATAAAATTTTCTGTTGGGCTCACTAAAAATGATTATTGTTTTTTCAGCTGCAACTCTTCCCGTCTTCATCAAAGGCCTTAAAAATGTGGAGACAATTCAGGGAAAGAAGATTCAATTTGAGTGTGAAGTCGAGGCAAACCCTAAGCCTGATATTGCCTGGTAACACCATCATCAAACTTCATTGCTCAGCTTGATATTACCTGGTAACACTGCTTTCAAACTTGGCTGCTTAGCCTAGTCCAAATTGTGTAGAAGAACCCACCATGTGGCGCCGAGAATACATGCTTGAGTTTTACTTCCACCACAAAGCAAAAATTGATAGCCATTGCAAAGATTTCCAGTTCATTGAACACAAGCATCAATTTCCTGTGCAAGTGGCAGGTCGTAAAACACCGAATTAAATTATGCCCATTTTCTGCTTCCACCGCACAGGGTTGAGGGAGCTGCACCATTCGTCATTCTTTTCATAGTCACAGTACACCCTCTTATTCCATAGACATAGATAAGAACTGTGTGTTGTGATATATATATAATAGATATGCATGCTTATAACAATCTGTGTCTATGTTTAGGTTCAAGGGAACACGACAGCTGGATGAGGACAAGAGAATTGACATCAGTTCGGAGGGTAACAAGTATTTCCTGACAGTACATGACTGCTATGGGGAGGACGCCGATGAATACGCTGTCAGGGCCAGCACCGCTGCCGGCACCAGACAGAGTCGCGCTAAGGCTGTCATCCGCTGTCAGTATAGCTGTCATCTGTCTATTCCGTGTTCATCCTTACTCTATCTCTCCGCATACTGTCTCTCTCACCTCCCTCCCTCCCTCCCTCACCTCCCTCCC
>ERZ1740065.2242-NODE-2242-length-11957-cov-4.283314_pt1 | contig 11957 bp, 8 predicted proteins | sample MGYA00581738_ERZ1740065 | MGnify/ENA primary metagenome ERZ1740065 (study PRJEB43018, sample SAMN04849749) | marine metagenome | isolation source: floating plastic debris | place: Pacific Ocean | collected 2008-09-01 | study: EMG produced TPA metagenomics... | reverse complement strand
AGCCACGCCGGAGAATCAAGATTCCAAAGAAGAAAAGGGGGGCGATCGATCCCTGGTGTTGCTGGACGAAGTGGGCGCAGGCACTGACCCCGCCGAAGGGAGCGCCCTCGCCACATCGTTGCTAACCAAGCTGGCAGACCGCGCCCAGCTCACCGTAGCCACCACCCACTTTGGAGAGCTAAAAACCCTGAAATACCAGGACGATCGCTTCGAAAACGCCTCAGTGGAATTCGACGATCGCACCCTTAGTCCCACTTACAAACTGCTGTGGGGCATCCCCGGTCGCTCCAACGCCCTAACCATTGCCAAGCGGCTGGGGCTGGATCGCTCCGTGGTAAATAGCGCCCAAAAATTTGTAGGCGGCTTTTCGGAGGATATTAACCGCACGATCGCCGGATTAGAAGCCCAGCATCGCCAGCAGGAATCTAAGTCCAACCAGGCGCAGCATTTGTTAGAGCGAGCCCAGCATTCGCACCAGCAAATTGACAAGAAAGCCTAGGCCCTAAAGGAGCGAGAAGAGCAGCTACGCCAATCCCAGGAAGAGGCAGTGCGGTCTGCCGTTAACGAGGCCAAAAAGGAAATTAATCAGGTTATTCGACGGCTCAAGAAGGGGGAAATCACCGGGCAAGGAGCGCAAAAAGCTGGGGAGGAACTGGGGGCGATCGCCGAGAAGCGTCTGCCGTCCCAACAGGCGAAAAAGCGTAAGCCTACTTATAAACCTACTGTCGGTGAGCGGATTCGGGTCTTGAGCCTGGGCAGCACGGCAGAGGTGCTCGATGTAGACGAAGCGGGTCAGCAGTTGACGGTGCGAATGGGCATTTTGAAGGCAACGGTGCCCATGAACGATATTGAGTCGCTAAAAGGAGAAAAGGTGGAGCCGCCCCCACCGAAAGCCGCTCGAGTAGCCCAAAAGCCCAAACAGCGCACCATCCTACGCACCTCCAAAACCTCTGCGGATATTCGCGGGGCGCGGGTGATTGATGCGGAGCCGGTCATTGATAAGTTGATTGCAGGGGCGATCGCCGCCGACCAAGGTGCCGTATGGATTATCCACGGCAAAGGCACCGGTAAACTACGGGAAGGGGTACAAGGGTTTCTGAAGCAGCACGCCTTGGTGGAGCGCTACGGAATTGCCGAGAAAAATGCCGGCGGCGCTGGAGTTACGATCGCCTACTTAAAGTAATGCAAGTGTGGGAGAAAGAGCCGAAATGCCTAGCCTGAAAAAGCTTGAAGTATTAAACGATTTACGCCACCGCGCTTTCGGAAGCTCCGTTTGAGAGTATTTAATCACCAGAATTATCAACAAGAACATCGTTGAATCTCGACTCCGCCCAGTGCTTAAAATTTCTCTTTTGGCCGATCTTATGACTTATTCTCAAATCAACTAGAAGTAGCTATCCCATACTCACACTAATCATGTCACCTTAATTTTCCCCTGATGTATTGGGATAGAAATAGTGAACTGTGTCCCCTCACCTGGTCGAGAGCTAACAGAAAGAGTCCCATCATGTTTTTCAGTAATAATTTGATAGCTAATTGACATTCCCATTCCCGTTCCCTTACCAATCTCCTTAGTAGTGAAAAATGGGTCGAAAATGCGATTTTGAATCGCCACAGGAATGCCAGGACCATTATCCGCGATAACAATTTCCAACCGTTGTTGCTGGACTAGACCGGTCTGAAGGGTGATTTTGGGTCTAAAGTTCTTTGACGCTAGACTTCCTTGCTTTTCTACCTGCTCGTCAATCGCGTCAATCGAATTGGCAACAATATTCATTACCACCTGATTTAATGATCCGGGATAGCACATCACTAGCGGTAAATCTGGCTCGTAGTCTTGAACAACTTCGATAGCTGGACGAGCACCATTACCCTGGAGGCGATGTCGCAAAATAAGCAAGGTGCTACCAATGCCCTCATGGACGTTAGTAGCTTTGAATTCCGCTTCATCCAAACGTGAGAACGTTCGCAACGATTCAACAATTTCGCGGATGCGATCGCTCCCCATAAACATCGACTGTAAAACCTTCGGAAGATCTTCTTGCAAAAAGTCCAGGTCAATATCCTCTACCAGATCTTGAATATCTTCATGGGGCTCTGGATAAGCATCTTGATAGAGATTGATCAACTGTAAAATCGATTCCGACGACTCTTGAAGATGCTCCAGATTGCCACTAATAAAATTGACAGGATTGTTGATCTCATGGGCAACCCCAGCAACAAGCTGCCCCAGGCTGGACATTTTTTCCGCCTGGACCAACTGAGATTGGGTATGCTGAAGCTCCTCTAAGGTCTGCTCCACTTGATCACGCGCCTCCGTAATGGTCGCAATCTGAGCCAAGCTAGTCCAACAGGCAACCGCCACACCGACAAATGCCCCAATGACCAAGGTAATACTAAAGAGCGCCCCATAATTAGTACCCGCCTCTAAAACATCCGTACCCAGTTGATTTAATTCCGTTGCGGTGAGCCAACCAATACTTATCGCACTACACACTAAGAAAATAAGCACGGCCACCTGAAACGCAACCCAATCCGTTTTGGGGTCGAAAGGGTGATCATTCATACGCTTGATCCACCAAGATGGGTGGAAGGATGGAACCCGTATACGGGGAACCTGAGTACCGATTAGCCCAACCAGCGCTGGCATCGCTAACCCGATCATCCAATCCTGCCAGCCCCAAGCGATCCCGCCAACGATTAATACCGTTGCCTCAACCCCAAAGAACCCTAGCGATAGCCAAGACCAACGGGTTTCGGGATCACGGCGCCCCACCCATTCCCCTAAATGGATCGCCATCATCGACATCAAATACCCTGTACCGGTTACCATAACCACACGGGAAACGTCTCCCCAAGCCAGAGAAATTAGGCTGAGGCTGAGGGTAAAAATCAAACCTGGAGCAAAAACAACTCGCTTTGACACGACAGAAAAGATAGACGGCAAATAGCCATCTTTCGAGAGCTGGTACAGAACACGGGGACAGTTGGAAGCAGCCGTCGCAGAGCTGAGCAAACAGCCCGAGGTGATTAGAAACGTGATTAAGGTCGGCGCAGATCCTCCCCAGAAGTGCTGACCGGCTGCAGCCATATTCAGAAACGTACTATCGCCGAATTGAGCATCATTGCTTAGTCGCATTAGCAGCCACGATCCGCCCACGTAAACAATGGGGATAAAACTGGCGGTAATCGACAAACAACGCAGGGTAATATTCGGACGGCGGCTATCTGCCACAAACGATGATTCGGTTTCGCAACCGTAGACGGCATAAACAGCTATGTAGAACCACTTCATCCAATCCACCAGGGTCAAGTCTCCCCAATCCGAGGGAAAAAAGCCTGGGCTACTGGGAGCCATGCTGAGCCAACCCATCCCTTGTAAGCAAAATGTAATCAACAACCCAATGGCAGGAAACGCAAAAAAAGCGTGCAAAATACCTAGGGTTCGAGTGCCGCTAAACGCCATGATGAAGGGGAGTAGCAAAAAAGCAATCCTTAGGGGCATGATCGGTGGATGAATGCCTAAGGGAGATAGATTTGAGTCAATCAAATCCGTGAGAATGATGGCGTTCATCGCCGGCACAGAGATCCATCCAAGAAAGTAGCCCATGGCGGCGTAGATGGCCAGAGGAGGATAGCGGCGCAGCAAATGAGTCGTAAAGTTTGGAGTGCCCCCTGCTACATCAGTCAAGTGCTGTCCCAGGCGTTGGACCTGCAAGTTCAGCAAAACGCCAACAAATGCTCCAGGAATCCATACCAGCAGCGCCCCAGGGCCGAGGGCTGCATTCATAGCGGGGGCAGTGCCCAGCCACAGCAAAAGCCCCCCAAAGCCGAAGCCAAATGTTTCTATGGAGGAGAGGGTGCGCGGCAGGGACAGCGCTGAGGAGGGTGGCTTGTTCATAGCAAAGTTGAGAGGAGTGTTCCATTTGAACGCGACTTGACTAAAGCCGCGGATGCATTGGGTCAGGCTAACACTATTGGCTGATTACAGATTAGCCAATGAATGCTACAAAGTCTGATGTGAATTGGAAGAGCAACATCTCAAGGCAACAAAAAAACGCTGAAGCCCAAATTTCATAAAGGTTCTAGCCTAAAAAGAGGTGGGCGATCCATGCCATCTCCAGGGCAAAAACTCTGCTATTTCAGATCTTAAAAAGCCCCCTTTGGCTAAATCAATAGAGCTAACGATTTTCCCTTAAAAATCAATCGACCTCTGCGTATTGCGACTTTACGGTGTAACCCTTATGGGATAAGGCTTTAGCTTTTTTGTCTCTGGACAGGGCTAATTCACATCAGGCGTATTAGCCAATGAATGCTGTGGTTTCGAACGCTCCAGCATTTCAGTCTTTCATTTGACCCCAGGTAGAATTTTGACCGTAAATAGCGACTATGAGCAATACTTCAATTAAGTCGGATTCTATTTATCCTTTCACTTTGCCTAACGGCGATGTGATTTACCGGAGCCCATCGCCCACGGTGGATATCATTATTGAAATGCGCGATCGCCGCGATCGCCCCATTGTGCTAATTGAGCGGAAAAATCCTCCCCATGGCTGGGCTATCCCCGGCGGCTTTTTAGACTATGGCGAATCGGTGGAAACGGCTGCCCGACGTGAAGCTCAGGAAGATACGAGCTTGGAGGTGGACCTAATTCAACAATTTGCGGTGTACTCCGACCCGGTGCGGGATGCCCGAAAGCACACCATTTCTATTGTGTTTCTGGCGGCGGCGATCGGAGAACCCCAAGCAGCTGATGATGCCGCCGCGGTAAGCCTGTTCCACCCCTGGGAAATTCCCGCCAACCTGTGCTTCGACCACGACCAAATTTTGCATGACTATCGCACCTATCGCCACTATGGTCACCTGCCCAAACTTACTGGCTAGGACGGCTACCAATTAAATCTCAGGCGTTGCTGGATCGAGCTCTGAACCGATTACCGAAAGCCACGAAACCTCGTTTGGAACGTTGCGAAAACATGTCCCTACTCAGCAACGCCACCTAAGGCTAATGGGATCCGAGTCCCCAAGAGAGCCTCCTAAACAGAGCATCAATGCTTCCAAAGCAGATACCAACTTAGACACTAATTTAGACACCAATTTGCTCGGAAAAAGGCACTATATTGATAGCCCGTAAAGAGAAGAAACCCGTTATGCGACTACTACACACCATGCTGCGAGTGGGCGATTTAGATCGCTCCATTCAGTTTTATTGCGACGTGCTGGGGATGAAACTGCTGCGTAAAAAAGATTATCCCGGTGGCAAGTTTACGTTGGCTTTCGTGGGCTACGGCGACGAGTCGGACCATTCAGTGATTGAACTAACCCATAACTGGGGGGTGGATTCCTATGATTTAGGAGATGCCTATGGGCACATTGCTCTGGGAGTAAATGATATTTACACAACCTGCGATGCGATCGCTGAGCAAGGGTGCAAAGTTTCCCGCTCACCGGGACCGATGAAGCACGGAAAAACCGTCATTGCATTCGTGGAAGACCCCGACGGCTACAAAGTGGAGTTAATCGAACTCAGTAGCCGCAGTGATAGTCACCGCGTTAGCAGCCACAGCCATAGCAACAACTAAGCTTGTCCTGCCCCGTTGTTGCTATGAGTATTGCTATGAATATTGCTATGGATGCTGCGTGGCTGAGGTTATAGCCGCAGGTGTAGCTTGAGTTGGGTGGGGGATGTGCCCGAAACTCGCCATTGTTGCAATACTTGGCGTAGGCGGCTTAGAACGTCGCGATCGCCAATGGTCGACTGGATATCGTCCACCACCACCCGCACCAAGTTTCCATTGCGTACGCTCACTTCCAGGAACACGTCGCCGGTTACCCCAGAGAACCCAGCGGCATTGCACAGGTACTCCTTCAGCATAGCCAGTTGCTCAGAGGTCAACCCATCTGCCTTGATCACAGCAATCTTGGGGTTGACTGGGCTACAGCGCGGTTCCGAGGGCTCTAATGTGCTTTCTGTCATATCGCCCGGTGGTATCGCTAGGGGTTGAACCAGAGGGGAGGGACGATTAATGCCACCGCGACGGACCCCTCCTCGCGTGCCTGCAGCCCTTCTGCGGCTAGGGGCTGCTCCCAATGGTGAGCCGGGAGCGCGGTTTACTTCTTGTCCGAAGATGCCTTCATAGCTGACCCCTTCGGGCAGTTCCACCGGCACCTCAACGGATCGCCGCGTTCCATCAGGATCCACACGCACCTCTTGGCTAACGGCAACAAAGGCGGTGTATTGGGATAGCAATCGATAAGCTAAAGCGGTGTCAGTGACCTGATCCACTAGGGATTTCACTTCGTTGCCGTAAAGCTGGTTCATTAGGTCTTTAATGCGCGATCGCGCCCACAGCTGAGCGATCGCCCCGGTTCCATTGGGATCGAAGTCAAGATTAAACCGTTCTTCGTAGCGCTTTCCGCCTGCTTGGGTGCCAGTAACCACCAGGGTTCCCGGCTGACGATCTTTCTTGCGACCGAAAATTACCAGGGGCTGGGCGGCAAATAAATCCGGCGCAGCACCGGGGTAAATTTCGGGCGCGGGTCCCGCCCCTTCCCAGCGCACTTTAACGTTGGTGAGCACCGGGTCGGCAAGCTGTTTAAAAAATCGCTCGACGGCATCGTCTAACTTTTCGTCCTGGCGCACCACTTGAGACGCACCGCGCCCCACTTCCGCCAGCCGATCCAGCAGAAAACGGTTGGTGGAGCTGCCGACGCCAAAGCTGAAGAGACGGTTACCCGGCTGGAGGCGATCGCGCACTTCACCGATAATTTCGCGATCGTTGCCGATATAGCCATCGGTCAACAGCACAATGGTGCGCAGCCGTCCCTCCTCCTGGGCGGGGAATGTCATCACTGCATCAATGCCCGCCTGCAAATTAGTGCCGCCATTCGCCTCAAGGGCGTCCACATAAGCCAAGGCTTTTTGGCGATTCGCTCGATTATTTTTCAGGGGAGAGGCTGACAGGCGCGTGGTGGTGTTGGCAAAGTCCAGCACCGTAAAGGTGTCGCCTGGGTGCAGATTTTGCAGCAGTCGTCGCATTAATGCCTTGGATTGGGCCAGGGGGGCACCGGACTGGGATCCCGACGTGTCCATCAAAAAGACGATATCCCGAGGCACGATCGCCCGCTCCCTATACTCCACCGCTGGCACCAGATACATGCCAAAGTGTCCGCCGCGATTATCCCCGTGGGTAAACACCGTAGCCTGGGTATCCTTGCCCGACACCTGGTAGCGCAAAATTAAATCCTTATTGGGGATGGTGTCGTTTTTATCTAGCTCGATCACCGTTGAGCCGCGCTGGGATTGGATATCCAAATCGTGGGACGGCGATCGCACCTTTTTAATGGGACCAATGCCGTCCCAGTTTTCCACCACCACTTTTACCTGAATATCGTGCCCAGATCGCATCCCCGGCCGCAGCACCGGCGCGTTAATGCGATCCGCATCGGGCACCGTCGCCGTGTTGCCTTCCCCATCGATGGGGCGACCGGGAATATAGCGCGGTCCCACCACCATGGGAAATACAAATTCGTAGTCGCCCCCTTCAAATTTCAGCGACTCCGTGTAGCGCAGGGTCACTTTGATGGTTTCGCCGGGGCGAATATTGGTCAGGGACTGGGTAAAAATATTGGCCCGTTCCTGTTCAAGCAAGCTGGCGGTGCGACCTTCCTGGCGGGCTTGCTCAAAAATTTCTTGAGCCTCTTCGCGCTTTTTGATGAGCCCCTTGATGGTGCGATCGCCTAGGGTAATTTCCAAATCATCCACCGCCGACTGATCGGGCAGCGGGAATGTATATACCGCATCTAGAGGTACTTCAAAGGGATTTTTGAAGGTTTGGGTTACTTCCACCCGGGCTAAATTTCCCGATACCTGGGCATTAACCTCGGTGTTTTCCAGCACAAACGTGGCTCGGGGATCCACCGTGGGCGGCGTCGGGTGATCGGGACCGTCGGACGGAATCAGCGGGCGCAGGCTGGAGGTGATGGGATCGCCGGATTGCCCTGCTTGGGCTGGGGAATGTTGAGCCATGGCTGAGGAGGGGATAGCTTGCTGGGGCGATCGCGATACGGAACTGGACGCAGAATTCGACACCGTACGGCCCAGGGCGATGGATCCACCGCCAGCGACCATCGCCCCGCAGAGGCTGGCAATGATCCAATATTTTTGACCTAGCTTTTTACTGCGCCTTGCTCGCAACTCTGCCTTTCGTTTGGACCGTAACGCTGCTTTTGCTCGTGAATTTGCCATTGCTTTTCCCACACCAATTACCGCAACATTGCCGCAGGAGATTTGCCGAAAGCATGCCGAATCGATTTAACAATCCATTGGGTAATCCACGCAAACGGTCCTATAAATACAGTCTGCGGCCGCTACATGGTCGGCTTTTTTGTGATCAGGAAACGGCGATCGCGTCCATTTTCTAAGGTGTCCACTATCCGGAGCACCGATTCTTCATGATCCCTGTTGACCGCCAATTGGCGAATAGCGATATCTTTAAAGTCTGCAAAGTTTGCGAAGAAAAGCCTGTTAACCACAAGCCTGTCAATCACAAGCCTGTCAACCCCAGTGCCCTGCCCATGGATATTAAACGTTTACTGCTCACAATTTTGACGGTGCTCTGCGTCTCAATCACTGGTTTATCTTTGGTCAGCAGCCTAAACGAAACCCAAATCCAAAGCCGACTGGAGCTGTATCAAACCAATTTGCTGCTGCGGGTGGTGGGGTTGGATAGCGATCGCCCGGTGCCTCCAGAAATTATGGACGTTTCCATCGACAGCATTGGTCAAGCGGTGCGGGCCGGGTTTGGGCAAAGCAGTGCCTTCGAACAGGCTCTCAATGCGTATCAAACGTTCCGAAAATCCGCCCAAGCCACCGTCGATACCTTTAGCGATCGCCTAGACAATCCTGACAACACCATCACCGCCGAAGAACTGTTTACCCTACAAACGGAAATTCAACAGCAAACCCAAGTTATTGCCGAGGTGGATATACGCATTGGCTTATTGCTGGCGGCGGAAGGGGACCGGGACCGTGCCCAAAACCAGTGGAATAGCCTAGTTCCCGACAGGTTTACCCTTAAAAATGCCCTGACCCAACCGGCCACGGACCCGTTAGACCGGGTGGGACAAACGGCCGGTATTGCGTCGGTGCTGTGGCGTGATGATACCGGTGATGTGCTTACCCAAACCCTAGGCCGCAATGCTGAAACGGTGCCGCCCCAATTGCAGGAGCTGGACGGATGGTTTGAAGATGTGGCGATCGCCCGTTGGTTTACCCTCACCGATCAAACGGACGCCCTAGCGACCCTCAAAGCCAGCGCCAACACCCAAGCCAACCGCACCGCTCTCAAACTGTCCACCGTCAACCTAATTCCCATCATCGGTCTTCTCATCGGTACCGGTCTGCTGATTTTTCTGATGATTCAACGGCTGGTGCAAAAATCCCAAGCTATCCTTGCCCTAAACTCCACCGAAAGCTGGTCAGTTCCCTGGTCCAGCGAAACGATTTTGCAGGTGTTTGTGGTGGGCTTTTTCTTCGTTGGGCAACTGATTACCCCCGTCATTATCAGCGCGACTACCGGTGCGGCCGGCATCAACCGCGCCACCTTAACGGGACTACCGAAAGCCAGCTTGATTCTCCTGGGCTACGGTCTCCTTAGCATTCCTGGGCTTTGGGTGTTGCGCTACTCCATTCGGGAATATTGGCCCCTCGCCAAGCCCTGGTTTGACTACAGCTTTCGCGATCGCTGGTTTCGCTGGGGCATCGGTGGCTACGGAGTTGCACTCCCCCTAGTGGTGGGCATTTCCCTGGTGAACCAATACCTGTGGCAAGGGCGCGGCGGCAGTAATCCGATTCTGGGAATCATCCTAGAAAACCGCGACCCCTGGGCGATCGCCGCCTTCTTTCTCACCGCCTCCATCGCCGCTCCCCTGTTCGAAGAAACCCTATTTCGCGGCTTCCTATTGCCATCCCTCACCCGTTACCTATCCCCCTGGGGAGCAGTGGTGGTCAGTGCGCTGGAGTTTGCGATCGCCCACCTCAGCCTCTCCGAAGTACTCCCCTTACCCGTTCTGGGTATCGTCCTTGGCGGCGTCTACCTGCGCACCCGCACCCTAGTGGTCCCCATCCTCCTCCACGGTCTCTGGAACAGCGGTACTCTAATTAGCTTGCTCGTATTATCCAATGGCGGCATTTGAGGGAAATTGGTGGTGGTTAGAGGGACAAGCAGCCAGGGGAGTAGGGGGATAACCAGACAACCCCCTGAGAAGCCAAGTAGCTTTGCCTGTGCCGCAAGCACCCGCAGCAACAGTAATCATGGGCTTGCAAAATGAATACGAGAATGATTATCATTCTCGAAGTAATTCAATTCCCTTGAATTAGCCCAAGTTCAATATTGTCGATGTGGGTGTATGGCGCAGTTGCAGACTGATATTGCCGTGATTGGTGCCGGACCGCAGGCCCTGACTTTGGTGACCCATGTGTTGCAAAAGAAGGCGAAACTGCGCGATCGCATTCAAGTGTTTGATCCCAGCGGCGCTTGGATGGCCCAATGGCAACAACAGTTTGCATCCCAGGAAATTCCAGAGTTGCGATCGCCTGTTGTCCACCACCCCGACCCCAACACCCAGGCCCTTAGGAGCTTTGCGGAAAGACGCCCTCACGAGCTCCATCCCCCCTATGATCGCCCGGGCACCGCCCTATTCCAAGAATTCTGCAACAGTCTGGTGCGGCGCTGGCAGCTGCAAAATCATGTTGTGCCCGCGCAGGTTTCCCGTTTGGAGCCACAATCAAGCCGCCCCTCACGATTTCAGTTAATCCTGTCCACGGGAGAGACGGTGTCGGCGCGGCGGGTTGTGCTAGCGACGGGCGGCGGTAAACCCCGTTGGCCCCACTGGGCGAAGACTGCCATTCGGGCGTTCCCCTCCGGAAAGCTGAACCATTCTCATCAATTGCGATTACCTGAACTGGGTTCCCTGGACGGTGAAACGGTGTTGATTGTGGGCAGTGGGTTAACCAGCGGGCATCTCGCCATTGGAGCGGTGAAACGTGGGGCCAAGGTGCTGCTGATGGCACGGCGGACGTTCCGAGAGAAGCTGTTTGATGCGGAGCCGGGGTGGTTGGGACCGAAGTATCTGAAAGGGTTCCACGCGGAAGCTGATATGGAGACTCGTTGGCAAATGGTGCACCAGGCACGGGATGGCGGTTCGATCACCCCGGCTGTGATGATGCAACTCCGGCGACTTCAACGCCAAGGGCACATTACTTTTTACGAACACTGTCAAGCCTCTAATGCCCAGTGGTATGGGGATGCTTGGGCCGTGCGCTGCGGGGTCCAAATGGTGCATCAATGCCTGGCGCATCAACCGATTCATCGCATTTGGCTCGCCACGGGCACAACCCTGGATATTCGAACTGAGCCCCTATTAGCGGATGTTTTGGCGCACTATCCTGTCGAAACTGTTCATGGTTTACCGCTGTTAGACGAGCATCTGCGCTGGCCAGGATGCGAACTCTTTTTGATGGGACCTTGGACGGCATTGCAAGTGGGACCGGTGGCTCGGAATTTATTTGGCGGCAAGTTGGCCTGTCATCGCATTGTGCCTGCCATCACAAAGGCTAGCCTAGCGTTTGCCTATGGGACAGGTTTCAAACCTAGCCCAACTGCCCCATCCGAGTGATCGCCCCTTGCAGCTCCATAACTCGCGAATTTTCATCAATGGGCAATGTGTAAACGCTCGCCTTTACCGCCTCAATTGCCTCTTCAATTTTTTCCACCGCCGTTAGGGCTTCTAACGGTTCCGCCTCAAGTTGAATCGTCTTGAACTCTAGGGCAACTTTTGAATACGGGTAAACTGCTGGGAATTTTGAAGGGGAGCGATCGCCTGGGAGAAAACGCATCAATTATACCAATTCTCTAAATCAAAGCGATATAAAATGCCCTTTTAAGCCTTCTTTT
>ERZ1740065.2241-NODE-2241-length-11957-cov-11.761553_pt1 | contig 11957 bp, 12 predicted proteins | sample MGYA00581738_ERZ1740065 | MGnify/ENA primary metagenome ERZ1740065 (study PRJEB43018, sample SAMN04849749) | marine metagenome | isolation source: floating plastic debris | place: Pacific Ocean | collected 2008-09-01 | study: EMG produced TPA metagenomics... | reverse complement strand
GTGCTTTTCGGGTTCGATCTTTCCTGTTGTTTGGTTGGGTTTTTTTGGTTTCTGGGGTGTTCTTTTGGGTTATCTGTGGGAGGGAGGGAGAGCTGAACATGAAGAATCAGGTTCATAGAAGCATTAGCTATGGAGAGATGAGAAGGAGGCTAATGTTCTGCTCTGTTTACAGTACCATTAGGTTACAGAATGTTAACATATATGGGCGACACGTTATCCATGCTGGTACTGACAGTAGCTGAGTAATAGATTTTACACACTGGATGTTAGTACTACTGGAGCCTACTTATGGCTAGATAGTCCATCTACTTACCTAGCACCATGAATATCTCTATGCTTGCAATGAAAATCCCGACCCCACCGATATATGGTGGGCGTTCATTCCGACCATCGGTGGCGTGCAAAGACATACCAGGCACAATATCCTAGAACAGACATAAATAGGCAAGTATGATGGATAATGCGGTGGCATCACCAAAACCAGGTGGTACACTGACGTGAGCATTACTATATTACCTGGAAGTGATCACTGGTGCTGTCTTCGATCAAAGAATCCGGTCCATTAGTTCTTTCATTATTATTACTAACATTCATGGTGATGACAATCGGGAAGTATGAAAATGTGCGTGCATGAAACAAAGCCTCAGGCGTCAAACGGTGAAAAAAGCATTAAAACACGAGGTTTCAGAGTAAAATAATAGTCTGCATTATCATATTAGACCTTTAAAACATGAGTAGGTGTTCCTGTTGATAATTTTAAGATACGACGAGAGCAACTTTTTCGGAAGAAAAACTCGTCTCTTTCACCGGAAGTCATAGCCTTAAAGTATTCAGACGAATAAGATTATCACATTTGAATTAAAAAATTAATATTTTTACCCTTACACAGTTATGGTAGTGAAACAGAGTATAAATGTTTTTTACTGAGAGCTATAAGTGTCAAGAGTAAGGATATGATTTGACGTTCCTATGGTAACGAACTATGGTCGTAATAAACGATTCGATTTGTATAGGTTACTGTCAACAAACTATCCGTTCAGACTATTGAGATCTATAGAGCCGAGAAAACGTCTACTGTTCTTTGCCAGTCTAATATATCCAGTGATTCATATCCTGGTCACTTCACCATTTGTGCAGTTTTGTATTCAGGCTCAAACTGCCATAAGGATAAAAGTAAGACAGGTAAGACATATTTAATTTACTGATCCACAGTTCACCTAGATTTATGATACAGTAACTCATTTCACAGAATATCAGTGCCTAAACATGGGATGTGGGGCAAGTTCACCACCACCTCAGTCAGTATCAACACAATCTGGCTACCCACGACAGCCTGCTAATACCAATGCACAATATCCTGTCCAGCATCCAGCACAGCATCCAGCACAGCAGCCAGGGCAGCAGGCAGGACAGCAGGCACCCAAACGCCAAGTAAGTCACCCAATAATATGCTACTCTTCATTATCACAATTATAATTCTGTATAGTTACTGGAAGAAACAAACATGTAATTGTATTTGTAGCAGGCCGCGCCACTGGCATCCTATAACCCTCAGGTGAGAGCCAGCCCTCACACTCAGGCATACGCTCTGCTAACATCAAAACAGCTCGTAACTTTGTAACACTTTGGAACTTGATATAGTTTGTGTTTGTGCTTCTTGATTGTCTTGATAATTAATCAATGACACCAGAATGGTTTCATGGCTCTGCTTCCTCAAGCTCTCTAACAACATGCACCGCTCTTCTCACCTAGCAGCAGAATGTGCCTGCTCCAACTGGACAGCCACAAAATGTGCCTGCGCCAACTGGCCAGCCACAAAATGTGCCTGCGCCAACTGGTCAGCCAATGCCATCTCTGTATTCACAAAATATGAGTGGCAACAACGTCGTCTACAACGAGAAGGTAGGCGGACACTGTCAAGTGTTTACATTATAACATTGCGTAATGCTGCCCACGGATAATCAAAGTGGCTTCAGCTATAACGGCATTGATTCCGATTTTATAGCCTGACAGCATTGAAGTAAGCCTTGGCAACTATTTGGGATCACGAGAATGTGCTTGAGAGTGTGTGTGAACTTCCGACTCTTTATTAGTAATGCAACGCTTCAAACTTCATATACGCATATACATACATGTACATACATACATACATGTACATACATACATACATGTACGTGCCTCTGTATGTGATGCTGTTGCAAGAAACGATAGGATAGCTGTATGGCCTCAGTTCCTTGTGACCGTGACCTTTGGTTCCGTAACAAGCCTAACATTAACATAAGGAATGGCATGGGGAGAGAGGGAGGGGGATGTTACATTCTGATAACTTCCTGATGATATTCTGCTATACTTGTTGTTATATGCTCAGTAGGTTTGTGCCATGTTATCACTAGCTTGCTGTGCAGCACATTCTTCTGCTACTATTGAAAATTGTGTCTAAATATTTCATCTTGGTCAGTGGAAGTCTGTTGGTGTGTGCACACCCCTGGCTAACACACATCTCAATTGTAGCAAACAGAGATACAAGTTAGGAGTATAGAGAAGACCAAAGACCTCCTTCAGCGTTACGTAGCTATTGAGAATGAGGTGAGAACTTTGGAGGCAAAGGGTTCTCGCCAGAAGTATGAGGCAGCGCTTACAGAATTGACGTCGATGGACAAAAGTATAGCCGAGTTGGAAGCTGCCTTCGAGGCAGCTAAAGCAAAAATGTAGGGAGACAGTAATTAATGACATTTTTGAAAAAGAATGATAGACTTGTAGTAATTATGTTTATATGAATATTTTAACTTCAGAGCTAAAGAGAAAAAAGATTACGACGGTCTTTATGAATACTGGGCCAAGTGTGACGAAGAGAAATCAGACGATCAGCAGAGGGCAGTAGACAAGGAGAAGGTAATCATCATTGTCAGATCAGTTCATTTATGAGATGTTGTTTACTGAAGGCCATAGCAGAATCATCAAAATTTACAGCAAGAATGGATTGAGGCAAAGGGTGAGGCGGAGGTTACCCAGAAGGAGTTGGATGCATTAAGGCAGAAGAAAGCATTGGCGGAAGAGAAGATGAAGGGTGACAAAGCAGCGTCTGAGGCTTTGCAGGCTAAATACAAGGAGCAGGAAGAGTTGCTAGGTATGACCTATGACCTATCTCAGGTAGTATCAACTTTATTGGCGTATGATAACAGTTTCAGCACATGTTGGCTCTGATTTTAGCCTCCATATTTGACGGTAAATACGGCTCAGTTCTTGAGAACAAGCTGGAGGCAGAGAACGATTTCCTCGCTGACAGGCAGCAGAGAGTGATGGCGGCGAGGTACAAGTGGACTAACGGCCGCAACCTGCTACAGCACTCCACGGCTCAGCTCTGCGTTGGCTGCAAGAAGTGGATGGAAATACTGAAGATTGATTACAGGTTAGTGCATATTACACAGGATATACGGTAAGAACATACTGGAAATCTCGTCACATCTGCATGCCAATTGGTAGAGATCAGAGGGCGCGGTATGTCGTCATCACGGAGGGACGGAACAATTTCATAGCTGCCGCCCAGAACATGAGGTCCGCGCATCGATACCTCAGCACCATTGCCTTCCCGTACTGTAAGCCTGAAGAGGTGAAGACCCTTGAGACAGCTGCTGCCAATGCCTATGCAGATGTACTAAGCCAGCAAAGGCACCAGTACGTGTACGTGAACGTGTACCTCAGAATGTACAAGCAGTGCAAAGCTCTCGTGGACTGGTTCTCTCATGTAAGTACATAGAGTACATCAATTCAGGAGAAGATGACTCCACTCTCAGCATAACACAATTTCCTAAAAAAATTGAGTTCCTTTTTAACCAATAGGAATGGTACCGAATAGCCAAGGATTTTACATGGTATAAATGGAATGGCTGTCGTTTACAGGTCCTCGACCAAACAATTTCCAAAGACATGAAGGAGGCAGTCACTGCTGCCAATGCCAAGGCTACAGAGCTGAGACAGGAAAGGCTGAACCTAATATCCATCAAAATCAAGGAAGAGCTGAACCAAGACATAACGTTTGATGCTCGTGCAGGTAAGTGAATGCAGGCATGCTACCGGTCCCAATTCACTACACGACACAGCAGAATCATCTCAATTAACAATAGTGCCAACTGAAGAGGACACTATGTCTGTGGGGGAGGATAACGGACAGGTGTTTGAGGCGGAGGGAGGTGCTGCCGGCGCAGGCACCGATGAGCCGCCACCAGAAGGAGAGATTGAGGCTGAGCAGCCATTCAACCCTATTCCTCTCAAGGAGCTGGTGCAAACACCAAATAAGGAAGATTTGTTTGGTAAGTCAGCCCGTGGCTGCTGGTCCACTGAGGTTAAATAGCCTCAGCTCACACTGACCATATGTATGTCACAGGTGATGCACAAGAGCTATACAGAAAGCACCAGGAGGACATGGAGGAACTTTCACGTAACCAGATGATAAACCAGGCACGTCAGGAACAGGGACTGGAGGAGAAGCTCAAGGCGCGGCGTAGCAGACGTCAACGACAGGCGGCACTGGCTGCCGAGCTCACTGTCGAGAAGGCCGACGATGCGTAAAATGGATTCCGGTTGTGATGGATTACTTTTACCGCGATGCCATTTGGCAGGATTACTGAAAATGTTGCTCAATCAATCAACAGCTGTTATACAATCTGGGAGAAACTGTATAGCCATCGTGACAATGATGGATCTGACTTGAATTTGAGCATCTCTCTAGGTCATGTGATAGGATGTCTAAACAACGATAGAAGCCGGGAATGTGTCTCACGCTTTACATGTATTTATAACCAAATAACTTCCACGTTCTCACTTACACATTATATTCTCACCTTTTTAGCTAACTTTTTGTAGGCCTGGTTGAAGTGAAAACATAAAAAGAGCTGACATGTACCACAGTTGTTTCATAGCTTAGTAACCGGAGGGGTGATTGAGAGCCCCCCCCCTCCTCCATCCGTCATCACAGCAACATTAGAGCTGGTGTGAACAGGATATGAAACAAACAGCTCTAGTCTAATAAAATAAAACGTCTCAGGCCTCATACATAATTCGTCTGCTCGAGACGGGAAACTCTTGGCCACAGGTGATTTCAACAGCACAAAATATGGAGGAACTCATGTTAATGGGTTTTTTTTGCAAAGCTCACTTTGAGATACTTGGAAGAGACTTTCTTCACGAATTACGCTTACGGTTACATTTGGATTAAAAAGTTTATCTTTATTTTTTTCTGAAACAAGAAAATTCCTTATTGAGAATTTTGCTTTATATCATAGCAGACTCAATCAGGTTGCCGGCTGGTCAGCAGATCCTTCCGAGTGCGCTTCACTAATTTGCTTCATTATCTACAGCTCAGGTTTTTAGATGAATGTTATCTGTATGGATCCGAGCCAAGACAGGATCAAATTTGGAAAACAGTTATACAAAATCTTGCTCATGCATATTCATCAATGATAGTTGCGCAACCATTCAATCATGACCGACATCAGCAAGAATGAATTCACCACATGATAAAATGCCATCTCATTTAGCTGCCAAGATAGGTACAGCTATACCTAAAACGTCCTATGTCACAAAACTGACAGCTAGCTATCCATATAAATGAACTTAGCCCCCCCCTCACTCACTCTCTCTCTCTCTCTCTATCGATTCTCTCTGTGGTTTCTTCTTTTGCGAGTGGTGTTTTTACGAACTGTCAATCACCGATCACCTAGTAGCAGTGCCGCACCATGATATTCAGTAATTCATAATTGACAGTCAACAAACTAGTAACTGAAATCATAGTATTGTCATGAACACACCACGTACCGTCTCATACACACCTCGTCTGCGTTGTTCAATTCCGTGAATGACGTTGCTACAGAGTCATTCATCCTTTCGAGATGTGCAGGCTTTCCTGTCCTGTAGAGTGGTACAGATAATATTGTACGTCGAGAAGCATACACATCGATGTAAGTACTCCCACACAGCTTCTGTAACGAACAAATGTGCCACATTTTGGTGGATCGTAAGTTCTATCTCATCAGTGCTTCTCCATGTCATCATACAATCACACATGCTTTCGATTATCGATAGTCGTTCGTAATTGCCGAGCACTAGAACGAATTGTTTACTATCCTCCCACGAGTATAATACTCACTATCGTATCATTGAGTATAGCGGAATGTGCGATGATGTAACTGCACCAACCAATAGCGGGAGCCGATCGTAAAGCCTAATGGGAAGTAACTAGATTCGCGATAACCGATAAGGAATTGACCGGAAGTGCCAATCGATCAATCAATCTTCTTCGTTATAAGTTCTTCTGCTGAAAGCGACCGTCGACACGGAAGCGATGAGTAACAACCTGCACTCTTCCAGGATATCTACAATGCACGAAATGATGATTGAGCTCTGGTCAGAAAAAAATACTAGCAAACTAGTACACGTAGTTCCTTGTTCCACGTGTTAGCTGTATGATTTTACGCGACCTTTAGCTATAAACAGCAACCACGATGCAGAACTCTGACCCGTTATATTTTTTCAGGCAGCCGATTCTCAAAGTCTAGCTGAACGCAATGCTCCACTTTTCATCTCACCCACTCACACTCCCACGTACGTGGAAGAAAGACTGGTCATACGTATAGAACTGCGTGAGGCCATTTTCCTGTTCATACCGAAGGAATAGGACGCCATCATTAGTAAATTTACTGATGATATGCAGTCAAGGTGAAGTACATGATTTATCAACATCACTACCTCATCACTTTCGTGCTGATTCGATGATGTCATGGCTGTTTCTGAGCTGAAACTTGAGCTTCTCACGTATCGATTACGGTACTTGACACGTGGGAGTTGTGTTCCTCTGCAATATCCAGAGCCAAGGTCACGACTGAGCTCATAATGAAGTCCAGCCCACTACTGGTCATGTTGTCAATCAAACTGATGCTGATAATGCAAATGCGAGTGGCTAGCGGTCATTGGATAGCTCAAGGTTTCACAGTTTTACTCATGGCGGATTGTTGGCGTGTACGTGGCTCTTCGTCCAATTCGAGGATCGTATGGCTAACTTTTTCGAGGCACATGTACTCTTAAATCTGCAGATGCCCATCAACTGTGTAAATACTGACCAGTTGGGACTGGACAGTTGCCTGATGACCAACACGAGGAGTGGGCGCTCCTCGTTCCTTGAGCAAGGAATAGTAGTAGTAGGAGTGACGAGACGAGACTGAGATTGATGGAAGATGATAATGTCCAGGAGAAAGCAAGACAACCCCCAGCACCTGCTCAGCAAGGAGGACATCATGACTGACAATCACACTGGGGATTCCGATGAGATGAGTTGGAGAGCGGACAGAGTCACGGACGCCAATCATGGTAAGTGAGTGGTCATGGTGCTTAGAGGTGGCTAACATGGAATGTAACATTCTTACTGCTGCCACCTACTGGGGGGAGGGGTGGAGGGAGTTTAGAGCAGGAGAGAACGACTGCGCTGTAGTCATCATTGCTACACTACTGCGATCGAATGCAACCTGAACTGTGTGCACGAGGGGGGTGAGGGTTATGGATAACACAGTAGTGCCACTGCAATGTCAGTGCCAAGCTTGAATGTGGTTTAGGTTTAGGCGGTAAGTTCTGACAGGCACGTAAAGACTTCCAAACCAAGTCATGTAGTGGCACACGCTGGGCTGAGATCTAGGAAGTTTAGTAGCCAATTACGATCTGAGCCCACGCCATCTTGAATCAGCACACGGAAATCTGAGTCCCTTACCAATAAACATTGCCTGCCAGTTAATGTACGGCTCTGCCTTCACATTCTCGGGTTGGCGCGGATCCCTGTACATCTGGTGAACAGACTTTACCCTGACCTAGTTTTAGAATAGTCCGTTCGAAATGACGCTCTGAACAGCACCGATTGTTACATAATAGTGAATATCAATCACCCAAAACGGAAAAAAACAACCATTTTTTGATGGTCAGTTAGACACCGCATGATTGGCTAGAGCTCTCACTCATGCTAGTATGCTGAATGGTTGGGACTCACTCGTTTGTTCGCTCACTTCACTCAGACCGCCATAGCTCTATGATAGTTGTGCCGGCGCGTGTGCGCAATGGCTGACCCAGTCTCTCACTCTCCACCTCCAGTCTCAGCTCATGTATTGTGATCGTAATAAATTCTATCAAACGTACATTTCCATGACAACCATTAATACATGATCTAAGTTTATCTATTCATTCGTCTTCGATAAGTCATAGTACATACATCGATGTATTTAAATCAAAGACTTTGTGAGCAGGATTGGGATTTTTATTTTCATTTTTTGTAGTTGTGAGTTTTCTTCGGAATCGTGCCGCACTTTCTCTCAATGATTACGGCCGGATAAGATATGAAAATATAGATTATTTAAGCGTCGTGTTAGCTTTACCTCTGCCTGAACTGTGACGTTATGTTGATAACCGTCAGATCAGTTGTGACAAAAATACGAACAAAACAAGCCTAACTTATTTTCACACTAGAAACACATGACAGGAAGCTGTTTAGACCTGGGTTAGTTCAGTCTATTTATGGTGCAGTGTGACGTACATAAGCATGGCTGCCAGGCTCTCCGCGCCGCCGCAAAGTAGAATTAGCTGCGAAACAGCGCATCACGCAGCCTTTGTGTGCCACGAGTTTTTTTCACAAAAAAACAGTCAAGCGACCCGTCAGGAGGGTATAAATCACCTGTCATGTGACCCTATCAGCCTGACATAGTGATTATGTAACAGACCACAGCCAGCACTGCACACTACTTTGTCAGGTCAATATCTGTATGCATGCATCTCAATCAACCTATTTATCACCTCGATTATTCAGTTGAGACCGCCATGGAGGCAGAAAACAATGATGGCGGCAGCGAACACAATGACGATGTTGATGAGACCGATTTCATCGTGTGTGGCGTCTGCAAAAAAGAATTCGAGCTCAATGAGATGTCGCTCTTCATTAGGCACAAGCAGCACCAATGTAATCCTCGCTCGGCTAAAAAAACCCGATCCACCGTAGCAGGTAAGACCATCCTATCCAAGCATATACCATGTCAGTGAGAGTCTGTACATCACGGTACACGTACGTATGATATGTACGTATGTACATCGCATTGGATTAGGTGCTCAGTATGTTTGTCGCTGACTTTCACTGCGTAAATCAGATAAACTCATCACCAATTAATAATCTATTGCTGTACCCACCCACGACAGATTAGTGATATGTTTCGTATATCGCCCATTGTATGTATCAATACACATCAATAATTGATACGCTAGTTGCCCTGTCCGCAGAAATTCTTTCCACCCAGTTGGCTGTCGGCCACGTCATATTCCGCCGTGACGTAGGACTGGCTTTGTTAGTATTTATAATCACTTATATTTTTCTTATCGAGAAACTTTTAGTCTTGTTGTCAATCTAGCCATGCATACAGGGCGTGAGTAAGTGAGGGCAGTTATACATCCCCTGCGTCACACTCATCCATGATGCTATCGGTGACACTGTCAACCTCCTTCCAACGGATCTCAAGACTTAACCTTCTCCTACACCTCCTGCATCGCCTTACTTCGACAAATCTTGCAGCCACTCCATGTTTCCCATACCCTGTACGGATGCAGAATTAACTTGTTATCGGCTGCTGTGGACAAACAGCCATTTTTTGAACACGTTGGACCGTGCCTGCTGGTAGTGTAGTTTGTAGTGCCATCAGCTCAAGCAGCTGCTGGCAGGTGTTAGCTGAAGCCACATTATGTAATGAGTACTGAAATGTCATAAATAAAAAAACTGACAATCCACTTTGATAGGCGACTCCGCTGATGATGCACGCGGGTGTCGACGTTGAGATCAGTTGTCACTCTGGTTTCCGAGTCTGACCTTGGCCCCTGCGTTTTTTTGTTGCACCCACCTGGACTTAAATGCGCGGCACCTGAGGTCGTAGTGGACTCGCTACATCAGTACTAAAGCGCCCACTACTAGCGGCCATGAAGCAGACCGTCCTTGTAGCGAAGGACAATATCATAGTATGTTGTGATGAGTGGTACACTTGATAAGGACGAGCTGAACTCTTTGGTAGAAATTAACACAGCAACTAAATTACCACAAACTAGAAACGTTTTTGTACATTGAGCTCGCCTAGTTCAGTGTTGTTTGTGTCACAGGACACTGGTCACTGTAGTTTGTTGTTGTGTCTTCACTTGAGCCTTTGTTACCTGACTTTGTATTTTCTTTCACGTGAGAGGACAAATGAAAAGTAGTAGGGTACTTTTGTTGTAGTAGATATGAGTCTTCACTGCCCAGTCCCTTCCATGTGCCCAGACGCTGGCCAGTTGGGTCTGTCTGTAGGCCGTATGTTTCACCGGCATTGACCAGCACATTGGCTCCCATTTTTTCCAGAATGTCCAGCTATTGCCTGCACCAGCTGTGGCGATGAGCTGCCTGATGCTTGGGCATTATTGAACCATTTGAGCAGTGTGCACAACGTGGTTGTCTGGCGGGCTAAGCCACACACCCAGAAGAGGCTGCTGGAAGAAGCTGGTAAGTCGTTCACCCATATGTTGGAGAGCCAGTTAGTGTGGCTGGTGGGAGGCTGTCTTTGACCTGGTCAGGCCACAGCTCTCTAGGTCGTTATGGGACTGGAGCCGTGCCAACTTCATCCCTATCTTGTTCATCAGTTCAATACTTGAAATGTGTCTATTGTGTATTATGTAACGCGTCATCTCATCACTGTGCATCAGCCTCGATGTCAGCCATGATGTTTTTTAACACGTGCGACACGCTGCACGTTGGATGAGCGGTGAGCCTCTTTTTCAAATTTTTCCAGCAGGAAGTTATGTAACAGTCGTGTAACCAAAAAATATGCAGGCTGGAGGGGCCTGGTACATTACTGGGCTGACCACCACTCCTCATCATTGCAACTACCAACCTTGTATACAGACCACAAAACCTATGTCCCTCATCAGTCAACTAGACTCTCTCCCGCCAGATAACTCTACCAATCACATGGCGGTGAGCGACGACCTCGATAGTGAGCGCAGCGCTGACGTCACTTCCGGCACCATTTCGCAGTCCTGGGCCACAGAGTAAGTGAGAACCATTTATATACAGCGGGCATGCGCACAAGTGTACGTTAACTAGTATATACGCCTAGGTTGCTCATCGCCCGAACTGTATGCATTGCTGATAGTGATTCACATATCGGCCAAGGCCATGATGTTGAGTGTCTATGTCTATGAAGCTATCATTGACGTTGATATGTCCTGTTTGGAAATCTGTCTCACTGATGTAGAATTTTATTGCCACTCCAGAGCATGATTTTTTGTCAAGGTGTGGACAATATAGGAGGCTAGGAGGCAGTACCAGTCAGCTGCAGATTTGTCTTAGCCCATTTCTGTACTCAGAAAATTAATTACTACTACCTTCAACTTAGTGTCGAAATACCCAGCTTGGTGAGCGGTCTGGAAGAAATAATTTATTCTGTCCAACTTCTCCTGCCGTTGTTAGAGGAGCATCGGGCAGTTTCGACCATCCCGCGAGCAGTGGTAGTGTCCGCGCCTGCAGCGCCTGTAGTCTATTTCTGGCTGCACTCAACTAACTGATGCCTGCCATTTGAACTGTGATGTAAAGACAGAGACCGACGCTACCACCAAAATACTACTCCTGACCACAATTACGTCAATAGGATGTGACTGTCCATAAAAATATCAGTCAACTGTTTATGAACAGTGCAGCAGCAATTAAAATTACTGGGACATGGGTTCAAGCTCAGGTTTTTTTTAGATTTTCAGCTCAAGGTGTGAGCCTCTGTTTAGTTTGCAACCAAACATGCGCAGGGACTATCGCTGCCCTGACTAAATATGCCTAGCTGTCCTACCGAACCATCTGAACAGGGCACACCTGAACAGGGCACACCTGAACAGGGCACACCTGAACAGGGCACACCTGAACAGGG
>ERZ1740065.2240-NODE-2240-length-11961-cov-3.503360_pt1 | contig 11961 bp, 9 predicted proteins | sample MGYA00581738_ERZ1740065 | MGnify/ENA primary metagenome ERZ1740065 (study PRJEB43018, sample SAMN04849749) | marine metagenome | isolation source: floating plastic debris | place: Pacific Ocean | collected 2008-09-01 | study: EMG produced TPA metagenomics... | reverse complement strand
CAGGCCGGAGGCGCGCATGGTGACCTCACTCAGGCGTTCCATCATCGGGCTGACGGTATCGTCTCCCATCAGCCGCGCCTGCGCCACACCTACATCAGCTGCACTGTCAGCAATGATTCCCATACGCACCATCAGCGCCCGATCTTTCGAGGAGGCGATGGCACGCATCTGTCGGCCAACCACGCGGTTCCAGTCCATGCCAACATGCCGCGCCGCCATCGCCTGGAAACCGACGTCGGACACCGCTGACAGCATGGCACCCCCAAGCTGAGACGCGACCAGGAAATGGCGCAGACCGGAGAACGCGCTGGCAATGACGTCGCTCTCGACCTTGTTGGCCGCCCCTGTGTAGAGGTCGAACATGCGACGGGCATGACGCGCGCGGCCGCGTGCCTCAGCAGATGGCGCCGAGTATCGAATGCCTGCCAGCTTGGTCACTTCCCAGGGCCGCTCTCGCGCCAGTTTCTCGGATGTTTGTGCAATGACCTCCAGACCAGCGCGCGGGTTCGGCCCCAGGACCTGCATCGAGGCGGTATCGCGCGCCATCGATTTTAGATGCGAAACAATCGCGCTGAAGGGATCATTGCGCCCGTATTTCGCATTGATCGCCATCCAGTCATCGGCGGACTTGAAATGCAGGACCCGGTGATCCGAACGCGAATTGGCAACAGACCGACCCAACTGCACGCCCGCAGGCTCGCGGCTGGCCCAGCCGTTGCTGGTGACGTTGTCATAGACGTCTCGCAAAAACCGCTGGCGCGCCTCGGCCGAGCTGGCCGAGAAGGGCTTACTGGTGTCGCGATCGAGGATCCGCTCCCAGTCCAGGCGCGGCGCGATCTCGGCCGACCAGCTGTCGAAATCCGTCTTGCGGATCAGCGCATCGTCCCAGGCATGGGGCAGTCCGTAATCTGCCAGCTCGCCGATAGAGCCGCCCGCCGCGTTGAAATCGGTGCGCGCCACTTTCAAAACTGCCCGAACCGCGTCTGCCAGCTGTTTCGCAGCCGCGCTTTCCGAGGCTTCGCCATGCAGCTCGCGCTCCACATCGTTCAGCAGCGCCTTGCTGCGCACACCGCCGAAAATGTTACGACGAAACTTCATGATGAAGTCGCCGATCATCCGCATGTACTGCGCTTCAAGAGCATCGCCGCGCGCCTGAACGCCTTGGAACTTTGCCGACTGATCGAACTCAATGAATTGCCGCACGGCATGCGAGGCGTTGGCTGAGCCATCACTTTCGACGTGTTCCGTGGTTAGACGAATGTTCTCTATGTTCCTCTGCATCTGCAGCAGGTTGCCGCGCTTGCGCTCCTGCGCCTCGCGCCGCAGATGGATCCAGACATCCTGCGCCGCAGCGGCCTCGGCGCCCGGGCCCAGCCGCGCGTGATGCGCCAGCCGCTCCTGCAGCAGCTGCTGTGCCGCGCGCGCCCGGGCGCGCGGCATGTCGCCGCTGGCAATGGCGCGCTCTATGCAGTCATAGAGGCTCACGCCGCATCAGGGGTCACGTCACCCGCCGGATCGATGACCTCCCAGTCCTCGGCCAGCACATCCGCGTCATCCTCGCGCCGCCAGGGCAGATCGCCCGTCCGGCTGCCGGTGATCATCAGCGCCGGCTTGACGCCGCCCCGGCCGCCGGAGCCGCCGATTGAGATGGTTCGGCCCGGCTTCCAGATCTTGCGCCGCGCGTGATAGCCGCAGAGAAGCGCCAGAACGGGCAGGGTGCCGTCTGTGGGCGTCATCCCCTCGGCTTCCGCCTTGACGCGCTCCTCGCCCGCGTCACGCGCTCTGCGGGCGGCTTTCTCCGCCGCCTTGCGCTTGCGTGTGGCCGCGGCTTTCTGCTGCGGGGTCATTTCCGTCTTAGCCATTGGATACTCCTTTCGGCATGCAAACCTTCAGTTGTTCAAGAAACTCCGCCTCGTCATCGTGATCATCGAGGATATCGGACAGGCGGATCGTGCCGGCGTCCTCGCCGCCGGTCACCGGCACTTCGATGTCGCCCTCCGCTGCCGCCAGCCGCGCGCGCAGATCGGCCTCAATGAGATCGATCTGCGCCTGGCTTCCGGGGCTGGTCACCGGATCGTCGAACATTTCGGGCTCAGGTGCCGCGCTGGCCGGCGGCTGATTAGAGGGCGGCAGGGTTTCAGGGCCGGTCCAGGCAGCCTCGGGTGGTGTCTCGCCGCCCGCGTCGCGCACGCGTTGATTGAACGTTTCGAGGTAGTCGCGCACAGGCACAGCCGCAAAACGGTCGCGGTTCAGCGCCTCCACCTTTGCCGGATCCGTGGTTTCCATCACAGCGCGCGAGGTGTCCCGATCGACAAGGACCCAGCGCCCTTCCTCCGCCGCGGCAGGCGAGGGGGACGCGTCGGGCCGGCGCGCGCCGGCGTCAGGATCGGGCCTCAGCCGCGCGTCAACTTCCGCGATCTGCGCCTCGAGCTCGGCCGCACGCGCCTCGAGCGCCGGATCCGGGGCAGGGGGGGCGTCCTCGGGCGCCGGGGCGCGCAGGCCATCGAGCTCCGCGCGCAACCGCCCGCGCTCTGCCCGCGCGGTCTCAAGATCCGCCTGCCCCTGCTGCAGCTCCGCCGCCTGCGTAGCCAGCTGAGTTTCCAGCTCCTCATCGAGGGCAACCTCAGAGGTACTGTCCACCAGCTCGGGCGCCGCCGTGCGGCTCCAGCGCTGATCGATCCGGATTTCACCCGCCTCGATTTCGAACCCGTCGCCATCAGCGCGCAGGGACAGACCGTCGAATTCTGCCTCAACCTTGCCCTCACGGGTCTTGAAACCGACGAAGGTCTCCCTGCCGGTAAAAGTGCCCGTGCCGGGCTCGCGCGGTCCGCGATAGCCTTCCCAGGCATCGGTGCCCTGCTGCGCGAGGATCCACTTGCCAATGCGGTCCTGCGTTGCCACATCCATGACCTCATCGCCGGTGAGGCCAAGGCCGCGTTTCGCGGCGCGCAGGGTGGTGCCCACGACCTGGTAGGCCCCCATGGGCGTTGCCACCCGGCCGATCCTGTTTTTGACCCACTGGCCATAAGCGCCCTGCGGGTCGGAAAAGGCAATGGCCTGATCCACCGTCATCTGCGTCACGCGCACGGCGGCAAAGCGGCCGCCCTGGCGGTTCGAAAACCCGAAAAGCGCGTCGTAATCCCCGCCGCTTTCCCCGGCGAAGATCCCCGCCTGGATCTGCGGCCAGTTCGCAGGCGCTGGCGTGTCGATGTCCTCGGGGCGCACGATGACGGGGCTGCCATCGTTGACCGCCTGCTCCGCCTGATCGCGCGCTGCCGCGTGCTCCTCCGGGCTCACGCCCGGTGGGGCACTGTCCAGCGCCGCTTCCTCGCGCGCAACCTGCATGGCCGCCCCGCGCTCTTTCGCCGAGGCCTGCGCCTTGCGGGCGAATTCCAGCAGCCGGCGGTTGGTGATCTCGGCGCCCTTGGCCACGGCCTGACCGCCGCGCTTGACCGTCGCCCCGGCGACCGGCAGCGCCGCCCCGAAACTGGCCCCGAAGAGCAGGAGCTGCAACGGATCCGGCGCCTCGCGCTCAAGGAACTCGGCCTGCGCATTATAGGCGGGAATGGCGATGGCCTCAGACCCGGCCCCCAGCGCACCCTCGACCAGAACCGTCCGCCCGAGCGATCCGGAGCCCCCGCCGAGGGGCAGGGTAATCAGCCCCTCGATGTCCGTCACGGCAGCCCCCGCCATGCCGACAAACTCGGCAGCGGCACCAAGTGCTGTGGGACTGGAGCGGTTTTCCGTGCGCTCATCGAGCTCGCGGCGCGCGGCCTGCATTTCCGTGCGGATCTGCTCCAGCGCCTGCGCCTCGAGATCCGGCCTGTTCTGCGGGAAGTTTGCCAGGCGCCCCGGATCGACGCCACGACGCGCCTCGAGGTCCCGGAACAGCGTGGAAACCTGCGCCTCGATGTCGGGCGGGTTGGCGCCGCCTTCGGTGTCGCCGACCCATGCATTTCGGTCGCCGTAAAGCGCCTCGGAGATATCGCCGATGATCGTAAACTGCCGATGCCCGGTCCGCTTGACACGCGCGCCCCAGTAGTTGCGATCGAGCGCCTCGCTCTCATAGCCGATGCCCACCAGCTCGCCGGTGTCCGTCTCGAAGTCCTGCACCGCAGGATCCAGCCCGGCGGTTGCAGCGGGGGATGTCGCGTCCAGAAACGTCACTGCTGACCCTCCCGCATTGCCGCCTGCAGGGCTTCAAGATCCACGTAGTAAAATCCGTCCGCAGATTGCCGATCCGTGAACCAATGCACGCCGCCGTTGTCCCGGCCGTAGCCGACCAGGTAGCGTCCGCCACCCATGGACATGAGTTTCAGATCGTTCATGCCCTTGCGTGTCGCCTTGCGGGTGCCGCGCGTGGGCAGCGCCCTGCCACCGACCATGGGCGCGCCACCGGAAACCGAAGCCGCAAGCCATGCCTCGGGCGTGGCCTGGTCGAGCACCATCTCTGCCGCCTCTGCGGTCATCGCCGACGGCAGCAGGGTCTGCTGCCCGTGCACTTCCTGGATCCCGCCAAAGGAGGATCCGTTGCGCACGATCCCGCCGGAAACCGCCTGCAGCGACCGTGCATAGGCATCGCGCAGGACCTGCGGCTCCGCCTCCGGATCGACGGAAAGCCCAGCGGAGGCGTAATGCGCATCGGCAGCATCAAAGAGCGCGGCGAGGCGTTGCCGGTCTGCCGGCGGAAAGGCCGCGGTAAATTCTGCCCGCAGGCTCATGCGGGCATCCGTCGGGGCCTTTGCCCCGTTCTTGTCCCTGATCAGCTGGCGCCCGGTCAGCATCGCGCGGGCGGCGGCGATGTCCCCGGTCTGGGACACCAGCTGCCCCGCCAGGTGAAACACCGGATCCTGCGCACCGACTTCCTGCAGCACCGCGCCTGCGCGATTGCCAAAGCCGCTGACGATACTGGTGGCCAGGGCCAGCTGGGTGTCCGGCGATCCGCGCTCGATCTCCGCCTGGATGGCGTCGCGCTCACCATTCGTGAAATACCGCAGCTGCGGTGCGTCCGTCTTGAAGTCTGCAAAAACCGCCTCGGCAGCGGCAATCCGGGTCCGGATCGAGGATGGATCATCCAGGCTGACGGGCGCCAGATCCACCATGCCGAGGCTGCTGACATGGGACAGCAAATCCGCCTCGACGCTTGCCACGGTCTTTTCATGCATGGCCCGCAGCCGGTTCAGGCGTGCCACATCCTCGGGATCCCGTGTCGCCGTGCGCTCGAGCTCGGCAATGACGCCGCGCTGATCGACCGGATCAAGGATGGCAAAATTGCCCTCGGTCTGGGCCGCGGCCAGCGTGGCCTTGAGCGTTTGCTCGTGTTCCGTGCCGGCCGCGCGATCGAGCAGATCGCCGATCTGATCATAGCGCAACCCGCCTTCGATGACGTCAACGGCCTCCTCGACATCGATAGACAACTGCTTTGCACGTTCATCCGCCGCCAGCTTGGCGGCCTTGACGACGCGCACATTCTCCGCGGCCACGGCCCGTTTCGCCTGACCGGACAATTGCACCAGGCGCGCGGGATCCATATCCGCGAACTCGCCGCCCTCGGCACGGTCCAGGAACTCCTGCGGATCCTCCTGCAGCGCCTGCAGTGCCGAGGCGGTGATCGCTTCGCCATAGGTGCCGGCCCTCAGGGCCTCGGCATCCGTCGCACTGATCCAGCCGGCCGCCTCGGCCGCCCCGATGTCTGCCGCTGCCGTCTGCAGGATCCCGTCCCGGCTTTCCGGATCGGGCGCCGTTGCCGCCTGGCCGGTGTAGGTCCGCAGGGAGGCGTTGAGCTGCGCCAGCGCACTATCGCGCTGCAACGCATATTGCCTGCGGCCGATGGCGCGTACCTGCGGGCTTGCCATCTGCCGGAAGTCGAGCCCGAATTGCTCACGCAGGCGGCCGGCCGGCAGAGCCTCGAGCAGCTCATCCCGAACGCTCTGCACATCCGCCTCGAAACGCTGGCTGAGACCGTCGAGGTTCGGATCCTGCTCATATCGATCCCGCAACGCGCCCAGGCGTTCAACGGCGGTGACACGGGCGTTTTGCATGGCCGTCGCGCGCGCGTGCTCATTCTGCTCGACACCGTAGCGCAGGGCGATATCGGCCACATCGGCGATGGCGCCCGACACGCTTGGCTCATCGAAGGCCTGACGCGGTTGGCGGGTTTGCTGAAAGGGTGTGTTGGACTGCGGAACAATCACTGCCATGCTCACGCCCCCGCCAGTTCAGGCCAGAGCTGCAGCGAGCGCGTGATGGTGCGCGCGCCCGTCGTGGCGACGCCCCGCAGGAACCCGAGCTGACCGCGGCGCTCCGCCAGATCCGCCTCGGCATTCAGCGCTCCCACCTGGCTGTCGGTGTTGAACCGTTTGGCCTGCGCAGCGATCGCGCGCTCCGCCGCGGCCTCCTCGCCCAGGCGCAGGGCGCTGGCATTGTCCAGACGCACGCCGCGGCTGGCGAATTGGGCGCGCTGCTGCTTGATCAGCCGGTCCATGCGGCTGCGCGAACGCTGCTCCTCGAACCGACCGATTTCCGCCTGCTGTTCTGCCTGCGCCCGCGCCGTCGCCGCGTTCTGGCGCCCGATGGCGCGCTGCTGCGAGGATGCGGACACCCCCATGATGCCCTGCACTGCCAACCCTGCTGCCGCGATATTGCACATCAGTCGTCACTCACCATCATGGTCGGGGTCAGCGCCAGCACGGGCAGCGGCGCGCCGGGCTCAGGTCGAAACCGCAGATAACTCTGCGCAGCCCAGCCCTTGTGACCGGGGAAATCAAAGACACCGCTCTTGAGCGCGATCGGCACCGCGTAGCTCGGCCGCAGCAGCGGCTCGGGATCACTGGCGCGCGCCTCACCCTCCTCGATGCCCACGACGCTGAAGGTGCCCCCGGCCGTGCGGTGCAGGTGCACGCCGCTGGCGCGATGGGTCTTGTTGCGCCCCTCATCGCCCCCGTCCGGGGTGCCGGAACGTATATCGAGCGTTTCAAAGAACTGATCGTCCGTCGCGTCGAGCCCGACAATGGCAGAGGTCACCGGCTCATCGAGCTCGACCTCACCGCCATTGACCACAAGTCCTGTCTTTGCGCCGACGTTTGTCCAGGCAACAACGGTTGCACCGTCGAGGTGATCGAGCCCGGATATCGTGGACACAGCCGCGCCTTCGTACCGAATGGCCGCAAAGAGATGCCAGGCATCCTCCAGCGCGGGATCCTCGCCATCCAGATCGACGAAAGGATCCAGCATCTGCTCGCGGAAATGCCGCAGCTGCCCCCCGACGGTGCGCGCGACGACCAGCTCCAGCACTTCGCTGGAGCCGTTTTGCGAGGGCATGACCTCCACATCGATGACGGATCCGCCCGCCAGCCGGTGCCGATGAAACCCCAGAACCTGCTGTTTGAGAATGTAGGTGCAGCCCTCCAGGTCACCGTTGTCCAGGACGGCCCAGATCATCGGCACGGTGTGTTTCTGATAGACCAGCTGGACCGCGCCCGGCGCCAGGATGTGGCGCGAAATCTGCGTCAGCATCTGATCCTCGAACTTGCCGCTTTCGCCGATCAGCAGGGTGACCAGCCGGCGCAGCGTCTTGTCCAGGAACACGATCTTACCGTTCACGTTGACGGGCTCGATCTCGGCGCTGCCGACGTCGGTGTCATTGTCGAATATTGCCGTTTCCTCGGCATAGGCGCGATCGGCATCCGAGGAGGAGCCGACAAACTCCCCGGCAGTTGTTCCGATGTGCAGCACGCCGCCGGCGCCGACGATATAGGTGATTTCCCCGTTTTCCCGGCGGTCACTGTCCAGGATGTAGGAAAACCCCTCATCGTCACCGCCGGTCGCGGACATATCGACGGTGCCGCCAATCACCGTGTGCCAGAGCGTGCGCGGCTCACCCGGCGTGCGGCCGTAGACGTGACGCTGCCGGTAGGCCCCGATCGCACGGGGATACCCCTTCAGGGCCGACCAGTCCTGCTCTGCCCAGCGATAACTGGGCGTGCCGGCCAGACCGTCGGGCAAGCGCTTGATCACATAGGCCTGCGCGGTCTGAGCATCCGTGCCGGCGGTGATCAGGATGATGCCCGCGCCGTTGCTGAGAAACTCGAAGATCGGCCCGCCTTGCTCCGCAAGCCATGACCCCTCGGTATGCACCGGCGGGTTGACACCGGTGGTGCCGGAACCGCCCCCGCCGTCAAAACCGCTGATCCGGTACACGTTGCCGTTGTAGTAAAACTGATCCCCGGTATTTGCCGGGATATCGGCGGACCACTCCGGCGTGCCGGAGGTGTCGATTTCGAAGATCTGGAACAGGACGCCCACATGGCCGGGCTCGAACAAAGCAAAATTGCTTGTGACGCCGATGCTGCCGGTGGCCCCGCTGACCGTCAGCTCCCGTGCCACATCCGCGTTCCGGGGCGAAAACGGTCCGTTCTCAAAGGGCGTGTTCTCGATGGTCCAGTTATCCAGCGCAAAGCGCGACAGGCGCTGGGGCGGCAGCTCGCCTTCGGTCAGGTAGATCCGATCGTAAGACAGGAGCGACTGCAGGCGCCGGGCCTGAGCCAGGCTGTATGGCGTGACAATGGCGTAGGGCGCAGATCCCCCGCTGACCGGCACCAGATCCGCATCGCGCCAGAACCGCAAGAGCAGGTTGGTCCATTCGAGCAGCACCGCATCCTCATCCTTGAAGGCAAAGCGCATCAGGCGCGCGGGCTGAGCGAGGTGCGTGTTGCCGAGGTACTTCGTGCCCGGCAGGCGGGTCACGGCGCCCTCGGGCATCACCATGAAGCCGCGGCACTTGCGCAGACCGTTCTTGAACCGCGCATAATCATTGCGCGCGAACATGAGAGAGGACAGCTCACCCGAGGCGACCGACGTGGCGGGAGGGGAGACCCGTACCATCAGGACACCGGTTTCGCGAAATCATTGGAGCCGAGCGCGAGATCCAGCGCGCTGCGCGCATAGGCCTCATCGTTGCTCTGCTCAAAGCCTTCCATGGTGTCCGCCTCGCGCATGGCATCGCGGTAGTTCTTCAGCATGGCATTCGAGCGGTTGACCGATCGCGCGTAGACCATGGCGAACTGCGCGGCGAGCAGGTATTCCAGGCACAGCACGAAGCTGGGCGCAAAGAGCCCCGGATTGGTTTCATCGCTGGTGTAGACCACCTGCACATCGTCGCCGGCATTGGCAAAGATGTTGGCTTCGCGCACCCATTTCAGATCGTGACGGCCGGATCTGACCTTGCGCACCCGCAGGCATCCGGGCGGCACGGAAAACGCATAGGGCATTTCGGCAGGGGTCGGCTCGTTGCTCAGCACGCCGCCCGGGGCATAGCGCCTCCGGGCAAAGTTCCAGTCCATGCTTTCCAGCACGTTGCGCCGCCGCGCATCATAGGCAATGCGTGCCTGACGCGCATCGATCGTGCCGTCTTCCAGGCTGTCAAAGCGCGCCTTGTGTTCCGCCCAGCCAAAGGCACGGGCGATGATGTCGGACACACTTTCAGACTGGAAGACGGTCAAGGATCAGCCCACCTCAAACGTGGTTGGCGAACTGCAGGTCAAAATCGATCTGGCCGGCGCTCGCAGCATCGGCCTCGGTAAAGACCTTCAGCGTGATCGGGTTGCCCGGATCGGCCGCCATGCCGAGCTGCTGCCAGATCGGCTGGTTCCAGTTGGCCCCGAAGATCGTGACCAGCACGTTGCCCGTGGCACCGCCGGAGGCGGCGGCCACGTCAAGCACGGCATCGGTGTCGCCATCGCCGCCAATCACGGCCTGGGCAAAGCCCCAGGCATTGGTGCGAATGGCACTGCCGGGCAACAGGATTGCCGAGGACGGAACATTGACAAGGCTGTATTCGGAGCCTGCCTCATCCGTCGCCAGGCACTCCACGGTGCCGCACATGCCGGTCTTGAGCCCCAGCGCCGAGGCACCGCGGGATTGCGAAAACGCGCCATCGACCAGCTGGCCGTAGGCGCTTGAAAGGACTTTTCTGATAGCCATGGTGGCCTCCTCAGGTGATGGTGGAAAGGGTGCGGCGGCGATCCCGCCGCACCTCAGCCCGCAAGCGCGATCAGGGGATCAGGCGGTTAGCCGATCAGGCACTCGATCTCGGAGACACCGGTGTCCTCGAGGCGGCGACAGTCCATGCTGGCCTCGGACCAGAAATACGGCGCGTCGTATTTGCTGCTGTCGACCGTGTCGCGCGGCGTGATCTCTTTCCAGACACCAAGGCGCACGGACGATTTGCGCCAGGTCGGCACGCGCTGCACCGTCACGAGACCTGACCCGTAATCGACCTGCTTCGTGGTCAGGTTTTGGTACTCGACAAACATGTGGTTCCAGACCATCGACAGCTTGCCGCGCGCATTGAACTGCGGCGCGGCCTCGTCCCAATAATCCTTGTTCGTAAGCTTCAGCTCATCCCCAAGGTCATCGACCTGCTCCGCGGTGATCGGGCAGATGATGGGCTCGGCATCGAGGTCGAACTTGTGACTGGCGTAAAGCTTGCGATTTTCGCGCAGCTTTTTGAGGTTGAGGCCCGTCGCGTCATTGCCTGCACCATCCTGGATCGTTGCCGGCAGGATCTGCGATTGCAGGAACGGTTTGACTGCGGCGCCCATCTCGCCCTCGTAGGCATCGGCAAAGATACCATCGAGGATGACGTCCTCATCAACGAAACGCTTCATGGCCCCGGCGATGGCCATCATCGTGGGCGACTGGAAATCCTGCATACCCTTGAAGATGTCTTCGCTGTCGATGTACTCCCCGTCGTCGAACAGACCGGTGTACTTCAGCCAGCGGCGACGCCGCTTGGTCGGGTTGTCCCGGTTGTTGGGGACACGACCCTGGCGCCGCTGCGCCTTCTTGCTGTCATAGAACAGGGCAGGGGCGAACTGCGTTCCCTCGCAGGTCTGCTCCGACACGTAGGGGCGCAACACCGGCTGGTGGTGATCTGCCGCGAGCATCGCCTGATCGCGATAGGTCTGGCGGTAGCTCTGCGTAATGCGTTCAGCAAAGTCCATTGGGGCTCCTCTCTCTGAACAAATTTCACTGGATTTGTTCGGAGGACCCCCCGGCAGATGCCGGACCCGACCTCAGGCTGCGCGCCTGTCAGCGTTGGCTCTTTCCCCAACCGTCAGCGGACCCCAAAAGGATGAGACCACCCGCATTTGATAGAATCAATCGCTGCCACTTGCGCAGAATTTTGTCAAGCGCTATATGTCGCGAAGGTAGCCCCTCCAGGATACCTGACTTTGATCATGCCCTTATCCTCGGAGTGATCATGAACCGCCCGCGCCAAGATCCCCCCAGGTCCGGCGCGGGCGGTTTTTCATTTCTTGGCGTGCCGTTCGATAACCGCGTTGTGGCCTGCCAGCTCTGCCTGCAGTTCCTTGACCTTGGCCTGATTGCCCGAACGGTTCGCTTTAAGCATTTCGCCATCGCGGCCCATGATCGCGGCCTTGCGCTGTTGTGCGCGGGCCAGATCGCCTGCCGGAGCACCTCCGCCACGCGGGGCCGCCAGCGTGTCCTCGCTGACGTATTGCGCAAGGCCATTGGTGAACATCACCAAATGCACATCGCCCATCCCTTCGTTCAGCTTCATGGCGATGTTGCGGGTGGCATCGGCATCGCGGCCCATCTGCGCCGCGATGGCCTGGAAGGCGCGCGCGCCCTAGTCGCGCTCCAGCTCCCAGTTGCCGCCGAACTTCTCTTTCAGCGCGCCTTCGAGCTTCTTCTCGCTCTCGGCGATACCGGCCTGGGTCTTGCCCATCCAGTCCGCCATGTGCTGCGCATAGAAATTCAACGTGGCCTGCGCGATCTCGGGCGGCAGGTTGCTTTCAAATGCGTTTTTGCGGAACGCATCCATCAGATCCTGATCGATCGGCATGCCCTCGGGCAGATCGTCGGGCAGGGTGAGCTCATACTTGTCGATGTTGTCCGGTACGCCCAGGGCGGCCGCATTGGCCTTCAGGAAGTCCG
>ERZ1740065.2239-NODE-2239-length-11963-cov-4.778972_pt1 | contig 11963 bp, 8 predicted proteins | sample MGYA00581738_ERZ1740065 | MGnify/ENA primary metagenome ERZ1740065 (study PRJEB43018, sample SAMN04849749) | marine metagenome | isolation source: floating plastic debris | place: Pacific Ocean | collected 2008-09-01 | study: EMG produced TPA metagenomics... | reverse complement strand
TGGCGTGGTGACCGCTGAGGCTCCCGTTGTGGATCCCACTTTGGAAAACTTCATCGTAAGTGAGGTGGAAAAGGATATTAAAAAAATCCTGGCCCAGTTCGATTTAGGGAAGGAAAAGCGCGATACGGCTCTAGATGAGTTGAAGGATGGGCTGGCGGCTAAGATTTCTGAAAAGCCTGCCGACGATGCGCTGGCGATCGCCAGCGCAGAAAATCCCAAGGCACTGGGCAAAGTGTTCAAAGGCGTAACCAAGCGTTTGATGCGTCGACAAATTGTGGACGACGGCGTCCGGGTGGATGGTCGCAAGCTGGACGAAGTGCGTTCTATTTCTAGTCAAGTGGGAGTATTGCCGAAGCGGATTCACGGCAGCGGCTTATTCCAGCGCGGTCTTACCCAGGTGTTATCCATTACCACGTTGGGCACTCCCGGCGATGCGCAGGAAATGGATGACCTGCACCCGGACACCACCAAGCGGTATTTGCACCACTACAATTTCCCACCCTATTCCGTAGGCGAAACCCGTCCTATGCGATCGCCGGGACGTCGAGAAGTGGGACACGGTGCTCTGGCGGAACGAGCTCTGATGCCGGTTTTGCCTCCCGCCGACGAGTTTCCCTACGTGCTTCGGGTGGTGTCGGAGGTGCTGTCCTCTGATGGCTCCACGTCGATGGGATCCGTATGTGGTTCTACCCTGTCTTTGATGGATGCGGGGGTGCCCATTGCGAAGCCCGTTAGCGGTGCGGCGATGGGGTTAATTAAGGAAGACGATAAAATTTGCGTCCTTACCGATATCCAGGGGCTGGAAGATTTCCTGGGCGATATGGACTTTAAGGTGGCCGGGACCGAGACCGGAATTACCGCCCTGCAAATGGATATGAAAATCACCGGGCTGCCCATGACGGTGATTGCCCAGGCGATCGAAAAGGCTAAGCCGGCACGATCACACATTCTGTCGAAAATGATGGAGGCGATCGCAGCTCCTCGAGAAGAGCTGTCCACCTTCGCCCCGCGCTTGCTCACCTTCAAAATCGACCCGGACAAAATCGGTTTGGTTATTGGACCCGGCGGTAAAACCATTAAGGGTATTACCGAAGAAACCGGTGCCAAGGTGGATATTGCTGACGACGGTTTAATCACCGTGTCCTCTATGGACGGCGGCAATGCTCAGAAGGCGGTCACTATTATCCAAAATATGACCCGCAAGGTGGCTTCTGGGGACGTGTATTCCGGTAAGGTCACTCGGATTATTCCCATCGGCGCATTTGTAGAGTTCTTGCCCGGCAAGGAAGGCATGATTCATATTTCCCAGCTTGCGGATTATCACGTGGGCAAGGTGGAAGATGAGGTTTCTGTGGGCGACGAGGTGGTTATTAAGGTGCGCGAAATCGATTCTCGCGGTCGCATCAATCTTACCCGCCTGGGCATTCATCCCGAAGAGGCTGCCCGTGCTCGCGCTGGTGGATAAGTAGCGCCGCCGCTACGAGCTCCAAAAATAGGAGCCCCAGAACTAAAAAAACTAAAAGAGCTGATAGTTGGCCGTCTAGGTTGACCATCAGCTTTCTTCTTTTACGCGGCTTTTTTTATGGGGTTTTTATGGGGTGTGCAGCTCTGTCCGCTCTGCCTTATGCCAGCTCCGGCATGCTCCCCCCGCAATAGTAGGTCAATGAGCCCTGAGCCTGGCGATCGCTTGGCTCAGCGTTAATTAATGAAGCGACAATTGCTACGGTCTGCGGGGCAATCAACCACCATTAAAGCGGCGAATAATGCCGGTCAATAAATCCTGTGCGCTGGAGGTTGGCTGACTTCGGCTGCCTTCTATGATTTGGTTGACTTCTTCCAATACTTCTTCTCGAGTTGGGGCAGTAATCGGCATGCCGGACGGGCGGGTCCAGCGAGCGTCGAGCCCCAGGGTGGTCTGTTTTCCGGCAACGGTATTTTGGCGGACGCGGCTGGCTAGCTGTTGTACGCTTCCCGCTTTGGCGATCACTCTGTCAATTTCCGGCGACACCTCAGCCGCCGCTGTAAGCAAGGTGTACAAATTTGGGTGAACGGTGCCGTTGGGATTTAAGAACAGGTAAGTGGGTTCGCTAAGACTGCGGCTGGCGCGACCGCCATTGGAAAACGCCTGGACGCCATGGCCGATAATGCGATCCACGTCCAGCTCCGGATACACGTTGAATAAAGCGCCCATTAAACGTCCACCGGCGATAATTTGCTGGCGGGTGGGGCGCTCGCGACGGGGATCGTAATGAAATTCAAAACCAATGGCGCGGATATTGATCCAGTTCACGGGGACGCCGGTGTCAGGATCGCGGTAGGCTGCTTGCTTCAAAATATGAAACGCCGTTTTAGCCACGGGCACCGTCATTAAAATCTCGCCCTGGGCACCAATGACAAAATGGGCGCTCACTTCGGCGTTGCTGTTTTGCCACGATCGCGCCACATTGCCCACGGGCATGGACCGGTTGAGGGCGGTGTGGTGGAGAACAATGGTGTCGATGGGAATATTTGTCGGGCGATCTTCGTAGTCCCGGGTCGACAGGGTGCCATTCAGCACATAGGGAGACACGTCGATGCGGATGGTGGGGGATCCCGTTAGCTGGGATAGGGCTGGCGGGCTTCCGACCGTATCCCTCGAAATTAGAGCAATAAAGCTGAGGCTAGTGATTGCTAGGGCGATCGCCCAAATTAGTCGCCGCCAGGGCAACCGTGGCCAAAGTTTTGCCAAAGCATTTTTGATGAGTGGGTTTTGGGTAGATAGTTTGGATGAAAATTTGGATGAAAATTTGGATGAAAACCTGTGAAGCTTACCCATACTTGCCGCCTGCCGAAGCCGAGACAAAGTTGTTTTCAGTGTATTCATTTCCGTTAAGAAGCGGATTAAAAGGGCTTAACTTTAGCCATTTCTTATTGTTGCTTTAGCCTTTGTGTCCCAGCGGGTGTGATCTGGCTTTTTTCATGGTCCAAGGTTTCAATATTTTGTGGGCGATCGCCCGGCATCGGTGTAAAGCTCGCCACAGTTTGGGGTGATTTATTTAACCTTTCTAGAATCCTTCTTTTAGGATCCTTCCGCTTCAACCACCATCAGGGTGTATTTCTGGGGCGATCGCGGAGTGCCAATGGTGGTTTTCACCAGTCGCGTTTCCCCTTGCACCAGCGGCGGCGCGGTGGTGGAGCTCACAAATAGCGGGCGCGTTTCTAAGGATTGGTCCTGATCGTCAAAAATTTCCACCTGGAGTTTTAGTTTGTTTAAGTTGACACTGCCCGTGTTGGTCACTTCCAAAACCAGCTTGAGATAGTTAGAGGCACCGTCTTGGTAGCTGCTCACGGATTCGGTGCGAACCCCTATTTTTATATCTGCACCGGGAGGTTGAGCCGCTGCCCAGCCAAATTTCCCGACGGGGCTGGCGGGGTAGCTGGCGGGGGCGGGGGCGGTTTTAAGAAAGGTGGTTTTAAGGCGCACGTTGGACAACTTGTCCAGGTTAGGAGCTTGGGTATTGCTGCTAATGATCGAAATGGGTTGGCGATCGCCCGGTCGCAGGGTGGCATTTAAGCTACCAATGATTTTTACGGATTTAGTATGAATAACATTGCCGCTGTCGTCGAGATATTCCAATTGGGCTTCGGCTTCGCTAATTTCCTGCTGGGTGTTGTTGACTAGAGAAAAGGCAGCTTTGTAAAACGTGGAGTTGCTATAGCGGGTTAAGCTCGAATTACTGGTTTCCAGCACCAGCCCGTCTCCGTTTTCTCCCACAATTAGCTCGGCAGGAATGGAGTTGGTGCCCGTTTCAGCGCTGGAGACGCCTTTGGAGGTGACACTTTTCGACTGGGTATTGGGAGCGTTAACGGGGGCGTTAGGAGCTTCAACTGGGGCAGGAACTGGAACCGGATCCCCGGATCTTTCGGAGACTCTGGCGGCTCTTAAGTAGCCAAATACACCGACCCCCGCCAGGATCACCCCCACCGCTACTGCTCGACCGGCGTTAGCCAGGAAGCCGCCGGGTTTTCGCCTAAGGGGTGGGGGGGCACTGCGAGGAGAAGATCTAGCGATCGCATCAAGCTGGTTCAGCAACTGGGCCGCCTTCTGGGAATCGGGAGCAATGCTCAAACACTGGCGAGCGAGGCGCTGGGCTTTTTCCTGATGAATACGATCGCGGGTTTCCTGGTAGCGTCCCTGGTGCGCCTGGGCCCATTCCAGCAGGGTATCGGCATCGGTCACAGGGACCAGGGATGCCCGTTCAAATTCGGCGATCGCATCTTCCCAACGCCCTGCCCGGCTGTAGGTGCGAGCCCGCTGGAGACAGGTGCGAGCTTCGGCCTGGGCCAGCTTAATATCCGCCTCGTCCATGCCCATTTCCAGGGCGATCGCTTCCAACTCCGTTTGGTCGGGCAGCTTTTTTTTGTGGTGACTTAGCTCCGAAATTCGCTGAATATAGCGAGTAACAATATCGTCGGCTGGGGTAAACTCAGCCATGGGTCGTAGGGGAACCACAGCTCTTCCAAGATACACTTGCTGCCGCCGCAAAGTGCACCAGCCATAGGTCCAGGGGCTGCGGTAAATTGGCGATCGCCTCCCGTAACGTGTCATTGGGCGCAGGATGGTCGGGGGCTTTTTTCGCCAAAATAAATTCCGGCTCTTTATTCAGATTTTGCGTCAATTTTTGCGATCGCCACTCCCAAGCTAGCCCCAGCATTTCCCCCGTCTGCTCGTGGTTTTTGTAAACCGTTGCGATCGTGGTACTGGCCGCATCGGGGCGATCGCCGGTCACCTGGACCAGAAATTCCACCATTAAATCGGGACGGTCTGGGCGCTGAAAGCCCAACCCCTGGGCCACACAGCCGCCGCTCACCAAAGCCACGAAAAGCCAGGCGATCGCGGTCCACTTCCACCGTTGCCAAAGCCCCCACCAGCCCGCTGCCATCAATACAACCATGACTGGCAAGGTTACAAATTGATATCGCGCCGCCACGGTAACGTCCTTGCCCAGTGCCAGCACAATGCCCACCATCACTGCGGCGATCGCTCCCACCAAGATCCCAAATCCACTTAAAATCTGCCAGGTTGCCGGGTCGAACTGCCGTCGTGATCGCCAGGCAAACACCAGCCCAGTCACCATTAATCCAGCAGCGACTCCCATCATCCCGCCGGAAATCACCACCACCGCCACGGGTTGATTTTCCACCGGCAGCATCACCCCCATGGTCACGATCCAGGCGATAAATCGGGCGATTCCCTCAAACCCAGTGGTCCAGGTCACCGTTTCCGCCAGCCAATCCGTCAGCCCTTCCTTGGGAATATTTTGGGCATAGGGCACCCACGTGATCGCCGTTGCCGCTGTGCCCAATCCGACGATCGCCAAGGATTTCCACGGTTGCGGACGCCCTCGGTAAAGGGCAACAATCCCCAAGGCGATCCCCTGAGCCAGCAGCAGCAGCCCCACAAAAAAATGGGTGGCAATACCCAAGCCGTTAACGATAATCCACACCCACGGCAGCCAGCGGGGTAACCGTTTGGGGCAATCCCAGTGGCGCAAAACAATGGTCCAGCAGATTAGGGAGGCGATCGCCCCTACCAGCCCCAAAGTGTAATGGCGAGTTTCCTGGGACAGGTAAATGCCAAAGGGAGACACCGCCATCAGCAATGGGGCAACCAGGGGTAAAAACCTTTCCCGGCTAACCTTTTTCACCAGGACGTAGGTGCCAGGAATTGCCAGCACGCCGAAAAGGGCCGGGAGCGATCGCGCCACCCCTAAATCAACAACGGCCCCCGACCCTTGCCAAAGGTGAATCCACCCATTGGACAATAGAAAATACAGGGGCGGGTGATTACTTTCCGTGAGCAGTCGCTCCCAGGTAGCCCCTGGACCTAAGGTATCTTGGACGGTTAGGACCTCTAGAAGGCGACTCGTCGGCACCACCTGATCTAGGGGAATCCCCCCAAAGCCGTGCCCCAGACTAAATACCAACGTGGCAAACTCATCGCTCCACAGGGGATGATCCCCTAGGTGCCACATTCGCAGCACAGCGCCCAGAATCGTAATTGCCCCCACAACCCAACCCGCTTCCAGCTTTTGTGAAACTGGGTGAGCCACTGACCGAAACCTACCGAGATGCTCGTACTAGCAGAAATACGCCAATGCCCGTAAACCCTAAAACTGGCGTCCAGGTGGCAATTACCGGAGCCACCACCTCCGTTAACCCCAGGGCGTCCATCACAAAGGCGAATAGGTAATAGGCAAAGATCAACACCACGCTAATGCCAAAGCTGGTGGCGCGGCTCACTCGCTGGTGTTTGCGATTGCCCAGGGCTGAGCCAATTAACCCAAAGGCCACACACACAAAGGGCAGCGCCAGCTTTTGCTGAATGCGTAACTCTAGCTTGTTGATGGAACCGCGATCGCCACTTTCCCGCACCAGCGCCAGCTGCTCCTGGGCTTGGACAATATTCATCTCCTCGGTCTTATACCGCCCCCGCACTGCCAAATCCAACGCCGTCCGCGGCAGCTGCACCGTTTGCTGGTCAAACCTCAAAATATTGCGGTAGGACCCATCTTCCGACACCAAATAAATAGTGCCGTCAAAAAATTCCCATTGACTAGTGCTGGGCTCCCATCGCGCCGACTTAGCCACAATCACCTGTTTAACACCATATTGGGATCGGTCCACCACGGTCAGCTCCTGCATCAGCTCCCCATCAAACCGCTCCGCGTAAAACATGCGGGTCAGGGTATTTTTCTCGCCCCCCCCCGGCAGCTTCACGTCTCCATATTCCCGATAAAAAATATTTTCGTCTCGAAACGCGGGCTGGGAATCGGTCCCCAACGCCTGCTCCAGCACCGTTGTGGCTTGGTAATTGGCCGCTGGCACCAACCACTCGTTAAACACAAAGGTCATACCGGTGACCAAAAAGCTCAGGGCGATCGCCGGCACCACCAGCCGATAAACGCTAACCCCACAACTGCGCAGGGCCACCAGTTCACTGTCATTGGACAACCGCCCGTAGGCCATCAACGTTGCCAACAGTGTCGCCATGGGAAACGACAGCACAATAAAATAGGGCATCCGCAGCAGCAGCACCTGCAGCGCCAGGGGAATCGGCAAGCCCGCCTCCACCACCTGGCGCACCAGCTCAAATAGGGTGCCCACTGCCACGCCGATCGACGAAAATGCCGCCACCCCGAACAAAAACGGCATCACCAGCTCGCGCGCCAGATATCGATCCATTATCGATAGATTTGGCAGCCACTGGGGCCACAAGGAAGGAGGAGAAAATCTTGCTTTGTACGGGGCTGAGCTCATGCGGTGACGCAGATGGAGAAAATACCTAGACGCATTCCTATGCCAGTCTACCTTAGCGTTCCCAGTGCTCCAGTCCAACCGATCCACAGCTTTGGGATTGCCGCTCAATCCTTTGGCTTAGGTCAGCAAAATCCACTGAACCTCACCAAAATCCCCTTAAAAACCACCTAAAGCCAACTGGATCCTGTTCCCTTTCCTGGCTTTTATCGGGCAAACTGCTCACCTAAATAATATTGCCGCACCAGCGGATTTGCATACAGTTCGTCGGCGCTGCCCGAAGCTAGGATTTCCCCGTCTCGCATAATGTAGGCTCGGTCGATAATTTCCAACGTTTCTCGCACGTTGTGGTCGGTAATTAAAACGCCCATCTGTTGCTGTTTCAGCCGGGCAATGGTTCCTTGGATATCCGTCACGGCGATCGGGTCAATACCAGCGAAGGGTTCGTCCAGTAGCAAAAACTTGGGACCGTCTAGTCCCACCGCCAACGCCCGGGCAATTTCCGTACGACGGCGCTCTCCCCCAGACACCAGGTTCCCTGCCGTATGGGCCACGGAGGCAAGGCTAAATTCTTCGATTAGAGCTTTGAGGCGCGATCGCCATTGGGACTGGGGCACCTGAGTTTGTTGCAACACCAGCAGCAAATTATCCTGCACCGTCAAGTGGCGAAAAACGCTGGGCTCCTGAGCTAAATAACCGATGCCCAGCCGCGCTCGCTGATGCACCGGCAGGGTCGTAATATCCCGCCCATCCAGCAGCACCCGCCCCGTATCTGGGCGCTCCAGCCCTGTGGCTATGTAAAACACGGTGGTTTTGCCCGCGCCGTTGGGTCCCAGCAAACCTACGATTTCACCTTGCTCTACGCGCAAGTTAACCCGATTGACCACCGGGCGATCGCCATAGGATTTTTGAGCATTTTCAAGGACAATTTTCAATGGGGTTACCTAAAAAGCCGCTTTTTAAAACGTTTGCCGCCGGGCGGAAAAATAATTAAGCAAAAATTTCTAAAATCCTATGGGTATTTGGTCGGTAAATCAAACGAGATGTTCCAGTTAGGAAATCGCTGGCGTTTATCCCAATTTTCCATATCAGATGCAAGGACTTTAAAAATAAGACTTTTTCAGTCATTTTCTTCGGCAATTTTTTTCGGCAATCTCCCAAGCAACTTTTTTCAGTAATTCTCGAACTTAGTAAGGCGATCGCTCCAGCGTCCTAGGGAGGTTCGCCGGTAACGTGGTCGGCAAAAATCCGGCAGTAAATCCGGATAAACCCGCTGGCAAAATCCAATAACGGCGGCGGTGAAACATCCTTCGATTAGCACTAGGGGGGCATGGGTGATCGCGATCCCTACCGCTGCTGCCCGTTCCACGTCTGGATTCAAATCAGGCGTAATGCCCACTAACACCGCCCCAAAAAACAGCAGCACCGCCAACACCGTACCAATGGAACCCGCCAAAAAGCCCCCCACTAAGGTGGACCGCGATCGCCCCAGCCATCCGCTGCCCCACCGGTGACACAGGCGAAATAAAAAGCCGGCAGCCAATGCCGGCCATCCCAAAATCAACGAATTAACGCCCAACACCGTCAAACCACCGTGCCCCATCAAAATTGCCTGGAGGGTCAGCCCCACGACCACCGATGGAAATGCCAGCGGTCCTAAAATTGCCCCCATTAACCCCACCAATACAAAATGCACGCTGGTAGGAGGGATGGCGATACGAATACTAGATGCCACAAAAAAAGCTGCCGTGAGCAGCGCTGCCCGGGCGATATTTTTCTGCGCCGTGGGTTGGGGGCCGTAGGGGTGGGGAGAGGGTGCTGGGGTAAAGTTCGGTTCATTGGGGTGCGGATGCAATTCCCCTTGGGTTTGCTTAGGGCGATCGCCAACGGTTGTAGGAAAGTTGCTTTGTTGATCGCGCAGCTGAACGTCGAGTGCACGTGCGGCTTGTTTGGTTTTATTCCTTGTCTGAACTTTAGACTGTCGCAATGTCCACCACAGGGTCAGTCCTCCTAAGGCATAGCCGCCAATACATAATGGCGCAGGTAATAAACCGTCAGCTATGTGCATTTTTGTACTCTTCCCTATTTTTGCTATTACGGCCCAATCTTTCCTCTCGTAAAGGGGAAAGATTGGGCTGTTGGGCTGATTATTTCGAGCTGCTTATTCTGAGCTGTTTATTCTGCTGCGGCAAATTAATCAGTCATGTTAGTCGGCAGTATTTAGTCGGCAATATTTAGTCAGCAGCGCTAATCGGCAATTTCTACGCTGCCCGATACGCCACCGGGGACGCTAGAAATATTGCCGGGCGATCGCCGCATCGCCAACCATGCCCCCCCCAAGCAGCCCGCCACCCCCAAACCAAGCCCCAACCACTGGGGCAGCCCCTTTTGGGACCCACTGCCCAATGTGGCCAATTCCTGCGTTGCCAACGCCGTTTCCGGCGGCCACTCCATTGTTACAAACGCCCCATGCCCCGCGTGACGTACCTTAATATCCCAGCTACCCGCTTGGTCAGGGGTAAATTCAAAATAGCCCTCAGCGTCGGTTTTCCCCGTTAGCCAAGGGGTTTGGGGCTCATCAGGGTGGTAAATAGAAACCTGCGCTTCCTTCATGGGTTCGCTGGTGTCATACTCCGCCAGCACCTGTACCGCTGTTCCCGACGGTGTATTAATCGCTTTATATTGCACCCTTGCTCCGTGGGCCGCAGCCACCGAGGCGATCGCCGCCACCATTCCCGCCGCTAAACCTGCCGTAGCGATCGCCTGAAATGCCCCTTTGAATTGCCCGCGGAATGGCTTACTTTTAGGCTGTTTTTTTAACCCTTTGCCTAATGAACTTTCTAACAGTACAGCGCTCGAATTAGGGATTAAATTCATGGTTTTATCCTCAGGCTAGTTATTCGTGGGTTTAGTAAGCTTGCCGCCTGACAGGTATTACTTAGGGGCGGTATTCGGCAGCGATTCGTGGCGTTCTAGTGAATTTGGTGAATTCGGATAATTAGGAAGTGGCAATAGGAAATCAAGGCTAAAAGTTAGCGCGAATAAAGGGAGTGAGCTGGAGGAAAGGGGTTATCGAAAGAGCATTTAAGAAAGCGCATCAAACATTCAAAAAAACGTATTAGAAACCTTTAAAAATGCTTTGGAATAAATCCAAAAATCAATCTTTCAAAATCAACCCCTCAAAGTTAGAGAGGTCATCAATTAAATTTCAGAGGTAAATTCCAGAAGCCTGATTCAGTGGGAAGTGCACGCCCTTTTAAAAACATTAGGAGCTGAAACCCTCGCAGCTATTGAACTTGAAATTTAATTGATGACAGATAGCCCCTAAGCGCCCTTCTCTCCTAAGAGCCCTCCTTTAACGCCACATCGCAATGCCCTTCCCCCACGTGGGGCATGGACATTAGCACTTCCTTCAGAAGCTGCCTCAGCTGTGGCGTTGCCCAGCTGTCAGCCGTCGCCGCCGCCAGCACCACCTTCCCCTCTTCAGCCGTTGCGGCAAAAGGATCAAATCCCATCGCTGTGACGTTCACTTCTGCATTAGACGGCGAATCTCCGTCACCGAACAAATGATCCAGGTGCAGAGTTAGCTCCACTTCCCCTTCGCTGTCCGCCGCCACAATGCCTTTGCGTTCGTCGCCCACGTAGTCACCACAGGACACTTGAAACGCCCCCGGCAATTCCAGATCAAATTCAACGGTGCGATTATCTTTAACTGCCGTGCCTTTCAGGACGCGCGGCGCCTCGCCCCCTCCCCACTGCCATTGCACCTGGTTATAATTCCCTACCGGCACCTCCTGAGCGCCCAGCAGGGCTGGCCCATCTTGCAGAGCAACGGTAACAAACTGCTCTGATGCAGCTTCGTCCCCTTCCTTGAGGGGCCAGGACGCCTCCAAAGTCTCATCGCTGCTCGCCGCCCGAGGAGGCACACCCGACGCCGTGATCTCCCCAACGGTGACCTTAATTTCCTGGAAACTCATTTGCCAGTCATCCTTTGACAGCATTCCTTCCTGGGCAAACGCTTCTCCATTGACCACCAGCCCTAGCTTGGACATTTCGGCCGTTGACCCGCCACAGCTGGATAGGGCAGCCGCAAGTAAGCTGGCGATCGCCAAAGGACGCCAAAGGGAAGATCGCTGAGCCGATCTCCCCGCCAACTTTTCAGAGAACTTTCCAATAAACGGTAGTTTCAATTGCCCCTGCTTTTGCCAATATCCTTGTGAACCCTTTGATAGAGTTTGACGGTCATAGCCAAAATTAATTCTCATAAGCAATATGGTGACTTGAGGCCACCTCACGAACTAAACCAGTAATAGCGAGTCAAGCCCAAAACATCGCAACGACTAAAGCATGCCGTCAGCCACCTTTAAAGCCTTAAACAGAGAGGAGTATTGCGCCCGTTTAAAAAAAGGTCAGGGCGGTAAACCTCACAGCGACAGACTTTGGAGTTTCACTGACGCCAGCCTCCTCCTTTGAACACCGAATTCAAACCGAAATATCGCAGTTTAGGGTGTTCCAATAGTGATGCGATTGGGTGGCGCTATACGGTTAGTAAAAACGACTCACATTGAGTTGACAATGCCCGCACGGGGCATCCAAACCAAATATTTTTGGTGAGAGAAAATAAAAGTCAGTATGTCTCGCGGTGATCGTTAAGAACCCTAAGCATT
>ERZ1740065.2238-NODE-2238-length-11970-cov-11.581956_pt1 | contig 11970 bp, 8 predicted proteins | sample MGYA00581738_ERZ1740065 | MGnify/ENA primary metagenome ERZ1740065 (study PRJEB43018, sample SAMN04849749) | marine metagenome | isolation source: floating plastic debris | place: Pacific Ocean | collected 2008-09-01 | study: EMG produced TPA metagenomics... | reverse complement strand
GGAGAAAAAGGGAGAGGGGATGGGAGAGAAAGGGAGAGGGGATGGGAGAAAAAGGTAGGAGTTTTTTCATCACTCATGCTAGTATATCTGATTTTTCATTCCATTTCCACAATGGCAGACCTTGGAATAAAAAAAGAGTTCCCTTCCCCTTTAGCTGTAGAACATAGTTTTATGCGCGATGCCCCTTATGTCTATGATAGTAAAATCATTATCACCATGTGGTAAACTGAGAGAGAAGACAACTCTGACAAGTCACCACTTCTAACAGCAAAGAACTAGTTTCATCCATTTTGGGTACCAGGACCAGCTATATATGTAGTACAGTCTATATACTGAATGCATACCTCCAAAGTATCATGTGCAGAGCAAGCTGTGGATTTAAATCATTATATATAGCATAAAATAATATAATATACTATAATATATGAACTGGTGCTGCCCCCATGCTGTTTGAAAGTTGACCAGCATTGATGGTTATGTTGCAATCTGGACAGCATGAAGTTTGAAGGAGTATCGTCAGTGTTGCCAACCATACAATTTTATCCGTACACTTCTTGAACTTTTGAGGCAGCTAATTTACCACTTTAGGTCATGCAATTGCAGTCTGTGTGCACCACAGGCCCACCACAGGCCCACAAAAACTGACTACTAGCATTAAGTGAGCAGTAATGCGCTGAAATAAAGGGCATAAAGTGGGTTTCAAGACAGCATATGGGGTTATATTTTTTAGGTTACTGAAATCTCTGACATTTTGCCATTTGGGGTTGGCAACACTGAGTATCATGATAATTAATTGTTGGTAGGTGAGATGGAGCATGTGAACATACAATTAAGACACTATAATACTCTATACACCAACACAGATAGCCTCTCTGCACAGGCCGCATTTTGACAGCACTGCTGACTACTGTATTAAAAGTTATAGGCATACATTACCATTGCTCAGCTGGAAGGTTAACAGTTATCTCCTGCCAGTGTCTCTGTGCTTCAAAGTCACCAAACATTGGCGCTTTGCCTTGTCCTAGATATTCAATCAAGTCAGTTACCAAATCATTCCAATCCATTCTAAACACTGATGTAATTGATTTCAATACCTGAGTACGGGTGAGTACTGATTGCCCATCGCAGAAACAGAGAGCTGGCTACGCACAACAGTACTTTGGACCACTGCATTGCGTATTGGACACCTTTACCTACAATTCGATATAATACAACGCGCCTTAATTCTACTGACTACAAATGTTTGGGACAAACAGAACATATCTGTTCTCGTGATTTTGTTTGAAGGAGCAGAGCGAATGGTATGGTTCGGTGGTCGTACACTCCTACATACTTTTCCCTGCCTCTGGAGGTTCTTGAACGAATCCGCTTGTTGTCTTCAGGTGTTGCTATTATATCCTTGATAAGATAGACACAGCGGGAATAGTAGGAATATGTAGATTACTAGTCAATCCGCAGTGAGCACAACAGCAAGAAACTTTCTCATCGACCTTGACTTTTATTCGGTGGAAAAATTACGTTTACGATTTCTCTAGTCTCACATCACCATTGGTCAACAAAACTATCTAATTCGCTAAAAATGTTATCGTTGATTATTAAAGCCAATCAAATTCACGATCGGTGGGAAAGGAGCCAATTGGAACAATAAAAAGTCATTAAAACACTATAGCGGGATTATTCGTGTCGCGCAAATCTATCTCCTACGCGGAAGAGCCACATGCACGCGATAGATGAAGAAGCGAAGAGGATGGAGTAAATATCACAGTATCCACGGAATTATCTAGGTTTTCGGTTCCTGACAACACTCTCACCTCTTCACGAGCTAACTTCATAACTCGAGCTGCAAGGCTGCAATACTTCGGCGAACTATAGTTGCGGTAAGATAAGATATCGAGTGATATTTAAGTCATATGGAGGTTGAGTGTACCATCATTCATAGATTTTCTCTGAAACCTACCTTGATCATTATTTCAGCTGTATTAGAGCAGCCCGAGTTCGTTTGTTCCCAATTTCACAACATCGTGATGATACATTTATAGATTCGTGATCAAATTTATCATCTGCCTGTGCGCTGTCTAGTGTACGGTGAAGCAAATTTGACACTATGGTCAAAGCAAAGAGAATCAGTGCCAGGAAAAAGGCTGAGAATGCTCGAGAAAAGGAGGCTATTTGTGTAAATAATCCTCGAACAGCCGTCGAAGATTTATCAGATGTTAGATCTCTTGCCAAAAGCGTAAGTCCAGTCTGTCATTTCGTCAATGATCAGCTTGATCAATCATATCATAAATGATGAAAAGTTTGCCCTATGCTGACAAGGTTTTACACACACCCTGACCAAACTTCTGTCCTTCGTACTGTTTTCTATTCCATGGTGAAAATCAACAGAATCAATCTTTAGTCAGTAGCCTTTTGATTCCACGGTTTTATATCTGGCACTTGTACTATATGTAATATACATACAGTATCCTGCTATCACTGTCATAAAGACTTCTGCTCTCCTGAAAGCCTGAGTCAGCCGGAATCGATCACATTGCAGAAACCATGGGATGTGCGGAGTGATGTATTCAAGAATATCGAAGTCGGCAGTGCAATCATTAAGGATCAACTGGATAACTTCGACGATGCAGACGCTAAAACTGTAATAACTAGTAAATCATTTCGCGGGCTGAATGTACGGAAGAAGGACAAGAGGAAGATCAAACACACGCTCTTCAAACAGAGTAATTGCTGTGCTTTATTTACGTGATTGATGCATGTTGTGACCTGAATTGCAACTTAGATGGATCTGATGCTCTCAGTTAGTATTGTGATTGTGATATAAATTGTTTGAGCTGAAGTATAGTGTGTTGTACGTGTACGCTATCGTATACTACATGTAGTATTGTTCATTTACGCTATCATATACTAGGTATAATATTGTACACGTACGCTATTATATACTAGGTATAGTATTGTACACGTACATTATCATATACTAGGTATAATACTGTACACGTACATTATCATATACTAGATGGGAGAATTGGTACGCATGTCTGGATTGCTGTCTGTCAGTCTGCTGGTGTTTCTGCTATGTGACATGTTTTGTTACCTCCTCGACTGTGTTCTGCAGAGATTGCGATAATCAAAGAGGCGAAGGAAGCGATGAAGGCTAAGAAGAAGCGAGAACAGACTGTGATTACTGGTGACATGAAGGGACTAGAAGACAGTCTGCCTACCGTTGGTCCCAGTGTGGAGCAGTACCTCACCTCAGGCTTGTCTCAGGGTTGTAAGACGTAAGGCCTATTAGTACCCCATGTTCATATATATATACCCCTCCCTCATAGAGCTGCTATATGAGAGAAAGGGTACCTATGCGAACATGTCTTGTTATAATGCAGATATTGAAGGTGCCAGTTATCGATGGTGAAACCCAAATACACACGCAGATATTTGCTCCATATCACCAGTAGTCATGCGAACTATTATTGAGTCATACATACTATATTCCAGACATGCTTGAATGTCTGTTTGGATACAGCAGAATGATTGCCAAAAATATTTTTGCTGCGATGCGAGGAATCGGTGTAGTAGACAGACAGACCGTATCTTTCCTTATGTAGAGACCCAGCTGCAGACAAGAAGCCAACTCAGAGGAGAAGGAAACGGCAGCAGTGAGTCAACTACTACTACAGTCAAACTCCAGTCTAATGGGCACTTTGGGAACTAGACGAGTCGTCTTTGAAATTGGAATTACCTCAACAAATTTGATTTGGTTCATGGAGTCTGAAACTAGTACGCAACAGATCACAGCGTGTAAAGGCCTCTCGCCACTCGCTCTATTCAGCTATTATGCCCAGATATCTGGATTGATGAGTTCTGTTATTTCAAAGTGAAGACAAATTATTCCACTGCTGCTCTAGTTATAAACAGAGAAAGGCCGATAGTCACAGTAGGACTAGAATTATAAGTTTGTCATCTGTACATTGCATTAGTAGCCTTGTCCTGCAGGGTATATAGTTAAGCCTCCACTCTCTCAGTGGGAGAGGGGATGGGCAACTTGGTAATAGCAACAAGCTGGAGTTTTGTCCATGTAATCATTACAGACAACTACGGAGTAAATTAAGTTTAACGTCCTATAAAACCCATCTACATGTTAGCCGAACCTGGCATCATTGCGACATGTCACGGAGACTAAGCTGTCAGTACACTACCTAACTTCTTGACAAGGCCTATGCTTCCCAGCACATGATAGCCTCCTGACTGTATTTACACATGAGAGTATATCGATCAGGTTCCCTGCTGATTCTGTCTCTCACTATGCCACTAAATTAAACTATCTCTTCATCACAGGCTTCAAGACATTGGACTGTTCCAGAAGGTCTTACAACACCCTGCATACCAGAAGAACCCCACTGGAGTCATACAGGAACACCTCACCAACAAGATGGACTTAGAAAATGGCACATGACCTCTTCCACATACTCAAGTATTTTAGTCAACTGGAACTTAGCTATCTGTAATATGCTGCAATATATGTGCACAATAAATGAGACTTTATTCGACTATACAGTGGTATGTACAAAGTAGCTGCTTCAAAAAGCTTGTAATGGTAGTCAGTTAGAATCTGTTGGGTGGTGGTCCTCTCATGTTAGGAGGAGGCGGGCCTCTCATACCAGGGGGCGGGCCTCTCAGTCCCTGCGGTGGAGCACCCATCATACCGGGAGGCGGTCCCCGCATACCTGGAGGTGGCCCTCTCATTCCAGCGGGAGGTGGTCCAGGCATGCGAGGTCTGGGTGGAGCAGCTGCTGCTACGCCTCCTCTTGCCTGCATTTGGGATGAATAATGTGGTGATTAAAAAAGCAGACGATACAGCAATGCCAACAGATGTCAAGCAGACACTCACCTGAGGTACCATGTTGGCCTGGGCAGGTCCTCCGACACCCCTAACTGGGCCCTGAAGGCCTGGAGCTGCACCGCCAGGACCAGCAGGTCCAACACCTCGTCCAGCTGCACGACCAATTCCAGCACCAGGAGCACCGGGAATGGGCACTCTTGCTTGACCCTCCTCTACTGGGGGTGGGCCTTCCACTGTCATCGAAACTAAATGCTCTCCTATGGAATATGAATGCGAGGCACAGCTTATCCTGTAATTCTATTGAGAACAATGGCAGCAGCTAATACAGTCTGAGAGGGAGAGGGACCAACCTCTTAGCAGAACGAGCCCTAGGACTCGCTTCTCCTCCCTTTCACCAGTCTTTTTGGGTTTGATGCGACGAAATTCATCACAGTCTCCCAAAATCAAGTTCATGTGCTTATCAAATGCTTTGAATGTACCAATGAATGTCCGCCCATCTTGCAGTGTGCAGCGCATTCGATAGTTGACATAGTTAAGCATCTTACCCCCCTTAGAAATCTGGAGAAGATATAGAACATGAGTGTAAAATTACAGATTGACATATAATACGCGCGTGATTTAATTTCACAGCGGAGAAGGCAGAACATCGTTTTCCACCATGCATGGTCAGGGAGACGAACGCAGACGTCAATAGCTGGTTGATCGCGATAACAATTCATTGACTAGCACGCGATTAACAAGTATTCTTACCATCTTGATATAAGGATGTATCAGCGACTTGCTGATGCCAAAATAGAAGGAAATATGGGGTTTGTTCCCCACCGGTCCGTTGAAAGTACTAAACGAAAGAAAATATGGCGGCTCCTACAAGTAGACCGAGAGTTTTGGTACTCGCTCGGAAAAATCGATCGGTTTAGTCAATCGTGACTCTACGTTAGAGTATCTAAAAATTGGAAGAATAGAACGCGAAGGTACGTCTATACTTCTTCTTGGTCTATGGTAGAGGTATGAAAGATATGAATATTATGATAACTACATTGCATTTGATTTTTAGATTTTTATGTTTTATAAAATATTAGTATTCCACTGCAGGAAACAATATGTAGGAAACAATTGATAAGAAACCATGTCGTATGTTAGCAAGAGAGGACAATCCTCATGCATAGTGATTGATAGTGGAAAATATTTATTGGGTTTTTCTGGAGAGAAGTATATTTCTGTTGAGCGCAAAGCACATGGTGTATGATGTTCTTCAGTGGATGAATATGAAGGTGAGTATATGCCTATGGCCAAGTATGGTATCGCACCATGTTATAGGGACCAAAAACACTGGAGATTTGGTTTTCTGAGCATAGAGAAGCCATAGTTCAGAACTCCTACCTCCTACCCCTACAGCTAAGACAATACCATATTTGAGCTCAACAAGCCACAAGAGAAAATTATGAAATCAATAACAGTTGTATCCCTAAATCTGGGCAGGAGGGTTTGGGCGGGAGGGTTCTAGTGAAATACTGGAGAATTTTCATCTGTCTGTTACATATGCGTATTCATCCAAATAATTCATATTGTTTATAATTTATATATTTACACTATTGCAAGAATACAATACTAGCTTTTATTTATATATTGATCAAACGTTTACCTACAGCAAAATCTTTAACCAAGCAGGTAAAATATAGAGTAACAGTATGATAGCAGAAGATTATGACTCATAGTGACGAAAAATCAACTGGGTCTCGCAACGATCATAGAATAGTGAAAGTGCAGATCATCACAGCCATCCTAATCTTGCCTCACTGATTATGAAGACCATGTGTAGAAATAAGTGCTCTGCCACTCCGGTAAGTAAGCAATGCAGGCATCTAGAAAGAGAGGGAGATATATTGTCATTGGTACATTCCTACATATCTGCGTAACTCATCCAGTGAATGGCCACACAACTAGCATCAAATATTGTCGAATAGATTATAAACCAATGAGTTACCAGCACAAGGTATATCCGTATTTTACCTGTAATGAATTTGGCTCCAGGTATTCTCGCCATGATACCAAGGCTCCTGATGATTTTCATCCTAAAGCAAGAATTGAGTAACTGACAAATGATATACTGGTAAGCTGTGATAAGTGGTGTCACATCTTCACTACGTGGCAGGGCCGTGCATCAACAGAGTACGGACGACTCATACTAAGGTATAGTGACTCCTAGTGCAGTAGTATGTACTAGTACACTTGTGTCTACGACAGACTTCTTTACTAATATACCAAGCTTTACATAAAAAGGGAGTTGTCTTCTTCCCCATTAGCTCTACCTGTGTAAATGATTATCTATACAAGAAATAGCGGCGAGGTCAAATAGTGGAGAGAACAACTCCATTTTTTAGTATCAAGATGACTCATTCATTTTCCGCAGAGCTTCAAGTCTTGGTGAAATCTCACATCTCAGCCGTTTAAATTCAACAACACAATGGATTGAGGATCATTCAATAGGCACAGCTGCATTACAAGTTGATATTGCCAAAGCTAGCTCCCTTGGTACAAGGCTCTGTGGTGTAGGGGAAGGGCATAATGGAGCCACTTACTTGGTATATTTGTCATAACATGGGGACCGCATGAGATACATCAACAGCACAAACTTCCTCCTCAGCAGTTCTCTCTCTTCTCCAACTGTGTATCTATGACCAGACTGCTTCAAAATCGACAAACTGGAACAAAAGAGGTTTTGGCTCAACACAGGAGTTTTCTTCTCTTGCAGCCTCAAGCTACATTCAAAGGAGGTATGAGCAGAAACCCAGACTAGCTTGGTTTCCACTCTGGCGACTCCTAGCCCCAGGAGCGCTAGCCCGCTAAGTGGAAACCGAGGCCCCAAAAAGCCCACTGGGTCGGGAAATTTTCCACTTTCCTGTGAGTTTTTCCTGTGGGTTTTTTGTGGCTTCCAAGGTGCACTGAGTAAGTGGAAACCCCAGTGTATCTGCAGTGACTGCAGGTTTTGCTCAATCCACTGATTTAAATGACAAAGAGTCAAGCCGATCATCTTTCAATAGCAACCAACTTATGCCTGGCTTATTAGTTTATAGCTGTTTGGCTTGGCTCAATATTTCAGCTGTTGCCAACGTTTTATGGTGAATCTTATAAAGGACTCTGTTTAGTGTTTAGCTGTTGGTCAGGTTTCTTTACAGCACTGAGTGGTGTACATCTGCTATCTAGAAGATTTTGGATGGACCTGGGGTTAAATCTGCTAACTGGAAGCGTGTCGCCTCAGATATTTCACCGGGTTCCCTCCAGATGGTTGCCTGTGGAGTGGAAACCAGACAACCCAGGCAAAACCTGGGGCTAGGAGTCTGCTAGTCACCAGTGCAAGTGGAAACGGTACAAACAGGACGTAGCGTATCACCTGGAAATATCAGTGGTGAGGGAGGCCAGCCAGGGAATCCAAGACTTCTCGCCAAACAGAGCAGATGAAAACACTGATAGGTTTGGATAAGGCAAACAAATCTATCAGCATTTGATTACTTCCATAGACAAGACAACAGACCAAAGTTATGCATATCTATTCCAGACATTTCTCTGCTGCTGAGGTTACCGATATCCTCTCAGCTACCAGCAACCAGCTACTAGCAACCAGCTACCAGCAACCAAGTGATTGCGCAATAAGGCTCAGTTTGAACGGCTTCTTCAAGAAAGCGGCATTTGAATTTGGAGGCAGTCAGCCTTTCACCTGGCAGGTTACTTGCTGGGTGCCTGGTAAAAGCCTAGTGTGCCTACCTTCACAGAACACGCAAGGACCCATATAGCAGTTGAGGAGATGCTCTCACTTGGAAGACTAGAGGCAGACATATTGTTCAAAGGCCATAGGCCATCCGTCTGTAGTCACTCACACGGTGAAGATTTGACTGCTGTTTGCTGAGTGTAATACTACTGAACCAATGGCCCGGACAATACAATATACAAGGACAATACAAGGTCAGTAGGAGGGACACTCATGTAAAGGATACAGTATACAAGTGGCTGCAGGTTGTGCAAAGATTCGGCAAGCAGCTGCTTGTTAGAGAGTGGGGTTTCTAGAAGGGATTCATTCACATGGGAAGATGATTCCTGATGATGGTCACGATATTCTGCGTAATGTAACACAATATATACAGAAGTCACTTTGCACGAGTAGCTACACAAAAGCAAAATGTTGGAGAACACCTACTGTTAGCAATTGACTTCACTTTCCTGCCAGAATGGTTGAGAGTGTAGAATGATTCTGATTGGGCCGCTGCTGCAGGCGCATCGTCTCCATCGTCTGATGAGTCAGATTCGATACTCTTACGGTCTAGTTTGCGAATGATAGGGAAGGATCTGAGTCTGGACCGGTATTTGTGCAGCAGAATGAATCTGCCGACAGTTCTAAACAATAAGCATACGATAAGGTGCCCAGCCACACTCTTATCTCAGAGTTAAAAAAGCAAACAGACATCCATGGTGATAATAGGCAACTGTGGTGTGAGAATTGGTCCTGAAAAGTACCACAGAAAGCTGAAAATAAAATCATATTGATACATACTTAATAAGCTCAACAGAAAAAACTAGAATCCATTTGAGTACTGGGCTCCCGTATCTCCGAGAGGCAATCTCAACAAAGACTTCCACACACTCTATGGCGGCCAGTACTGACTTGAGCCACTGGGTACTCTGATCCTGAGCACAAGAAATACCACAGCAATTAATCAAATCATTGTCATTCAGTGTAAAATAGCAGAAAACTAACTTTGATTGAGTAAAGGTTGCGATGTTTGCGGAGAATGTGGTCATGGAAAAGGCTTATCAAACTTGAAGAGGCATAGAACAGTTCTGCAATAGCGGCTGAATGTGTTGTAGATATTCTTCCAGCTATAAGGTAAGACAGCGTCTTCATCCATGACTCGACCTTTAAGACACAATGCCCATCAGTGACTGCTTACTATCGGTAGGAAAACTGTGTCGCATATAGACAGCAACTAACATATTATTATTAATGTACGTACAGATGATATCGTATCCAAGTTCTTCAGCAGAAAAGCAACATAAGTTTTCTTCACTTGATTCAAATTGGGAACTTGACTCATGATGCAAGTCTGTAGTTGAAGTGAGGAAAATGTACTCGACAACTAGAGCAAGTAGCTAGCACATTTCTTTGCAAGTAATAGCAAGTGATACCCAAAAGGAAACTACGTTCACCGCTACATTGATCACATCCGGTTTAGTTTCGCTTTCCTTCTCGCTCTGACAATTACTTCGATCACAGCCGTTAGATCCTGTGCCGGTGACGCTCAACCTCTCTTCGCTCTTCTGAACGCAGGTAACTCGATAATGGAATGAGAGGAACGAGCAAGAGGACCATTTGATGAAGTGTAAGAATCAACCATACGTCCTTTTTTACTGTTTACCGCTTACTCGGTCGTACTATGAGCTTGTTGTTTGATCTGATCAGACTTACATTTTTATGCTTGATTGAGCATTGTCATATCTGTTCTATATCTCTTTACCCAGTTACAGGTTTTCGGCATACAGATGAATGAATCATTTTCGGAGAGACTACTTTCCGTTGGATGCTGGAGATAGGGCGACAGAAAACCTTTTATCGCCAGCTCCGTCTGATGATGGATCTGATATGGAGATGACAACCATTCATGCTGAGGATCATGCGCTTGCAGACACCACTACCCCTTCACAAACAGTGAGCTGTTACTGTAACATTACATCTACTTGAAGATGTTGCACTGGATTACGTTATGTGAAACTGTAATAAGAAAGGCGCAGTTGAGTCTCAAGTAATGTGATGACAAAACAAATAATCACTGATAATTACTTAGTGGCTACACAGAGTGTATTATTATAGTAGTCTTACTCTCTGGTCTGACACCTGAGGCACTAAACCTGAACGTATGAAGAATTGAAAAAATGATGAAAAGAAGTATGAAATCAACATACCATTCACAATTGGTCACAACATTTTCTCTAAGCAACGAGTACAGCTATAGATTGCTTTGTCACATTTCATCCCTTCTGATAGTTATGGAACGTCTGCTACAATTACTGCTGCACATAATCCCATTGTAAACCTTCCCTTCATAGTCCCCCTCCCTCTTTCTCTTTCTCTCCCTCTTTCTCTCCCTCTCTTACCCTCCCTCCCTCTCTCCCCCTCCCCTCCCCCTCTCTCTCCTAGCAACATGCTGTTTCTCTGTATCTGCTATTGCTGCTGTTATGTTTTAGGCTGTTAGACCTCAGAGAAATAGACAGCCTCGATGCAGTATAAAGTTGAGGATTTTCATAGCAGTATTTAGCATAGTTACTGTCGCACTCCTCATCTTCTTCATCCTGATTGGCGTCGGGGTGATCAAACCAGAACACATTGGAGTTGCCAACTCATCGACAGGTAACTGCTGTCTTACTTCTGAGTGGTCAACTTCTCAGAATCCTTAGATTTACAATATGTAGGACGGCAAGAAAGCAGCCATTCAGAGCTGATAGGCATTTTAATAGTGACTGGCTTCACACTAGTACACTGATACCATTACAAGTGCTAGTACTGGTACCAGCACTAGTACTAGCACTGACCACTATTAGTACTAGTAGTACCAGTATTAGTACCAGTCGTGGTTGGCAATTTTTATTCTCCTATCAGCTGATTTTATATTATTACATACAGGTATTCCATCAGCTTTAGTACCAGTACCAATAGCACCAGCATAACACTTGCGCTGATGAAACCTGCGAGACTGTTGATAGGAAAGTAAAAAGTGTCCTAGTGGCAGCAGTGGCACCAGGACTAGTACCAGTACCAGTACTGGTGCCAGTACCAGTACTAGCACCAGGACTAGTATCAGTACTGGTGCCAGTGCCAGTACTAGCACCAGTACTGGTGCCAGTGCCAGTACTAGCACCAGTACTGGTGCCAGTGCTAGTACTAGCACCAGTACTGGTACTGGTACTAGTCCTGGTGCTAGTACTGGTACTGGCATTAATGACATTAATGACTCGTGTGAGTAGCAGACTACCCTATCTGAGCTCAGATAGGGATCAGTGTATAATCCCACAAGTATTTATATATATCCTCAGTATTTATATATATCCTCAGTATTTATATATATCCTCAGTATTTATATATATCC
>ERZ1740065.2237-NODE-2237-length-11976-cov-13.243855_pt1 | contig 11976 bp, 7 predicted proteins | sample MGYA00581738_ERZ1740065 | MGnify/ENA primary metagenome ERZ1740065 (study PRJEB43018, sample SAMN04849749) | marine metagenome | isolation source: floating plastic debris | place: Pacific Ocean | collected 2008-09-01 | study: EMG produced TPA metagenomics... | reverse complement strand
CAGTGAATTCACACTTGACTTGACTTTTGATAAGGGTGACTTTTCCCAGCTCTGGTCGATAGAGTCTGACTGGCTAGGAATATTGCAAATTGATCAAGCTCCGTCCACATGGTGTCAAGCTAGGAGAGAAGGAACTGATACGCTAAGACGCCAAGTGAAAACTTAGTCAAGTTGATAGAGTTTGTCCCTGCTGGATAGATTGACTTTTTCATCAATAAGACTGCAAGTATTCTGTAAGCCAGTCTCACAAAACAAAAACAAAGGTTCGACATCACGCAAGATGACTTCTGACGGTGGGGTGTAGAGCATTTCCGTTTTCATCTTCTCCCGTATTTTGTCAGTGATCAAGCGTCTTTGAGTGTTTGCAACAGCGTCAATGGCACACTCTGTTCATACCAGAAATCTATTGGCTTTTACTGGAGATACAGTCACTGTGACTGGTATCTGGCTGGCTGGCAGTGAAGAGGTCAACAACCTCCTGTGATTCCGACAGGCGTTCCTGCAATTTAGCGGGTCTGACTTATGGCTGCCGTGTCTTATTAGTTCGATTTTTGGTGCAATGAACTCATAGTGTATGGCATAGTCTGAGCCATAGCTTATTAGCTTCTCCTCAGAAAAACTGAACCTCCAATGCCTTTAGTTTTTATATTTGTCACCTAAGCAATTTAGTGCTCATCTGCATGAAACAAGCAGGAGTCTGGAGTACACCCGAGATGCTTTTCACAACCACCTTCTGACTTGAGTTATCAATGTTGGCAGACTAAAAGTAAACAGTCATATCAGTTGGTTTTCAAAGTTAGATAAGCAAGAATTGTACATGCGTGTTTGTGTAGCTCGTTAGTTTAGCCTAGAACTGTGTGGCTGAGGGACATCGAAAAAGATTTGAATAAGCCCACTAGAGGGACCAACTAAGAAGCCTTCACAGCAGCCTTATCCGTAAAGCTGTTCACTCTAACTCTAACTAATGTGTGTATGACTGAGTACTGCTGCACTTACCCTTCCGATGGCTTTGGGTTGGCTGTGACAGGGACATAGAGCTCTAAGTTGTAGCTTTGACTCCATGAAGAAAGCCCGCGATGTCAAACACATCTCATATGTGAAATGTCTCAAAAAAGAGTGAACGTCAACGCTTTCTAGAACCTCGTCGAATCCATTGTACAGGCAGAAGTAGTCGTAGTTCCCCCATTGACTCGGGAATAATGGCTCGGACAAGGTTAGTGGGCAGCGCTGCTAGTTTGAGAGCGGAGATCCCTCTGTCGTTTTCGATGGATAGCAGAATTCTCCTCGACTGAATAGTGAGGCGATGGAGAATTTTGGTGGTGAGAGAGAATCTTTGATGCACAATCAACGGAAGAATCACTGAGTTTATAGTCGTCGGGTGACCAATACGGAAAAGGTCGTGGTAGTAGTCCGGTGAGTTAGAATGCTCAAGGATAAGGTTGATGGTGTTGACATCGTTTGCATGAGCAGCATACATTACTAGCGTTATGCTCAACTCTCTGACTTTTACCAACTTTTACAAGCAGTTGTCAGCATTCCCGCTCACCTGTGACTTGATGAAGCGTCTTGATTCCTTTCCATTTGGTCGGCCACTGATCATCAGTCTTCCAATAGTGAGCCGTCTGCTTTTCTTCTCTAGTTCATTTTGTGCATCGCTTGCTGCTCTTGTTACCTATGCTGGAAAGTTGAGGATGGGTCCACTTGAACGTAAGGAATCCTGATGCGACGTATTTTCATGTGGCTTCTAATTGGTCTGGCATATTCCTAGCAACTGGTGAACTACTACAGCTCTGTGGTTGTAGAATGATACGTATATCAGCATGAATGTCTAAAACAGATTGTACAATAAGATGGCACATGGTCAGTCTAGATAAAAAGATAGATCCATGGCAAATCACGAACAACTGACATACGCAGATGGACTTCAGAGTTTTTTGGAAGGCGTTACATCGGTCAATTTGATGTTTGAAAATACAATCTGTTAGAGCGTTCAGTTTCAGAAGCAACTCTTTTTATATGTCAGCAGTCAAAGATTTCAAGTGATCGCTTCCCTGTCATCATCATCGCCGATTTTGTTCACTCTAGAAGGGTAGCACGTGATCTGCTATAATATGTGCAAATTATCCACTTCAGCAGCATTGATTCATCTGAAAGAAATCCATTTCATAAGCCACGCTGGGGAAAGTTTGCGTTTGTACTTATGGTAGCCGAAGGCGGACACTTGATGCTGATAAAGATATTTACGATTTGCAGTATGTGTGAAGTAGTCAAACAGATACGGGAACCACAGCAGGCTAGTTGCACGTCAAGTGACTGGCAACATACTTTATCTTTCCGTCCCGGTTTGGACCTCACTCGTCTTTAAGTTAACAGGATGTGCTGACGATGAGTATGAACTGGAGAAGAAAGCAGACGGCTCACTACTGGGAGCATGATGGGCAATGGCCAACTGAGTACAAGGGAGTCAAGACACTTCATCATGTTACAGACGACCAGGAATGCAGACACCTACTCCAAATGGTCAGCAAAAGCCAGAAAGTTGAGTACCTGCTACACGAAGACTGGTTCCAGTGGACGGCGCTACAAGTCATGTCTCTCAGAGGAAGGAGTGGCATTGCTGAAATAGCACTACAATCATTGGACTCACAAGAAGACAGGGTTAAGATTGTCACCTGTGGTATGAGAAATGGTGGAGAGACTGCACTGCACTGGGCGTGCTCTGTAGGCATGGTGAGATTGCTCTTGGACACTCTCTCTCCTGAGTTAGTTCAGCGATACATCCGCCATCTCGACGGCACCCAGCGGTCAGCAGCTCATTATGCTGTTATAGACAAGAGACCAGACATCTTCCAGGAGCTGTGGTGTCGTAGCAACATGGAGACAAGAGAGCAACTTATCTTTGTCAAAGACGGCTTGGGCATAACGCTAATAGTGTATGCTGCTCACGCAAACGATGCCAACACCATCAACCTTATCCTTGAGCATTCCAACACACCGTACTACTACCACAAACTTTTCCGTATTGGTCACCCAACGACGATAAACTCAGTCATTGTTCCGTTAATTGTGCATCAAAGATTTTCTCTCATCGCCAAAATTCTTCATCGCATCACTATTCAGCAGAGGAGAAACCTGCTATCCATAGAAAACAACAGAGGGATCTCCGCTCTCAAACTCTCAACTCTTCCACCATATCTTATTCAAAATAACATGCCGAGGCTTATGGGGAACTATGACTATTTCTGTCTGTACAATAGATTCGGCAAGATACAATGCAGCGTGGACATGCACTCATATTTGAGACATTTCACATATGAGATGTCTTTGACATCACGGGCCTCCGCTATGGAGTTAAGCCTACAAGTCCGTGCATTGTGCTCCTATCAGAACCGATCCACTTCCACGGGAAACGTAAGTACAGAGGTACCTTACATTGAGTCGAGCCAGCTGCTATGTACTAGCAGCTCTTTTATTGGTTCTCATTTTTTTTTGCATTCAAGTGCATGAACCTCAGCCACACTGCCATAGGCTCCATAAGCCATATAAATTCACTAACGTAATGTGTTCTAACTTCCTCCAAGGGCAGGGTCAGGCTAACTTGACTGACTCTTGAGCGTCAGTCAAAAAGAAAAGTCTCAACTACGTTTTTTCAGCTAGCAGTATATAGATAAAAGAAACTATGACCGCCTCTGTGCACAGCCACACAAATCTCAGTCGGCATTGCTAATCAATAGGTCATGCAGTCAACAGATGCAAGTAGCCCTTTGGACAGCTACCAGTCGATGACTTAGACATCAGTCAAAAAAAATTCTCAATCCACCCCTGTATTCAACCAAGAAATAGGTTCATAAATTAGAGTTTCTATGAGCAAAACGTAGATTAGGCTGTCACACAGCTGGTGCATTGAAGTGTTTTTCCAGCTATTTTTCTCTAAGTAGTCAATATTTGGAACAGGTATCATAAATTAACATTATCAACTGGTACACGACTTTACTGTGTCACTATTTATACCAATTATGGAAAGTTAATTGCAAACTGTGTCCACAGAAAAGCAAGACATTTTTATTTTTGTGTTTATAGGCCCGCCGGCGTTATGCTTAGGAGTAAGTGCAGCGAAAGCATAATGAGTGCGGACAAATGCAGGTTTAACATAGGCTTAATATCGGCTTAACACCACCATGATCCCGGCGCCGATTGATCGAAAGAGGAGCAAAAAATGCAAAAACTGAAACTGTGTTCAAGAGTAAGAGCAAATATCTGAAGTCAAGTTTGATGAGAACTGAATATTTCCGATAGACAGAAAATATAATACATGAAATGAAACAATTCAAGTACTCCTTGCAGGAGATAAATCATCAGTAAGTTCAAATGTCCGTAGTGATATCTCTCTTCACAGGTTAACATCATAAAGACAGAGACTGGCCCGTTTACCATCTTCCTAACCGACCAGACTGTATCGCTGCGTGACATTGAAGCGAATGCATCAGCAAGCTTGTTGTACAACATGACGGCATCAGTCATCGAACTGACTGATCGTCATCACCTCAAAGGGAATCCGAAGGTACTGATACCTGATACGACTTTCTAATACTACCTGCTGGACATGTAAATGAACATTTTGCCATCTTTTGCTGTTCTATCGGTAAGCATACCAGTTTTGTGCAGCGAAACGTGCGAACAAAAGTTGATGTAACACCAGCGTAAGATCGGTGCATGATTCCGGTGCGCCTACCACTAGAAGAGTAAATAATGCCATTTTTACGCCATTTATACTCCGCCCGCTTTGATCAAGATGTCAGGTTGCATGCACTGCTACTTTCTGACTGGCTGTTTTGAGAGAATCACATGCAAGAGGTGACTTATATAGATCTTCCTCGAATGGTCAGTGGTTGGGTGAGCTGACTCGATTCTATACTGACTCTACGGTTTTATGGATCTTGTTTTTAAACTAGGCTAGCCGTGATCAAATACTCTTGATGACACCACAGTGACTTTAAATGTGCCCCAAATGCGGGCTCTTAATGCAGCAATACTCATCTGAACATGAATTTGATCTTGCGAGCAGAAGCAAGCTGAAGGAAATTTATAGCCATGAAGCACATGGAAAAGCTAGCTGTAATAGGAAACGAAATAAGCCAAAGGTGCTAGCGTTATCCAATCAAATGGCAGCTCATAGCTGAGGGATTTTTCTCTCTCTCAATGATATTTTACTCTTGCTCAGCTTTCACGGACAAAGTTCAACGTGTCTGATCATGCATCGTGTCCTATAGTCACAGCTAATGTTATTTGTATTGAAGGTGGTATTACAACAAATACGACTTCCATCAGCTGAAAATCTATCGCAACTACAGCCCGAACTTAACCTGCTATCACTGCCTGAGGACTACTGTATAATGACCATCGTCTCCTTAAATGACGTCAGGTATGTGTGAATGACCATGACCTTAATTGCTGAAGAAGCATTGTGAGATTGGTGGCTACAGACTGCCGATATTTCTGTCTTATGTTTATGACGCTGCGCTTTTAGTAATACTACCCTAATGCCATGTGGGTTTATAGTACTTAAATATCGTGGAATAATAATAATAATGATTATGTGGAACCAACTTTATTTTATCCTGGTAGGTTGGCAATTACAAGATGCCTCAGCCAATCAGGATGCCGGAGCTCACTGCAGCAGACACTGATGGGTATATCAGGCACTCTACGTAGCCATCCGTCCGTACTGTTTGTCAGCGCCGTCTCCAGCTCCCTCGACTGGCATCTCTATTTAAGCAACTCAAGTACTACTCAGCTCTCTCCGCTCTCCAGAGAGCCGGAAACTGTACAGGGACGAGCACTGATTGTCTGTAACAGCGTACATCGTGCCGGGTGGCGCACAGAGAAAATTGACTTGGAGCAGTGTTTAAAGACTTCCCTCAAGTTTCAGGTTTGAAGTTTCCTGTAAATGTTTGGCAGCCTTCCTTGAGAGTAACGGATTATTTCGTGCTCTTACAGGTTGAGTCTATGGTGGACGGGTACTATGAGGATGTACTGGCCTACATCAAGGACTTCTCGGTGAGGAGCAGGGGTCACAGACTGCTGTTACTGGCCGTCATGTGTCACGGAGATGAGAACCAGAACATGCTGTTCCTGGAGAAGTCATTGCCACTGCAGGAGATCATTGACAGCATTCATGGTGTTGGCCCAGCAGGGGTTGGTACACGGGTAAGTTTCTATCCACAGAGCTGGATGGTTCATAGTGTCGAGCGATGCCACTGTGTATGCGCTTGACTGTGTACGTATCTCAGCCTGTGTTGAAGCTTAGGTAACCTGTGTGAAACTTTTTCTTCGCTATTGAAGCATTGAACTATCGCAAATTATCAGCTCCAGTAATTTGTCCAGCGTGAGCAATGAAATTAGACGCATTTGGAGTCTCAACAAAAAATGCAAGCTGACAGTGAAATTGAGTCAATACTCAACAGGGAAGGAATACCTTGCATGCGGTCTCGATCATCTAAATTAAAGCATCTGATGAGCTCTGGTAGTTGACTGACTTGAGCTTCCCGTTCGCAAGCTCTCATGTTACAAGCTTCTCATTGAGTAGTGAGTAATAGGAACAGTTCTAGTAAAACACTTTAAGATCTGAATCGCACTACGAGCTCAATAAACTCAAAATGCAATTAAAAAATGATATATGCACAGCAAGAAGTGGTAGTCATGTATTGGTTTGATATATCCAAACTAAAACTGAAACCAAGTATACAATTCTTACCTTCTGATTGTGCAAAAGTTAGTTCTCTTTTGTCTCTGTCAGTCAATCGATGCATCGCAACACCTACTCCGATCTCAGAGTGCTTAAAGCGTCATCACGTTTTTATCCTAAAGCATCAGGTGTACTCCGAATTCATTCAGGTATCAGGTAAAGTTTCGTTCAGCTGCACAATTTCTGAGGCCAAAGCTCGACTATCGTTGATGAATAAACTCCTACTCTATGCACTGCTGGTAAATGCAAAGAGAGGCACTCGTCTGACTTTCACCGATGGTTGGGCGACTCTGGATGAGCTTCGAATATCCGGTCAGAGCACAAACACCTGCAGCAGTTTGGTAAGTAGAGAGTTTCTTTGAATTATTTTAGTTCAAAGTCTATCCATAGTTATCGAGAAACTTTTGCAGCGTTATGAGTGATTTAAACTTACGATGGAATATCCCAATGTTGTTCTTTTGGGAAACCGAGTACTCTGTCGTTTTCTTTGTCAATACATACTCCAGTAATGGCTGATTGCTTCATCCAGACTGACGAACTCTCAAGCAGCCTCGATGCCAGCGGAAGAAGTGCCAGTCACAATGAAGTGAGTGAGAGTTGAGTCAGAGGTAGTCAGTTGACTCAGCGGTAGAGCCTCGACCGCAAGACTTGGAGGTGCCGAGAGCTGGGAAACCAAATCCCACTGCAGTCCTCCTAAGGGGTACTCCACGGGTGTGCTCTCACTTGCCTAGAAACTGAGAGCAATCTGGAGTCAGGCATGGCAGCTTCACCCCTAAGGCACACTGATTTCCCAGTAGCTGAACACATGAGAGAACCTTCTGATTTTACCCTTTAATGTTTTCACCATGGTTGCAAGAGATCACCCTTCTCAGAACCAGAAACCTAAACTGAAATTAAATTTGGTGTAATCAGAAGTATGAAGACCTTACGCTGTTGTATTCTCTGATTCGTGTGGGAAAGGAGGAGAGGGAAATAATGGTTGGCCTGAGAGTCCATGCAGAAACGTTTAAGACAATTTGTGAAACCTTGCTCAACTAGGAGAGTTTACAGCAAATTCGCAGCTTTTGTCAATTTCCTGTCGGTATGTAGGTATGCAGCGCACTAAAATCCACAAGAGAATGGCAAAATCCGTGAATTATAGGGAAAAAAACAATAATTCTTACAAATTATTAGTCGATAGTTTTGAAGTTTTTCCTGAACGTTCTATGTGTTTCTCCTAATAATTCTTCACAACGGTATCATGGTTTTCAAAATTTTTATTAGTATCAATAAGTTCTTGGGAAAAATCAGGAACAGAACCACTGCGAACTCTTAAATCTTCTTCAAGAAGAATCTCAGAATTCTTTAGCCAGTTCATGGAGAGCATATTAACATTATCTGGATTGTGCCATCCTCTTGTCAATGTTCGTGCTCCCTTCCGCGCCTATCCCCGCCTATCCTTGCCTATCCTGCCTATTCGCGCCTATCCGTGCTCACTCCCGCTCTCTCCCGCTCTCTCCCGCTCTCTCCCGCTCTCTCCCGCTCTCTCCCGCTCTCTCCCGCACGTGCTCATGCACAAAGATCTACAAGAGAATGACAACAGCCCATTAGCCTATGTGTATGTACTTGTGAAGCTAAAACAAATAAGTTTGGATACATTGACAGCTTACAAAGAGGGCGACCGTGAGGATGTCAGCGTCAGACGTGGTAGAGAAGCTGACAGAGTTCAGTCAAGTAGATGAACTTAACCGAGATCTTTTACTAACTCTCCTGACGAGACGCAGTCGACGAGACGATGCCATAGCAACAATGAAAACAGTATCCGTGCAGCAGGCAATAGATATGTTTGCTGGGAACAACAAGGCTCAGGTCAAGGTCAGTGAGATAAGCTCTGATCAGCAAGAATTTATGTCTTTAAATGAAAAATTCATCTAAAATAGATTTTAGGCACTAAGTGTCATGGTTAGGCACGTCTTCCAATGACATGTTTGAAAATCATCAGCTCAAGGTCAGTTAGGTCACGATGAATTCATGTACTTGAAGTAAAATACAGTATCCGCAGTGCTGGGTGACGAGCAGCCTCATGCTTTTTATTCTTGAGTTGACAAACACTTTCTTTCAAAACGATCAAATAATTTATGTGGAGAGAGGGTAGCCAACTAGGAGCTACCCTCTCTGTTTTAGAAGTAATAGATAGCCTTCTAGAGTGTTCTGGAGGCTATATAAGTGAAATTAGCTTTATTCTGCCCTTTTTCTCTTCCTGTGGTCCTCCTGGCTGGTTGTGTTGACTCTCCCGTATTGACTGAGTAAGTTATGTTTCTGTTTTGTATTGTTTGTTAGTGCTTCTGTTCATAAATAATATAGTATTCCTGATAGCTCATCCTAAATTACTTGTTGTCACTCTTGCACTGAGGTGCAGTCCCACACCCCGTGCCATCCTCGCACAACATTTATCTGAATAAGGACTGTGATCATCTATGGTTGATTTTAACTCTTTATTAGGCCTCTTCAGTGTACATAGAAGTATGAGCAAAGCAGGGCTGCATATACCTGTAGTTTTTTCAAATGCTAATAGAATGATGTTAATTCTGTATCTAATTATAGGCAGACGCTCTTTTTCCCAGCAAATGGTAAAAAGCAGAGAAATCTCTTGAAGGCGCAGCTGCCTTTTTACAATTGTTTAAATTATACGCGGCCCTAGGATTGTTCCGTGAATGGAATAAAATTGTTGAACAGGATTCGACAGCAATGGTCTAACAACCCCCATACCTGTCAAGTATCCTGTATTTCCCGGGAGACTCCCGTATTTTAGGTGCCACAATTTAGGGTTTAAATTGCTATTAATGGTTTTCTTATGTTCTCGTGTGGCTCACCTGTTAGATCTTGCTGAGCTGAATTCAAATATGACAGAATCCTAGCTGCATGGGGGTAGGGGTTTTGAGCTATGGATTCTCAAAGTTCAGAAAAAAACAGAATCTCCAGTGTTTTCAGCCTGACAGGTTGAAAGGTATAACGGCCTCAAAGGTAGTGACAAAAGCGTTATCGCTATCGTTGGAACTTACTATGCAGATTACACTCATCATAACTTATATAGGATTTGTCTTCTCATTTATTGAATCGCTATAATTTTGTTTTCTTGATGTATTTGAAGGAAGCGGTGTTTTTCTTGCTGCCATATCAGTTTCTACAGCATTACGACATATATTATGTTATGAACAGCTTTGAGTTGTTCTCACCTAAACTATTCGCAGTTCTGATCTAATGCATTGATTCTGTCAGTCGTTTCCGATGACAGATCCTTCTCTTCCAATACTGTCGAGGCGACCAATACGTGGCCCGCAGTGAATCTGAAATCGAGGCTATCATACATCAGTCGACTGGTCGACAGCCCTCAGTCAGCAAGGCTCAGTCTCCATCAGTGCTAAGCTTGATTCCTCTGACGTCTACAGTCAGCCTTAAAGAGATGAAAAACAGCTTTATTGTGTTCTCATCACTGTCTGATAGCAAGTAAGTTTAGGTCTAGAATTTCTGTGGAATGTTTTATGTTGATTGCGTGTACATGGGGGAGCTAACTCTTTAGAGCTCAAAGAGGTCTCCTGTTCAAAATAATGACTGGCCAGCTGAGAGAAATGGCAGGGCCTCTCATCCAATCAACAGCCGGAGAATCATTCAATGCGTTACGAGTGGAGCTGGAGGACCTGATGACTGACATGGCCGGTAGACTGAGAGAAGAGTCAGATGGTCAGCAACATCTGCATCGCCTTAGTACACTGAGTGACCAGCTGTCTCTCAGGCTATACATACACGCAGAGACAAAAGACTAGAACAATTTTCTTTCTCTGAAAATTTGAATGAGACTCACTGCTGGCATATGTGAGGTGTGATGTACGGTGAAGTGTTGTTTCTCCGTTTTTTAACCACAGCAGTGATCCAAGACATCCATTGAATTGCTGAGTACAGTCAAACTGCACTGTAATACCGCATTGTGGTTCCTGCAGCATCATTGTTGAGATTGTTCAAGTATATCACACTAAACCTCCCCTTTATCTCCGCCCACTCTCCTATGTCCCCTCCCACTTTCCCTTATCTCCCTCCCGCTATCCTATACCCCATTTTTTGTATTTGTTTTTTCAGAAATAAAATGCTTAAGCTGATGTAAAAATTCTACATTACAAAAACCATTTATGACAAAAGAAAGAGTCGCCAGCATCGCCAGCCCAAATCGCATTGTTGTTTGCGTGGCTTGACTAGAACTAAATATACAAATGAAATATTGTGGCGAGCATACTGCAGAATCAGAAAAGAACGAAACATGATCTTTGGAAGGTCAATTAGATATCATTTAATTTATTGATAAATGCGCTGTTTTTTGGCACAAATTCAACCTTATCAACTTCATATATCAGTATTTTGTGTCTGCACTGGCTCATACAGCTGAACACTCAACTCTGAAAACATGAATATACAAACAAGAAAAACTCTGTAAAACTAGGAAGAAGCCTAAACTCTGCTTGCCACACCTGGACACTACATTTCATCGTTTACTGCTTTAGTTATAGAGCATTAGTCAAGAAGCCGTTGTCACTGTGAGTGAAATAAATTGCGTATTATGATTAAATTAAGATTTCTTTTTGCTCAGCAGTTAATAAATAAAGTAACGAAATTTCTACTCAAACATGGCTAGTATATATCAGATGGTGAATAGTATCAACAAATAGTGATAGTAGTAGTACCTAACTCTTCCCTGTGAGGTGGGGGCGGTCGGTCAGTCCAATGACTGGTACCGCCATGTTGTGCAATGATCTCTTTGACGCGCTCATGTCAGGACCCTGAGTTGATACGGTCTGATTGGCTAGGAATATTGCAAATTGATCAAGCTCCGTCCACATGATGTCAATCTAGGAGAGAAAGAACTGACACGCTAAGCCCCCAAGTTAAAACTTAGTCAAGTTGATAGAGATTGGCCCCGATTGGATATACTGACATGTTGTTCGACAAGACTGCAAGTATTCTGCAACCCACTTCCGCGAAACAAGCAAAGGTTCAACAAGATTACTTCTGATGGTCGAATGTAGCGCATTCACCATTTTCATCTTCTCCTGTATTTTTTTAGTAATCAAGCAGCTTTGAGCGTTGGCAACAGCAGCCATGGCACACTCTGTTCATAACAAAGAGCCATCGGCTATAACTGGATATAACGACACTGTTACTGGTATCTGGCTGGCTGGCATTGAAGAGGTCAGCAAACCCCC
>ERZ1740065.2236-NODE-2236-length-11978-cov-12.964019_pt1 | contig 11978 bp, 8 predicted proteins | sample MGYA00581738_ERZ1740065 | MGnify/ENA primary metagenome ERZ1740065 (study PRJEB43018, sample SAMN04849749) | marine metagenome | isolation source: floating plastic debris | place: Pacific Ocean | collected 2008-09-01 | study: EMG produced TPA metagenomics... | reverse complement strand
CGGAGGCTGGCATTGGGCAGCCAGCTTCCTTCTTTGGGCGACGGGCTACTGTCTTGTGGCTGCTAGCGTCTTTCTATGGTCGACGGGCAGCTGGCGAGGGGCAATGGGCAGCCAGCGACACTCAGTGGACAACGGGCAACGGATGACGGGCGACGGACAACGGGTGATGGACAGCAGGCGACGCTTAGCGGGCAGCGGGCAACACTCAGTGGGCAACAGGCAGTGGGTGACAGGCAACAGGTGACGGGTAGCGGGTGAGAAGTAGTGAAGATATAACTGCACACAGTACATTGGAGGGAGTAGTGTATAGATGTGTATAGACATGCGTATGACTTGAGATACATACTGAATACTACAGGCTCCATATAGTTTGTTTCCTTTACAGATGGGAGGTGAGTAGAATTCTTCTTGAATAGACCTCTAACAAGAATATGCAGTCGAGCCTGATTCAAAGTCTCCATAACCACAGATTTGACAGCCTGGTAGTTAGCCCAGAGGTGTACTGTGGTGAATATGGTGAAGAGTAGCCAAAGCAACCTGAATGAACAGCAAAAATTTAACAGTAGCCTGCTTCTGCTGTCTTAGTTTATTATTATAGCCTGCTATCTGGTGTGATAATAAACAAAGGGGGAGTGACAGAAACACGGAGGATAGGGAAGATATCAGACTGACATTTGTCTCCCAGTGATGATGGGCACCATAAGAAGACTACATATCAATGCCGCCAAGTTGACAAGTGTCTCCTGACTTCCATCCTTAGCTGACACATCTGCCATATTGTTCCTGCGAGCTTGATGGAGAGTAAGCGCAGCTCGAGTGCAGCCCCCTGCCACTCCAACAATCGACTACAGAACAGCACTCAACACTGAGGAAACTAGTCTGCAGCGTAGCCACATCAGCAATCAGCTCCACTAAATGTACTATATATGTAGTTCATCAACTATCAACCACCACAGCAAGACTACCAGGGCACATGTGTTTGACACGTTTAGCATCAGAGCTATACAAAAGAACTGGAATGGGTCTGAGGATGTTGAGCTGTGGTCAGCCAGTGATAATAGGCTAAGTGACCAGCTTTCAGCAGAGTGTGGTAATCCATCATTTCTGTGTAAAATCTAGGCTTATTTTTCCACTACACAGATGAGCTGGAATCATAATAATAAGGACAACCAAAACTGAGTTGGAGATAACCATATTTATAATTATAATACACATATTCCCACAAGGAGATTCTCCACCATGTCATTCCAGAGACATGACTACATTATCCAGTATCCAACAAGCCAGAATCAGGTCAGTGGGAGCACGATGACATAACCCATACCCATGCTTACCTTGCAAACACCAGCAAAACAAACAATCACAGTAAACCATAGAGGGAAAATTGGTGCCAGAATTTCCAAGCAGATGGCAAAGTCATTCAGCATATCAGCAAAGAGCCTCCATCGTTTGGCATCACAGTCTAGGCTTGACCTGCAAGAATAATTTAACCGGTAATAGTTGTTCGAATGCATTAGCTTACCAGGCCCTTCATTATAAACATCATCACTCTCGCTCTCATCTAAACAAACACTGCAAAACGGAATTTTTACTCGGCGATGTAGCGTATTTGTATAAAATATTTGCGGTCTTATAATTTTTGCGATCTTGCTTCAATCTTTTTTCATAAAATGGACATGAAAAATAAATGCACTTCATATTATTTGCAAATTAGCAAAAAAATCTGCAGAATCTATGCTCATACCCTTTTAGCCAGGCAAACATGATCCTTCCTAGCATCCCAGTTCCATCTACAGAACAGCCGAATAATGTATGAACATTGATACAGAAGTTTTAAGTAGCTGAAAAGTTCTATAGTCATACCTTTTAAAATCCAGGTAATAGTTGCTGCTAAAGCGGAAGCATTTTCATCACCAACACCAACGCCTTTCAGTAATGATTGAGTAGCAAGTGTTCCTGTTATGGAACTAGCAAAAGCCTGCAGAATAATAGGCACTACTGTCATCACATCATGCAGACCTAGTTGGTTTCCAATACAAATACTCGGTACCATAAATAATCATACAATATCAGACTGCACTTGCAAACATATACAAATACGACTATGCATGTGCACCTGTAAAAATATGGATAGTGAAAACTAAATGCATATGGATTCTGGATCCAGTCGTGGGACAATACTTCATGCCACCCAATGTTACACTTTATTGGTCTTTTGGTCATCCTCTCAGCAGGCTCACCCCCCCCTCCCCCCCTCCCACCCCCTACTAACTGCTGAGACTTCATGAAAAGAGCTAAAACACAGTAATTCGATTGAGCCCCATGTTGAGACCTTGGAGAATGCCAAATTATGCGAATTTTTGTCTCTGCGCTACTTTCCTACCATACTTTCACCGAACTCCCGCTGGAGTTTGGCCCCAGACCCTACCACGTGTATCACTCCTGGACTCCAGCCTATGAAGGCACCACTTCAACGAAACTGGAAAAACATCCCTGGGATTACAACCAAGAGCTAACCTGGATGGTATCATACAGTTGATAAGTCAGATAATCTTCTGATACACTTTCGGGGTAGCCTTGCGGAAGGAATATCGACTGAAATTACAAACTTAAGTTTCAATAACCAAATAACCATTACCATGCAGAATCAATGTGATCATTTATTAATGGTTCCTACCCGGAATGCTTGATTAATAGACTGGAAGCTTTCTTTCTTCCTTTCAATAACCCTCAAGCTGTTCGACTCCGTAACAACATAATCCAACCTCTGATCTGATGAGCCGTAATTCTCAGTGAAAATAACTTTTCCAGCCATTTCAAAAACATAAATTTAATGTGGTGATCTCATCAAATGCATTTAAGATACTATTTCACCAGTTTACCAAACAGCAGTACCCATGAAGCCAATACTTCTATTTCGTTGGTAGTACCAGCCAGTCGCGCTCGCACTACTAGCAGATGAATGAAACATTCTTCCTTCGCCACAACATTTAGTCGCCAACTCAAACCGGAAGTACAAAAGTGTGGCGATGAGTTGCGTGTCCTGCTGGAGCTGTCACCGGATTTCTTCCCAAAGATAACTTTGAGAGAGTGCACTGCTTACTGCTGCCTGATTCCACTGCCCTAATAAGACATAGACATTCTAATGGATCTTTTGACTGTTGCTTATGCGGTGTCAGTAGCTGCTGGGGGTGTTTTTGGCTATCTAAAGGCTGGAAGTACGGCCAGTCTTGCAGCAGGCTTAACATTTGGTAGTATCGCAGCTTTAGGTGCATATTTAGTGTCTACCGGTCAAACAGCCGGGCATTGGCTCGTTCTTGGAACAGCTGGAACTTTAACTGTTGTGATGGGTCGCAGGTACCTGAATTCTGGCAAGGTATTTCCCGCTGGAGTTGTAGCTCTGCTTAGCGTTCTGATTTTAGGAAGATACGCTTTCAAAAGGTTTATTGGCTGAGGTATGTATGGTAATGAAGCGATGTTGCGAGATGACAGACTATTTTGCTATTACTGCATTTGGTGGATTATTCCATTCTATTTTAGAACAATTCTGGAGCTCTATTGACCAAAATGATGCGTGTTATCAACTCTGGTTGGATGGTCAAAGTAATTGAGTAATTTCTTCATATTTACTATCTATACTGTACACTGCACTGACACTAACAGTTACTGTAATACTTACCACTCTCAGCAGTTTAGATTCCTTTCTTGCTGAATTTCGTTTTCAGTAGAAGACAGAATCTGGCTTTGGTGAGAAATATATATCATATTTCAGATTTTACAAGACTTATTTTATAAGTATTGTAGAGCTGCTAGATGGAGCAGTATTACAATACTGAGCAGTACATAATTATGATTAGTGCTGCATTTCTTCAGAATGATCAATCTCTCAAGCAATATTTTTAATCTTGAATTAATCCTGGAGAAGGGGAGAGTGAAATGTTCTATTCATGACGAACAGGAGCGTAGAGAATAAGAACTAATAGACAGATAATGACCATAAAATGCGCTTACATGAATAAACTTCTACCAAAACTATTTTCAGAGCTAATTCACAGCAGTATCATTGCTACCAGCTGCAGCAGCTGACTTCGACATCACTGCAACGTTTTCGGTGGGTCATTAGTGGTACTTGACCGCGCTGGTGTTGAGTTTACTTAGATAAATATGCAATCATACTTCCTCACATATATTTTTAGCATATTGTTCTTGGTTTATCAGTTAAATTTACCCTCAAACTAACTGTACAATTAATCTTGTGGCATGAAATTAATCTTCTGAGCCATTAATCTTCATTAATCTTAGAATAACGCGATTAAAATGCAGCACTAATTTATGATTTTGTTGTTAATACTACATAAGCCATAAGAACCTGAGCCATGCATAAGTTGGTAGGCAACCAGGGACATACAAGTGCAGACAGAAAATCCCGCACCATATGTTATGCGTTTGTTACGGAAGCTCAGTAAATTTGTATGAAGTAAAGAGGCATCACCATGACAGATCAGATGACATGTCAATGATCTGAAACAAATCCATCTTGAACAACATCATCACATAGCGCTGTGTCCTAAATACACTAAATATTTCAGTCATGTCACTCGTATACTAACCAGCCTGATCACAGAATGATGCTGGTCTCTGGTTTACGACTTCAATAAACCCATAGAAATGAATTGAGTGTGCCCTAAAACAGAAGTGTGCCCTAGAACAGAAGTGTGCCCTAGATCCAGAGTATTCACACTATCATGTACCCCTGGGCTCATCTGTGCGCTGTCATCATTTGCATAGAGTTGAAGGGTCTTAGATTTCACAAGATGATATGTTATTGGCAAGCTGTATCTTTACCTTCAGTTATGTTCCATGATTTGAGACAGCAATGGAATTACAGCTTGTCTGCCAGGTAGGAACGACCTATTGTTAGGCACGCATTTGTATATTTCATATTCAAATCCATTTTCAAAGTTTTGTGAGATAATTCTATCATCCTTTATTCGCCGGGCTATTTGATATACGCAAACAAATGGGTTCTACTGCTAACATACATCATATTGCATGGTATACGCATTACAGTATTGAGAAGGCAACTCCAAGTGGTGCACCCTCGGTTCATCACTGATCTCTAATTTAGACATTCATTAATTTTGTAGATAAGCTATACACCTGTAAGCTAGTTAAAACTCATCATATCACAAGCGCTTACACTTAGATTCTCCTATATATTACACTGTTAAACATATGTTCCCTCTTCAACTCAAGAATCATGATAGTGTGTGATGAGATATGATAACACTTGAGGCACCTACATTGCTGTACAGGTAATAAATTTGGTCATCACATCCCACCCAAAATGCCATCGTCTCTATGATTCAAATAAGCAAGACATAATGCACTTGATTTGATTTAGCCGTATCTGGCTGATCTGACAGGTCTACAGGCTGACAGATCTACAGGTAACTTGATTTAGTAGGCTTATAATAGCAGATAATACAATATTTTATCGGGCCAAAACCTGAATGTCTCCCAAAAAAACAGTAGGAATGCTTGATTTATATGTTCCTGTATAGCAAACTGCTCCTACATTCAGTTATGGCTTAGCCATTTATATGGACAGTATTACCTCAGACGATAATGAAGCAACTCGTCAGATGGAGTGCCACTGCACAGGCGGCAGAACTGCAGATAAGTGCTATTGACATTTTTGTTATTCAAACATCAGCAAAAGCAGATACATGGTGATAAAGAGCCAGTATTAACATTTGATACACAGAGCTTCTGAAAGCTACTGATATAGGTTGCTCAACAAGCTGTGAACTGTGATATTGCACTGTTGAAGAGAAAACACTTGAGGTAGAAGGATGTGCTTATTGATCCAGTCCAGGTAGCCAGGTAAGCTCCATTTCTTACACCCTTTGCCCTGAGTTTGATTTCCTAACTGCCTTCGCATGCAGTAAGCGTATGAAAAAGCCTGGCTTAACTTGGTTAAGGTTCAATTAGATAGACATTGGATGATAGTTCAGAAATGACCACCATAAATCAAACACAAATATACATCTCCATACCTCCATACAGCTGAAGGGAGCTGTGTGGCTGCTTGGAGCAATAGGCTCCTGCTTACAGTAGTGCCTCTCTGCTACCACACAGCTTGATTGTCTTGAATTATGTTGATTACTACCCTGACTATCACAGACCGTATCTCTCTCCCTCACGCAACAGCCAGTGCATCACTAAACTCGCCACTGTTAGTTAACACTAGGCTGTGACGTGACACTCTCCAAGTGCAGAAATGTTCCAGCGAAAGGTACGTCTCAGTCTGCATGAGCAGGGCTGTACTTCTATAATGCCTCTTATTTCCTTCCTTCTCTCTATTCCAGAACAGTATGATGGTAAGACGGAATACATGGACCTCGAGGCAGCCACCTATACATGAGGTGCCAGACGATGAGATCTTGTCTACTGAGGATATAAAGAAGACTATTGTACTGTCTATGGCTGCAGATGATGAGGATTGGTCGCATTACAGGAGGCGTTCTAGTGGCGGTACAGCTGCTGCTCTATTTCATCAAAGCCGAAGTAGAAGGCAAAGCAGAGATGGTGAGCAATTTTCCTTTTAGTGCTAGTGGTAAAAAGTTTGTTTCAAGACTTGAATCCCTAAAGTTCAGGCTGTTAGTCAGTGCCAATGATTCTATTCATAACACCATGCGCTATCATTGCTAGGTCAGCCATACTGGCCAGAGATTGTGCCAGATAGCCTCCCAGTGCGGTACTAAACCATGTGACTATTCACCCATAGATTGCACTTTCTATCTTATTCATTATCATGGCTAGTATTTCTATACTATATTCCACTCTTGGTAGCTAGTTGTTATACTCTGGATATACCTCTCTAGTAGTGCTAAAACTACTGCAGTCAAACCCCTCACTACTCACCTTCTGACCAGTGTGAATTCTTGTCAGAGGTACAGATATTTGACAAGCTTGTTACAGCATGTGCCAGTGAACCACAGAATTACCTGGATGTACTCTTATCTTACACAGCGGCTCATTCGCTAATCACACATGATACAGTATCCATGTTGATTTTAGCTGAAATGCATCAACACCACTTTATCTACTCAAACAGTTGTGGTCACTAATTACAATGTAAAGACTGGGGTTTACCAATGCTCCTGTTTGTTCTTAGTGCTGGAGTTATGTAAGCTAGTGAACATATCTTCTGTCATTCCGTATGCCTCTTTGTGACAAGAAATTGGCCATTTTCACTCCATTGCAAGTCAGTGTGTGTCTTATGTGCTAGTAATTTTCTGTTCAGCATCAGGCTTGTCAGCTTTCCAGTACATCCTGGATTCTGTAGTGTTGAGCTACTGAAGTTTAGGGCTATGATTGCTCACACCTATTGCTCATACGTGATTTATTACTTCCATCTTGCTCAACTGAGCTCTAATATGACAGAATCATAACTGCAAAAGGTAGGGTTTCTTGAATTTCAGAAAATCCAAATCTCTCGTATGCTTCACCAGACAAGTTGGCAGCTATGTTTGGCATCCAGGTAGATGATACATATTGGGCATCTATCTGAGGGACAAGTCTTCGCTGGGAGCAACATCTGTCAATAGTTAGCAGGAGGGTCGCAATGCTAATTTTTTGCGCTTCTTGAATTCAGTATACTCTATTCATTGGTTACAAAATTTATAAGATTTTGATGTTTGTCGGTCGGGTCAAGTAAAAAAGTCCATGTACCTAGGTCAAATAAGGAAATGTTATGAGTTTCGCCAAAAGACTGAAACTATGATCAGCACTATGATTTCCACAGAAAATAATGATGAAAGCTAGAAACTACTGTTAGTAAGAAAATATCCTTCCCCAAGTCTTTTAGTCGCATTTATGCTTGGTACTACCGATTGCAGCAGCGGCCAGCTGCGTTGGGGAGTTGTCTGCCCTATGACTCGGAACTAAAGGGTGGGGAGAGGTGATAACCCAGATAGCAGCAAGAACAGCTACATATCAATTTTGGATATCTGTCAACACCATGTCAGCAAAGTAAATAGGTTATCACTGGGTGGTTACTGTTCAGCTAGGGATTGGTGAGTCATGAATAGCAACTGATGGAGATGAACGAGAATACTCTGAGAGCTGCTATCTCTACTGATATCACTGTTACCACTGCTGCCATTTCCTCTGAACTCCTAGTGATGCTGCGTTATCTTGATTTCCAGCAGCACTGAATGGGCTGCTTCCCATCGAATCAGTTAGGTAATTTACTTGTGGCAATGGGAGGTTATAGAGAGGACTAATGTACTTACATTTGTTTCTGTGGTGAGTGTTCCTACTCATACTCCGTCATAATATTCAGATGATAATTGAGAGAATCTATTGTCTCAGCCAGGTAGCAGAACTTGAGGTAACTCAATTTTCAATTCTTGATACGTGAAAGGCAAGATGAGTGGGAGAGAGGGGAGAGGGAGAGCGCCAGAGGGAGGGGAAAGAGAGCCACTGGAAGGATAGGGGGGAGAGAGAGTGGGAGAGAGTGGGAGAGAGAGAGAGAGAGAGAGAGAGAGAGAGAGAGAGAGAGAGAGAGAGAGAGGGTGAGAGAGAGAGAGAGAGAGAGAGAGAGAGAGAGAGAGAGAGAGACGCTGGAAGGAGAGGGAGAGCAGGGAGAGGGAGGCAAGAGATTGAGTGCCTTGCGACCGCCTGTATGATGATCAGTAGGTGACAGTGTGTGGGGCATAGCTTGAGCTAGTCATGGTTTTAGGTTTGCTTTGGTAGTAGCCGACTCAGCAGTATGCATTACTGTGTGACATTACTATGAAGTTTTGAGAGCCAGTAGTGCGTCAGTGGGCTGTAGAACACTAGCATGTAGCGACCTCTCTCAGATAAAAGCTATCAATAGGGATTATTATAGGACAGGTGCTTCAACTTTAACTGATGACAGTTGATTGGGGTAGGAAACATGTGAATTGGCACACAATAAGGGTGTGTACTAAGCAAGCTGTATTGGTCTATTCAGCAGCTAACAGTCATTCAAGTGCTCTTGCGGCTGTCACCACTCAGCAGCGTTATCTATATGGCATGGTAGAGTTGCCTATATCTCATCCCTCTCCTATTTACTCTCTTCCTTATTACTGTTCACCTCTGCTATCTCCACAACTGCAAGGAGGATCAATAAGCTGTGGAGATCGTCATCCGAGCACTGATACCTATGGAAGGCTTACAACCTTGAACACATTTCTCTTCGTTATTAGATACACCCAGTGGCTTATATAGTGTTGCGGAAGGACCTGCAGAGCAGATGGCTGACAGTAATGGTAACTATCAACCTTCAGATTCTTCACCGCCTATAAAACAACAGGATCTGGTCGACTTTGTCGATTTCGTCACTGCTCAGCTCAACAAGCTAGAAATGGATGAAGTTGAAGTTGAAACTCCGCAGAATCAGCAATCTGGCTTATCTTCTGCTGTGCACATGGATGGTAGCTCGACTTTGTCATTAACCCCAGCTCCTTCATTAACCCCAGCTCCTTCGCTGTCTAATGAGCCAGCCAATCCAGCCAATGGTGACTGTACTGCTAAATCTGGTCAGTCAAGCAGAGAGAAGCGTTCATCATTTGACATCAGTGGACAGACTAGTGAACATCGGTTTCCATGGGTTAGAGATAAAGCGGTTCAGTGCTCCATCCTGCGTGATGTTGAGCAGACCATGAACAGTGAAGACTCGCCCAATAGTGAAACTGTGAATATCTCATCCCACAGGTACAGAAAAACGGAACGATCACAGTCATCTAGTGCCATGTAAGTTACTAGTTTAAACTTCTACAACTGAAATGATGTAATTACCGCATTAGCTGCAATAATGGCCCTATTAGGAGCTATAGTGATACAGGATCAATATTTCAGCTAATTCTCACTATGGCATATAATGCTCTAAATGGTTCTACTAATCTTCAGTTTCAATAGAGGTTCCTAGACTACAAGAATTCACACTACAGACATGGCCGCTATTCATAGCAGTAGCACCCCGTCATGCTGTCAAATGTTTATCTGACTGACTGTGATGTTTTGTTTGACGTTCTGCTTTTATGATACTGTGTCACAATCGTTGCGCACCAGCTAAAAATCATAGTATACCAGAAATGGTATTATGATGGTCAGTAGCAGCAAACATTTCACACACTTGGCATGGCTACTTGAATACTTGAGTGCAGGTATGCCAATGATAAACTGATCACAATCTTGAGCTGTGATATTTGTAGTTACAACTGCGTTTTTATAAAAACTTTTGTGGATTTATTATTTCACCTCATTGTTGTTCATTGTTATGGCTACTTCTACTATGTACTTCTACTATGTACACATCTTAATTAATCTGTGAAACTGTTTCGTTTTAGACAAGCTCACAGACAATTCACTCTGTTCAAGCAGGGTTCAACAGTTAGCCTGCCAGCTGTCACTGATGGCAGTATATTACTGAAGCCAGCAGTACGTAAAGTACCCTCAATTAAATACCTGCAGATTTACCTTTTTTTCTGCTGACATTTCAACACCTGTATACATACGCAACTTAGTATGTGCGTGGATGTGTAAATCAGTGTAGAGTAGCTCTCTGTTCATATTCGTTGAGCACACATGCATTCCACGTAGTTTGAAGACACACACTTCATTATGGTCAGAAGTATTTACAGTACATGATGCTTGTATCCATACAAGTGAGACCTATAAAAATAACCCTGGAAAACTACTAATTTGTGGAAAAGAAGATTACTTTTCTGAAATCTTGTTTTAGTATACGATATATGCTTACATGTCAATGCAGGTGAAATCTCATGCATGGAAGCAAGCTGCTACTGATGAGCATATCTATCTAGTAAGCAGAGTAAATAATATAGCCATAGTTATAGGGATACTTGCATAGTCACCAAAGGTGATGGCTGTATTCACTGATGACTGTACTATGCAATCTACTGTGAATAATGTACTAGTATTACTATCTGAACTTTTGCCCTCACTCTATCACTTTGCAGTGTATTACTGTTCACGCCATCTCACCTGCTTTTTTTGCTGTCGTACACCATGTGCCACTGTGATTTAAATTGAAGTGAAACCATGTATGATGGCACACCGGTAGTCATCCACGCATAGAGTGAATAGTCACCTGACTGCCTAAAAACTAGTAAGTAGATTTGAATGCAAGAAACCTTCAATTTCTTAGGAGTTCGCCAATAGAAGTATGGAGGTGTTTGACGAGGACAACAACTTTGGCGAATATGACAGAAGTCGGCGGAGAACGGGTATCATCAGTACACTGGCAACGGTGAGTAGTGTACTCTCTGGACTACGCATGCTTTACCAAAGAAAGGGACTTTTACTAATATACATTATACTATAATATAGTACATGTATATTATACGCTACATATTCAACTATTGCTTCATATCACAGTCTGATTGGCTGACTTTGATTGTGTACAGATATTAATGATCATGATGGTAGTAGTACTTCATTAACACTAGTTGACACTATTCCTATTGCAAAAGTGGCAGCGGTGCCCTAAAGTATCAGGCGTATTCATAACAATAGTTGAACTGACATCTGCCAGTCTTTGACTGAAGCTCGCAGTAGTACTGTCCTCTTAGATTTGTTTTTCATCTAGAACAACTCTCATACACAAACATTAGTTTGAATCTACTTGAGGTACTTTACTGCCTGTGGAACGAATTCATGGTAATTTCCTAACATACATGGTAGTGGATGTGTATATATCAGTATACTGGACCCATGGCGCTCATTATACCTACAATGTCCATATGAAGCAGGAGGACATTGAATTGGAAATAAACAGTACTACTATTATCCTATTATACTACTATACTAATACTACTAATACTACTATACTGCTACTACTAATACTACTATTACTACTACTACTACTATACTACTATACTGCTACTACTAATACTACTATTACTACTACTACTACTATACTA
>ERZ1740065.2235-NODE-2235-length-11980-cov-11.206289_pt1 | contig 11980 bp, 13 predicted proteins | sample MGYA00581738_ERZ1740065 | MGnify/ENA primary metagenome ERZ1740065 (study PRJEB43018, sample SAMN04849749) | marine metagenome | isolation source: floating plastic debris | place: Pacific Ocean | collected 2008-09-01 | study: EMG produced TPA metagenomics... | reverse complement strand
TTTTTTTTTTTTTTTTTTTTTTTTTTTTTTTTTTTTTTTTTTTTTTGTTTGTGTGAGAGAGAGAGAGAGAGAGAGAGTAAATGAGGTGATATGAGGAATCAGCGAGAGGAGGGAGAGAGGAGGACGGATAGATGAGAGGAGGAGAGATGAGAAGGAAGCTGACCGAGGAAACGGACCAAGGAAGTGGACCAAGGGAGCGGAGAAGCAGTGTTGGAGACTTAGCGACAATTCAACTCACTGTTTTATATCTGTATAACTCTTGTGTCTCAGGAGAGAATCTGCTGCGACTTTGTGTCACTGAACTCTATGAGTGGAACATCATGCAGACGGATCCGAACTGGGCCAACTTCTTCTTCGACCAGTCGTCTGGAAAGGTACTGCTAGTAGATGATAGACTTCTCTGAACTAATTGTTGCTTAGACCAATTCTGCTTTTCTTCTGCAGAAGAATGTATAGCGAGAGTATTCTCACATATACAAATGATCTCAAAAATAGTCGAAATTGTGGCAGCTGGTGCATCAGTACAAGTGTAGACAACTCCTCAGTACAAGTAGAATTCAGTTTTTAGTAGCTGTAAATCAGTTCTTTTTGCAAAGTCGATTTTTGCGATTGTACTTTGACCCCTGTCTGCTATAATGAATCAGTGACCAACGGCTCGATCGCAAAATTCTCAATTCACTAAGACTTACATTTTACACCGACTGAGCTTTACGCAGCACATGGACTTGGCTATAAACTTGTCGGTGGTGTTCCAGGTGTACTTGTTGGATTTCGGGGCCACGCGCCTGTACGCCCGCGATTTTGTCGATCTCTACATCCAGGTCATCAAGGCTGCCTCTGTGCAGGACGAGGAAACCATCAAGGATATTTCAATCAAGATGGGTTTCCTCACGGGATACGAGTCCAAAGTGAGCTGATGAACCTCCTGTCACTGTCGAGCGCATGTTGAAAATCAGAGTTGTCTTCCCCTTACTCGACCTATTTTTACCTCACTGTGAGGACAGGGCTCATACAATTTTTAAGTCACAGTCAGAAAATGATGTCATAGCTTTGTATACCAGCTATAGGAGTTGAAGTAACCACGGCGTAGACCTGAGTACGCTATTGTACATAAATAACTGAATGCAGTAAAACTGGATTTGATAGCGCCGATCTAACAGCCGTGAAAATAGCAACCAAAAATTACTGCTATTGTTGGATTCGCTATAGAAACTATGCCCATTATACTTGTATAAGAGTTGTCTTCCCATTTATGGGATCGCTATCGTTAGATCGCTATCATTTTTAGTTCTCAATGATTTTGAAGGAAAAGCCAACATTTGTGTCGCTACCAAATCCGGTTGTACAATATCATGTCTGCAACATCCGGTAATAGTATTCTTGGTTCGGTTGTTGAGAAGTCCCTGAGGGAGTCTGTTGGGAATTTTGTCAAGAGTTTCCACAAACTGTCGGTTATGATGAAGGACTCCCCCAGGTACTTCTCTGGAACTTCTCAAGAGCCCCTGACCGAAACAAGGATATTTTTTACTGATATCTGACTGATTTCTTTGGAACAAAAAACGATTCCGTACAATATAGCCAAGCCGACTAATTGCGGACTAAATGTGGCGTAACACAGGCGCTCATGAATAGGCGGCCTGCCGACATCAGAGTAAAAAATGCCAAGCATCTTTGTTGTCACAAAAATTCCTTGATACCAAAACTTAGCTTACCCATAATGCTCTTCACTTCCTGCCGCAGGCGATGGTCGACGCCCACATCGCCGCGGTGACCGTACTCGGCAGGCCATGCGGTGTCGATGACAAATTTGATTTTGGTCAGCAAGACATCACAAAGAAGATAGAGAACATTGTACCTGTGATGCTCAAGGTGAGCTACCATTGCCACCCTGGTGTCTCTTTGGCTGTCTGCTGAAGCCTGACTCTCGCTCAGCACCATAATGGTTGCTGTGGCTGTAGGAGGTTGCTGGCTCAGTTTCTCATCAGTGGTCGCTTATGATTAGTGTTCATTGGTGATGCTATGTTGAAATCAGGTCAGAAATAGTCTATGGGAAGACAGTTGACTGTGTAGATATAGAAACAATAGTGAGCCATCAACTCACAGATGGGCGTGGCCTAACCACTAGGCCACGTCTACCCATGAATTGTGGCATATTCATCTCAGGTGAATCTGACTCCGCCCATTTGTTTGTTGAGACTTGATCAGCTCTGCATACATAGGCATACTACCAGTACAGACGCTGCTTCTAACCCACAGCCTTTCATACCTTACTCATGTCGCATCAATGAATGATACGTCATTGTTACGTTACGTTAGCATCGGCTCGGTCCGCCGCCAGAGGAAACATATTCACTGCACCGCAAACTGTCCGGTGCGTTCTTACTCTGCGCCAAGCTCAAGTCTCAAGTCAACGTCAAAGTTCTCTACGATGACATATTTAGCAGGTCAGCGACTGGTAGCTTACAAACCTCGCCTTCCGTAATGCCTCTGTTCCAACACTAATCCATTTGATTTTAGGTACAAGTTTGGACTGCCAGACAAGGATTATGGGCTATAGCCGAGTGTGAAGGTAGGAAAGTATTTATTTCATGGAGTTTTATTGTATCAAGTATTGAGCAGAGATTTGGCAAAGTTCTTTTGTTTTTTTAAAATATCCCAATATTTCTCCTTGTCTGACTCTGACGTAATCATGCTTGTATTTGGAAAATACAATCTGTTCAAAATATACTGCTGCCATAGTAAGCAACTTTTTGTGAGCAAAAATCGCCATCGCTTGACTTTCTCGTCTGCTATCAGGTTCCGCGATCGGTCTCTGGCAGCCAGATTACTGCAGAGAGGACAGATGTACTTTTCCGCTCATGAGTTCGGGTTTTATGAAGCTGGCCATCGCTGTGGTCTCGTAGTTGTTTCCTGTAACAATATCATGTGTCATGCCACGTGACGGGGAGACGGTCAGAGTCAAAACGTTGTCTTACGGTTGCTCGTGTCTGTATGGAAGTAATGCGTCTTTGCCAGGCTTTTGCTTGTCTTGATTTTCTCCGCCTCTATCTGTCTCAGCTGGGGGACAGTGTAGACTCGATCCGATATCTACATCAATGCAAATCAGTGTATCACCAGTGTACGCAATTCGATGTATACACCGTCTATGACATGTTTGGTACCATCACTTACTGGTAGGTAGTCTGTTTTTGTGACGGTTAGTTTGTCGTTGATGTCTGTTGGTTTCTTCCTGTGACCGTAGTTGTCGAGAGCTGTCCTTGACTCCTGTAACGTAGGCATTCCCGGGTCTATGAGGTTGTCCTCCATGTTGTCGCTCATGAAGAAATGGTTAAACTCCTTTTCTATCTTCTCCACCTGCAATCCAGACAGCAATATCACAACAATCAGCAATGCTGCATCGTTAGTTGAGAGTTGTCTACACGCTTCAATGCTAGTCGGGAGTTGTGTGCTCGTGGCATTATTATTTGGGAATTGTCTACTCACAGCAATGTTAATTGGGAGTTTTGTGCTCGTATTTATGCTAACCTTGCCAGCTGCAGGTACATTATCGTCGTTCCTCTGCCTGCCAGTGAAAGTGTCTGCAGTCACGGTGTTGTAACTCGGCTGGCCATTTCCGAGAGTGAAGTGGGCTCGGCGTCCTGACTTCAGCCTTCGTTTTGCCGCCGTCATCACTGTCACCTTCTCCGCCGCCATACTGGTCGGATTGATGCCCGCCGCTCCTCTAAAGTTGTCCTAAATCATAGCACAAATGTATGTACAGCGTCTAGACATGTACATACAATGTTCGGGCTGTGGTGAGGTACGCGATTAGAGGAACTCACTCTGTTCTCAGTCTTCTCGGAGAGCTTGTTCGAGTATGACGACAGAACACCATCCGACTCGAGGAAGTTAAACTCACATTTCTTCTCCTTGGCTGGCGACATCATGCGGTAAGACTTGGGTGGCTGAAAGTCTCTTGTCGACACTGAAATGTATGATAGGTTGGAGGTGAGAGGTCGGAGGTGAGAGGTCAGGTGTTGCCTGCTGTACGCTACCCCTACTATACTAATCCTAATCCACAGTCATACCTGTCATAGGTTTTTCATCACCGCCTCCACTCATGCTGATGTGATTCAAGTTCTGCTTCCTCATGTTCGCCTCTCTGATAATCTGATTGCCAGCCTTGATTGCATTGACCTCTCCAGTCCCGCTGTAGTCGATACTGTAATACATGAAGGTGGTTATGAAGTGAAACCATAGAACTTTAGCTTTCACCACTCTGTGAGCGCGTGATGCGTGATCGTTTTATTGGTTGATGTCACACCTACCATATTCCCTCGCACTGATGTCGCAGAAACCTGTGAGTGTTAATTTTTGACGAGGTTTAGATGCAGTGTCCATCTCATGCATCATACTGTATTCCCTCAGCTATAAGACACGTGTCTAGGGAAGTGAGGTAATATTAGATAAGTCCCCATTCCGTGGCTAATAGTTAATTTGAAAGCTTCTAAATTCGTTCTCTCCTATCAAACTAAGATGGCTCCTTACGACCATCCTACATGAATTCATAGTGACGTCTATGTAGGATTTAGGCGTGTCTTATAGTCGAGGGAACAGTGTCTTATAGTCGAGGGAATACAGTATATATCCTAATGCTTGTGTAAGCTTGAAGAGGAATGTTTTATTTCACACTGGCTGTACCTCACCTACTTGCATGTACCGAGGGAATAGGGTAATAATTAAAATCCAGTATTTTTCTAGGTTATTTCTACTTCACAAGTATCATGTTGGAACTCTGAAGCTGCCACAATCTTCCTCTACCTCCCTCATACACTCACATGTATACTTCAAAGCCTTACCTGCTCGAAGTCTGATGTTTGAAGGGTAGTTCACTGCTAAGGACGTTGGCGTCCCTTGGTTTGACCCTGTCTGGTTTCAGATAACCCCTGACCCCCAGATAGTCCTTATGGTAGACAGACATTGCCTGATCCTGGTCAGCTCCTAGCTGTAAAGGCATCGTGATAACGATTAACCAACCCGCAACCACCTGTCTCTTCCTGTCTAATATGTATCAGATGTCTCAAATCAATGCGATCGATCAATACTGTACCACTGTCTCAATACCCGATACAATACTGCATTACACTAGTCGCACTTATATTGATGCACTTGCATTGAAGTGGGAACTGATGTGGTATTTCTTCCCATCTTCTCCGTCCTGCCTGGTTGTGTCAGTCTTCATCGAGCCATCGATCAACTGTGGAATGAAGTGAAGCTTCTCTTCTATGGAGTTTTCCAGCAATCTCTCTGAATTCTCAGCACTACAAATGTTCCCACAAACTTAGCATTAGCAGTTGTAGAGTACTTTAGTCTAGTTTCCTATCGTGAACTCAGGAATGGGAAATTGTCATTGGAGAACATGGGCAATACAAGAGAACCAAGAACAGCCTAGTTTGGAGTGTTTATGTCTGACAATGGACTGCGGCGTCCTATGAGTTCTAATTAATCATATAAACCAGGCTGTCATTTGAAATCTATATATTTTTGTCATTAAAAATATACTATGATCTTATTGGCAGGATATGGGGAAAAGCTATGGGGAATAACCAACATTGTCCCATGCAAGTACCAGCAATGCTTGGGGACAAGTCTTAGACTAAGTTATGGGCAGGCAGCTGACCAAACCAAAATTGAAAGTTACCTACTGCCAATTCTATATATATACCACACGCTGTGTCAATCGCTCACCTGTCCGTCTGGTTTGGGAGTTTGGTTTGCGTTGCTCCTCTGGGCCTCTTGCCATAATCGATATCAAACTGCGTTTGATGCATGCCCTCACCTACAATCACAGTGTTTGGAGGTGTATACGCAACCCCTTCCGATATCACTGAAGTTTAGATTTCGAGCTGTTCTCACCCTCGGAGTTGTAGTCACCCTGACGAAAAATTCTGGATTTCCATTCCATCTCTCCTTTCATCTCTTGTATGGCTGCCATGTCAAATTTCTTAGGATTTGTCTTCAGGTATCTACTTGCTGCCTCGCTTGACAATCTACCACAAAACCTCAGTCCAACATTCTATCATAATTATCCGAAACCAAAGGATCAACAATATCTTCCCGATATTTAGCCCCAGTGCCGAATTCGCTGTACAACATTCTATCATAATTATATTATAGCCTTCCATTGACCATAAGCCAACTCTGGTAATGCAGTACAGTTTCACCCTCCGTGAACAGTTCTGTTAGTACAGTGAACCCTCATACAGCAAACTGCTTCTACACAGCTCTACAAATCATGCATGCATGCATGTAAAGTAAAGACTCTTCGAAATGGTCTCGTATCCGGTCGTACAGCCATGAAAGGGTAGCTGTAGAATAGTCATCAGTTGGAGTAGCTATATTTTTATCATAACTACGGTAGTATCATACATGTACAAGCACACAATACCAGCTCGTATTTGGTATTTTAGGTACTGGGGAAATCATTTCCAAGTGATGTGAGGAGCCACGGAGATCCTAGTTGCGCAATTTATTAGTAAATGAAAGCGGAGAGACTCATGCCAGTGTGACGGCCATTTGACCCAATAAAGCGCGAACGGCTCACTCAACACAGCTTAAAAGCATGTGTGACAATTTTTCAATCATAAAATCAATGGAGACAAGTGTTTTCATTTTCCACTAGTAACTTACCCGACTGGGTTAGCCTCAGATCCAAGACTGACATTGACCTTGTGTTTCCTCTCGTCAAAAGGTAGCGGGAGTTTGGCCTTCATGGTGTTGATCTTTCCATAATGGGGGCGGGCTTGATAGTCGAGTTCCTGTTGCAAAAATATCGCCCTTAAAACAACGCCAGCTGTATCGTGAGCGTGAAACCTTACAAAGTGTCTGCCTTACGTCGGTCACATAGACATCGTGGTACTCTGACTGTCCAAGCTGTATATCTTTGATCAGTCTCGGAGTCATGTCAGGCCAGTTGGTGGTGAGATCATTGCCAATGTAGCCCCTCTAATAGACGAAGTCCCTCATTGATCACGACAGCATAGTGACAGATGTATATACACGTATATTTCTGAACTCTACACTGGCCGATTTATACAAGCCATATAACAGCCCAATAACAATCAGTAGCATTATTCAACCAACGTTTTACACTGGTGGTGAATTTGCCAATTGTGTCTCCGATATCTGGTTGTTCCAAATGCAAGATAACGCATGACCAATCAAACTTCCGTCTCTATTGCTGGTTGCAAAATACTAGCCACAAACATAATCGCATGGTACTCTTTTCCAACGTGGCCAGCTTTGCCTCGCCAAAGTGGGGGAACAAGGAGACGTCGAATTATCTGGCAAAGTTGCGGTGTAGTTTGACTACAGCAGCAATGAAATTGAGACAGCCATGTAATGAGCCGAATAACCTCCTTACATGGCGTCGTTACATCACTCATATGAACCATTATCAGGTAATTTCACCAGTTCTACCAGCAGTTAATCTGTCCGTTTGTCAGTTTACCCACAATTCCTAAAACAGACATTTACATACATGCCACCTACGCACCTTGGGCTGTATGCCTTTATGGTTATAGTCATCCTTGGTGGTAGTGTGGCGGTAGGTGTCCGCAGGTACTCCCTGCTGCTTGATTGGTATATAGCTACCTGTCGTCTATAAACAAGAGGCAATGTGCCTGGCCGTGATGAAGTGAAAGCAGGAGCACTTTTATGGTATTATAGCCGAGTAAAAGGCCTCTTTATTCATGGAGTACAGGTAAATACAGCTTTACAAGCTTACACACTGCATGCACTCTCTCCCGCTCTGTTGACATATCCCTCTAAATATGGTCACTTACCTTCTTGTAGCTCTCATCATATTGCTTCCCTTGCTCTGCTGCCGTCAAACTCTAAATGAACACAATTCCGTCAGAAATTTGTTCACCAAAAGCAAAGCAATCAAACAGACTGCATGCTCGTCTCATAACTTCGAAATCGAAGTGACCAAGTTACCACCCGAGCATTGCATTGAACTGGTTCTGGTCGGTTGTTACGCACTTACCCCTTTGTAATCATCTACAGTAGTTGTGCTCCATTGGAAGCCTGGTGTTTGCGAGTTCTTGTGGATATTGAACTCGCCGTCTCTCAGTATATGACTCCTCGTCAGCGTCTGACGCAGGCTATCTGTCTCCTCGTTCCTGGTGCTACCATACAGCTCCTCTCTCCTCCGTACAGCGAACTTATCCATACCTCTCAGCAGCACTGTCTGTCTCGCTTTCAACGTGCCAAACGCTCTGTCACTGCTCTAACTCGTTCTCTAGACATGGATCATCGTTGCTACGCAGCAGACGCATTGATCTCTCTCCATATGTATTTCAATGTTGCTGTCGTTAATCAATGACCGCACTCCTTCCAGCTGTTTTGTTTCATTTCAGACTTAGACAATAGGCTTTGAGATTTAATGAATAAATTGAAATACGCAGTCAAGTTATATACAGCAGGTCTCTAATATGGCAAGGGGTAGAGGTGCTAACATAAGAAGACTAACCAATCACCATCTACTGTGTCCCTCTTCCTCCACGAAGTAGGACGATAGCTGCAGGTGTATGTGTGCGCATCATGCATGTTTTACAAAGTAGCAGCAGCAGTGAATATCAAAAGCTGAGTTTCACATCATGGCTCCCGAGGTTCCACCATTCTGACAGCTTGTCAATCTCAGTGAAAGGTTTCATCAAAGAAAATTAAATTACACGCTTGCTGACATCTGCACAAGAGCACAATATATGGGAGTTATGGTAGTTTGATCCAGCTTCGTTTGATCATCAGCAGCGTTTGGCTATTTTTACCCCTTCATTATCGAATACCTTCAATAAAAATGTTCTCTCAACTGATTTCTGGTCTTGCAATATGTCCCATCAAGGATGTGACACGATAAGAATAAGGCCATCCTGATCTTGGCATCTATTCAGCAAGGAACATATAACTAACTAGTGAGTTGTAAGTTCCTCGCTATTGAGTGGATGACACAAAACCTACTTCAAACTACAGGGAATGTGAGGATTTGGTTGGTTGATTGGTATCAGGATTCTTCCAGGTAAGTCGGTGAATTGAAGGTATTGTACGCTAGAGATGAAGAAATTGAACATGACACACCCATCAAGACAAGCGCATATGAATAAAGCACGTAGATCCGGGCACACAATACGAGCGTCGTAGTTAGTGATTTGTGGGTTGTCTTCTCTACGATATATTTCCTTGGTGGATTTTCCTACAACCAAAGACCTTCACCTTTTTCGCTATAACAGCGAGTGCACCGGACGCTTCATTCTCAGCCGGAGAGCGTCAAAGTGTCCATATTGTTTTCTTTATCGTCATCAGGGATAGTCAAGGGACTTACGTACCAAGTTTATCGGGGAATACTAAGAGAAAAGTTTGTCGGCATCCATCCCACCGTTCAAGGTCTCAGTTTACGGTTCTTCTCACATCGAATATCTCTCGCTACCTCATATTTTACTGATCTTAAAAAAGTAATTTTTATGCCACTTTTCTTTGCAGGTGACTTCACCGTCAGTCTAACCCGTGAACACGATGGTCAAAATATTTGTTGGCAACGTGCAAGAAGGAGCAAACTCTGATGACCTTCGGCTCATGTTTGAGAAATATGGTCCAGTTTCAGAGTGCGACGTGCTTACAAACTTTGCATTCGTTGTGAGTATTAGCTTGGTAATAGGGAAGCTGTTGAATAATTTATAAACTAGCAAAAGCTGAACCATCTCCTAGTCTTGCTGAGTGTTATTACACCATCATACTACTAAAAATTCCTTTCCCAGCATATGGATCGTGAGGACGACGCACGAGCTGCAGTTAAAGGTCTTGATGGAGCGTACTTCTCTGGATCTGATATAAAAGTCGAGGTATGTGTTCAACTTGCAGTGTTCAGCTTCTTGGCTGGTAATAAGTCGATTAAATGTTAGAAGAAGAATCTGTAGAATGGTAATGATGCTCGATTCGCCGAATTTTATTCACGGCGCCTAAGAAATTCATTTTTTTACTCTGGATAATCTATTCAAGGTTAGCCAATGGCTACACTGATGGTGCCTCACTTTGAATTTCCAACGTTCCTTCATTCCTCTCGCTGAATTCAGGGCGATTTTTATGCACCATAGCTTTCCCATGGCAAGACATGGAGTGGTCGAGGTGGTAGAGGTGACTTCGGCAGAGGTCGGGGCCGCGGTCGTGGCGGTTTTGGTCGCGGTGCACCCATGGCCCCCATGGGTTACCCTCCTCATGAAAGGAGTTACAGTGCCTACGAGTGAGTGCAATGCCATCTGACGTATAAATCTATGGCGGACCAGAGCTAGTATGTCTTTCGGATTGCAGAGAGAGAAATAGATACGAATATAGTAGAGATCCGTATGCGCGCGATATGTACCGGCCCCCTCGCGACCCTTACGCTCGAGATCTCTATGCACGAGATCCCTACGCCAGAGATCCATACGAGCGACGCTTGCCTCCCAGGTACAGTGCCAATCTGATTGGCTATTGGGACAAATTCGCTTGGTGTAATTACCGCCCCCTACTTCCTGCAGAGATCTGTACGATCGTCGGCCACCGCCGCGCGACGCTTACGCCTTGAGGGATCCGTATAGCAGTCGCGATCCGTACGCTGCCCCGCCCCGCTCCGACCCGTACATGTCACGTGATCCTTACGCCAGCCGAGAGTCCTACTCGTCCCGCGACTCGTACTCCAGTAGAGACTCATATGCTCGTGACAGAAGTCCAATCGGACGTGACAGCATGGATAGCTACCCACCGCCACGGAGGTCGGACATTCTCATCGGCTAACTGCTAGTAGATGCAAGTTTTGGTTGAATCAATTCTTATGCTTTTCTATCGTCTGCAGGTATGCGGCCGTGTATGACCCATCACCAAGAGCGGCGTAAGTAACCTACTTGTATTAAAAATTGATCAAAATCTCTAATAGCCAATCACAGTGCATCGCAGAACCAGCTTGCGAATGGATTGGCTACTTGCCTGTAGCTTATATTGCTGACATCGTGTCTTTGTATTCTGTATGACGCGGTGCTCATCATAGCAATCGTGTCAGACTATCCCGCTGCAATGTGTCGGACTATGCCACTGCAATCGTGTGTTGTACCTCTCCAGCAGGTCGCCGCCGCCCAGCCGACGATACTAACCACGATTCGTGAATACAAATGTCTGAGATACCAACCTACATCGCCGCCATCGTCGTCGTCGTATCATTACGCTGGATTTAGTGTCGAGGAGACAGCGTCTGCCTCACACAGACTCTTATCGCATTCCTGTACACAGTCCCGTGAACGCACCACGGCTCTTGATTTACATTTACGGAATTTGATACCGGGATTTCATCCCGCCATGCTGTTCGTGTCCATGTAATACACATTTGCTTCTTCATCGACATCGTCATCACCGTTAGCATCGCCATGAAATTTAGTTGACTGAGTTTTCCCAACGACGCTGAGAAATCGAACCCCGTATAATCTGAAAGGCATTGGTCTCATCTTTGACTGATCATGTTCGTCGCCAGTGATCTAATGGTATCAATTGATGCTGTTCCTTTTGCTTTTACGGGGTGGGGCGGAGATGAGGTATTTTTACATGGAAACATAATAGGATTGTGGTAATCGATCGCCAGAGGTTGTAACCGCCGAGTATACTACACTGTCAGCTGTGTAATGTATGAATCCGTCATGAAATGGGCTCTTGGAGTGATTTCATTCGACAGCTCGTTCCAAACTCGCTGAGGATTTCAAAGGTAATCGCCTCCCCTGCCTACATAGTGTGGGACGGGCATCGTATGACACGGGTATCGTATGGGACAGGTATCGTGGATTATGGACCGTCTCGCTGGGTCCCACGGTCATAGCTCTAACTCGAGAACGCCTTCACTCCACCCTCTCACTCCCAAACCCTCTCTACCCCCCACGAAAGAAACACCACAAACACACACACGAAAAAAAAACACAGAAAA
>ERZ1740065.2234-NODE-2234-length-11985-cov-5.719195_pt1 | contig 11985 bp, 13 predicted proteins | sample MGYA00581738_ERZ1740065 | MGnify/ENA primary metagenome ERZ1740065 (study PRJEB43018, sample SAMN04849749) | marine metagenome | isolation source: floating plastic debris | place: Pacific Ocean | collected 2008-09-01 | study: EMG produced TPA metagenomics... | reverse complement strand
AGCACAGGTTTGGTCGTCAGCAGCTGCAACAGCTTCCAGGCCCGCGCATCCTCGGCATCCACCTCGACCATGCGCGCGGGCTTGCCCTGCTCCAGCACATCGAGCGCGGCCCGCATCAGCCGTTCCTGCTGCACCGCCTCCTTGTCGCCGCCCCGCACCTTGCGCACGATGTTCTGCAGGCGTTTCTCGATGCTCTCGATATCCGCCAGCATCAACTCGGTTTCAATGGTCTCCGCATCGGCGACCGGATCGACGCGGCCTTCAACATGGGTCACATCGCCGTCCTCGAAACAGCGCAGCACATGCGCAATGGCGTCCACCTCGCGAATGTTGGCCAGAAACTGGTTGCCGAGCCCTTCGCCCTTGGAGGCGCCCTTTACCAACCCGGCAATATCCACGAAGGTCATGCGCGTCGGGATGACCTGCTTGGATTTGGCAATGTCGGCCAGACGAGCCAGACGCGCGTCAGGCACCGCTACTTCCCCCACGTTGGGCTCGATCGTGCAGAAGGGAAAGTTGGCGGCCTGCGCCGCCGCGGTCCGGGTCAACGCATTGAAAAGCGTTGATTTACCCACGTTCGGCAAACCCACGATGCCCATTTTAAAACCCATGTCAGCGTCCCCTGTTCTGGTGGCGCTTGTCCTAGGGCCTCTGCCGGGTCAAGACAAGTCCCTGCGGTGCCGCCGGTCTTCGCGGGCGTGAAAGATCAGGAACCAGGCAAGTAGGATGAACATCGGATGGGTCAGCCCGCCGGAAAAAATCAACGCGGGAATCCAGATGAAGAACACCAGGATCGCAAGAATGATACGGCCGGTCAGAAGGATCGACAGGGGCGGAAGCAGAATGGCGAGTAGATAGTTCATGCCTTTTAGGTAGGCCGCGCGCCCGCGATCAAAAGGGGGAAGTTTGAAAACGATGCGGCATATCCGGAAAATGCTCCCCGCGCTGCCCGCGTTTTTGATGCATTGCTTTTCCGCGCGGTTTTGGGCAAAGCGGGGCGATACCAAGAAAGGCCAGACCCGATGACCCGAATTAACGCCAAATTCACCGAGCTTTCCCAGGCCGGAAAAAAGGCTTTCGTTGCCTATGTGATGGCGGGGGATCCGGATTATGACACCTCGCTCGAGATGGTGCTTGGCCTGCCCGGCGCCGGGGTGGACATGATCGAGCTGGGGCTGCCCTTCACGGACCCGATGGCGGATGGGCCGACGATCCAGCTGGCCGGCCAGCGGGCGCTGGAGGCCGGGATGACCCTGGAGAAGACGCTGGAGTTGGCGCGGGCGTTCCGGGAAACGGATGACACGACACCCATCGTTCTGATGGGGTATTACAACCCGATCTACAACCGCGGCGTGGAGCCTTTCCTGGCGGAGGCGAAGGCGGCCGGAATCGACGGGTTGATCGTTGTCGATCTGCCGCCCGAAGAAGACGATGAACTATGTGTGCCCGCCCAGGCCGCGGGCTTGAATTTCATCCGCCTGGCCACGCCGACCACCGATGATAAACGGCTGCCTCGGGTGCTGCAGAATACCTCCGGCTTTGTTTACTACGTGTCGATCACCGGGATCACCGGGGCGGCCGAGGCGCAGGCGAACGAGGTGGGCCCGGAGGTGGCGCGGATCAAGGCGGCGAGCGATTTGCCCGTCGTTGTCGGGTTCGGCGTCAACACGCCCGAAAAGTCGCGCGCCATTGCCGGTGTCGCCGATGGCGTCGTCGTGGGGTCGGCCATCGTGGGCAAGATCGGATCCGGCGAAAAGGTGGCGGATGTGTTGAGCTTCGTGAAAACGCTCTCGGACGGGGCACATAGCGCCTAAGCGGGCGGGCTGCTGTTGCGGTCCGCGTCGAGAAACATGCGCAGATCGCGAAGGACCGGCAGCACCTCCTGCAGGCGCTGCACGTCAAAGCCAGCCGCGAGCCGGTCGAAGTCGGGCGCGAGATCGGCAATCGCCTGATTGCGCGTCGCGCGCCCCTTATGCGTGATCCAGACCAGTTTCGAACGGCCATCTTCAGGGTTTGGGCGTACCTCGACCATGCCCTGCGCCTCGAGCCCCTTGATGGTGTGGGTCATCGATGTCTTTGGCACCTGAAAGGCGCGCGCAATATCGATGGGGGCGCGCCCGTCGCCAAGCCGTACAAGGTGGTTCAGCACCGAGAAATGCGGCCCGATCAGACCGTCCGGCAGGCGCGCCTCGAGCAGGGTGCGGCTGAGTTGTTCGATGATCCCGATTTCGTTGAACACGTCGAAATAGGTGGCGGGGGTTTTGTCAGGCATTCAGCAGTTTCGTCTCCAGCGGCCAGCGCGGGCTGCGTGGCGTCCGCGGACCGTAGCCCAGGCGGCCAAGCATTTGAACCGTCTGTCCGGGCGCCGCGAGCAGATCATGCGCCCTGCGATGGTGCGGACGCATTTCCGGAAACTCCTGCAGACACTGGCTGACGGGGTGCAGGGCCAGGCCAAGCGCCGTGCACTTGAGGTTGAGCCGCACCCAGCGCCGGCCGGCGTCGATCTGATCGGTGCGGTGGTTCGCCGTGCTCACCAGCGCGGCGTAGGCCGGGGTCGCGGAGAGCATCTCGCGGTAGAGCGCAACCCCCTGTTGGAACCCCGCGCTCTCCGGGTCGGCCTGACCTTCCCGGCTCAGGACACCCGCCAGCATGAGGCTTTCCAGGAACGGCCCGCCGAGATCGATCCCGTCCGGGGTCGCATTGATCTCGGCCTTGCCAAACCGCATCAGATCGACCGATTCCCGCATCGTGCGCGGCGTCATCGCTTCGGTCTCCCAGGCTTTCCAGGTCAGGGATTTCAGCGCGTCAACCATGCGATCATCGGTGTAGATATCGGCAAAGAGTTCGAGTTCATTGGCATCGACAGGCCGCAGCGGCTTTTCGCCAAAGGGCTCTTTGCAGGACCGGCGATCCAGCATATGTGCGCTCAACGGATCGGCGGTGCCGCCGACGGCAAAACCGGCGCGCGCCACAGCACCGTCGGGCCCATCGGGGTAGAGCACCAGATCGACGGCATGTCCGGCAGCGCCGGCGGCCAGCACCATCTGTTCCAGAAAGCAGCCCAGTCCGATGGTGATCTGGCGGTCGAACGGATCCGTTTCTGGCAGGCGGCGGGTCGGATCGCGGTAGATGAGCACCTCGTTGTCCCCCTGCAACTGCGCCTGCCAGGGTTGCAGATTGTGCGGATTCGGAGCGAGCAGCGCGAAACTAAGCGCGTTGAGGCGCGGGTCGTCATAGTGACCTGCGGCTTCCCAGGGCGCGCGGGCCCGGTGCGGGGTACGGGTGGCGAGAAAGCCTGCGGCGGATGCGGTGGCAGCGAGAACCGTGCCCCCGCCGATCAGGGTCAGGGCCTTGCGGCGTGTGGTGGTCTTTGGAATCTCCTTTATTTGGTGCGATATCGTACTTTATATAGTGCGACATCGCACCAATCAATGTTTTGGCGCCTAATTTTCGGCAATTGATCTTTGCAGCCCGAATTGGTAATCAAAATTGACCAATATGAGAGTGCCCATGCCGACCATCACCACCATTCAGGATCTCAAGGAACTTCACGAACGCCGCGTACCGCGCATGTTTTACGACTACGCGGAATCGGGCAGCTGGACGGAGCAGACCTTTCGCGAGAACACGACGGATTTCGAAAAGATCAGGCTGCGGCAGCGCGTGGCGGTCGATATGACGGGCCGGTCGACGGCCAGCCAGATGATCGGCGAGGATGTGGCGATGCCGGTCGCGCTCGCCCCTGTCGGATCGACGGGCATGCAGCATGCGGACGGCGAGATCCTCGCAGCCAAGGCGGCTGAGGCCTTCGGCGTGCCCTTTACGCTGTCGACCATGTCGATCTGTTCCATCGAGGACGTGGCGGCGAACACCAGCAAGCCGTTCTGGTTCCAGCTCTACGCCATGCGCGACAAGACTTTCATCAAGAATGTCATCCAGCGGGCCAAGGACGCGAAGTGTTCGGCGCTTGTGGTCACGCTGGATCTGCAGATCCTCGGCCAGCGGCACAAGGACGTCAAGAACGGGCTGTCCGTTCCGATCAAACCGACCATCGCCAATATCGTCAATCTGGCGACCAAATGGCGCTGGATTGCAGGCATGGCCAAGACCAAGCGACACCAGTTCGGCAACATCGTGGGGCATATCGACGGGATCAGCGACCTGTCGTCGCTGTCGGTCTGGGCCGCGGAAAGCTTCGATCCGCAGCTCAACTGGGACGAAGTGAAGGAAATCAAGAAGATGTGGGGCGGCCCGCTGATCCTCAAGGGCATCCTTGACGCCGAGGACGCCAAGATGGCGCTGCAGGTGGGGGCGGATGCGATCATCGTCTCCAACCACGGCGGGCGCCAGTTGGACGGCGCGCTGAGTTCGATCCGCGTGCTGCCGTCGCTCATGGATACGGTTGGCGACAAGATCGAGGTACATCTGGACAGTGGCATCCGCTCCGGTCAGGACGTACTGAAGGCGCTCGCCATGGGCGCCAAGGGCACCTACATCGGCCGCGCCTTCGTGCACGGGCTGGGCGCGATGGGACAAGCCGGGGTGACCCGCGCGCTGGAGGTCATTCACAAGGAGCTCGACCTGACGATGGCGCTGTGCGGCGAACGGAATGTCGCCGATCTGGGCCGGCACAACCTGCTGATCCCGGAAGACTTCGAGGGCCGTTGGCAGGCGCAGTAAGCCGCGCTAGGGTGGCGCGATGTTGATCTTCCTCGAAAAGCAGCTGGTGTTTCTCGCCACGCCGAAAACCGGCACGACGGCGGTTGAAATGGCGCTGAAATCGCAGGCCGACATCATTTTTGCCCGGCGGCGCAAGCACATTCCGGCCCGGCGCTATGTCAGCCGCATCGCCCCCTTCCTTGCGCAGACCTTTGACCGGCATCCTGAAACCGTGGCGGTGATGCGCGACCCGGTCGAACAGATCCGAAGCTGGTACCGGTACCGCGCCCGCACCGATAAGGACGGTCAGGCGCAGTCCACCAAGGGGCTGTGTTTTGACGATTTCGTTCTGGACGTCATCGCCGAGAACCCGCCCGAGCGGGCCAAGATCGGCAGCCAGTTCACCTTCCTTTCGGATCGTCGCGGGCGGGTCGTGGTGGATCATCTCTTTGCCTATGACAACCAGCCGGCGTTCCTGTCCTTTCTGGAAGAGCGCTTGGGCAACAGTATTGTTTTGCAACAGAAAAACGTCTCTCCGCGCATGGAGGCGCCGCTCTCCGACGGCGTGTCGGAACGGTTGCGTCAGGCGCGCCGGGCGGAATTCGACCTCTACGATCGCCTGACAGCGGCGGGCGGTTACCTGCAGAAACCGGGCTGATCAGCCCTGCAGGGCCTGACGTGTCACACCCCGCGCCAGCGCCGGGATCACGATCAGGCAGGCCAGAAGCAGGATGCCCGAAATCACCCAGAAGGCGGCCCGCAGCCCGAAGAGTTCCGAGGTAAAGCCCATCAGGGGTGGCCCCAGAAAAAACGCCGCATAGCCCAGCACCGAGGCCCGGCTGATCGCGGCCAGACGCGCCTGCGGCGAGACAATGCGCCCCACCAGCGCCAGCGTGATCGGCGCCACAACCGAGATGCCAAGCCCGCCCATGCCAAAGCCGATGTAGGCGAGCAGCAGGTTGGGCGCGGCCCCGGCAAGCGCCAGACCGAGGGCGGCGGTCAGCAGGGCGCAGGCCATCAGGACCATGTCCGACACGCGATGCGAGAGCGCATGACCGGCCAGCCGCCCGATGCCCATGGTCAGGCCCAGAATGGCGGGACCCATCGCGCCTTCTGCCGCGCCGCCGCCCAGCGTACGTTCCAGATGCAGCGCAGACCAGCCTTCGGCGGAGGCTTCGGTCAGGAAGGCGATCATCACCAGAAACCCCGCGAGCAGCACCAGCCCGTGCGGCATTGCACCCTGCGGTGCCGCGCGCTCGATCTCGCCCATCGGGCGGTGGTCCAGCGTCAGAACCGCCAGCAGGCTGACCAGCACGATCAGCACGGTGAAGACCTCCAGCGGCGTCCAGAGCAGTTCCCGCAAGGCACCCGTGCCAAGGGCGGCCCCGGCGTAGGTGAAGGAATAGAGCGCATGGTTGAGGTTCATCAGCGGCCGCCCGGTGCGCGCTTCGGTTTCCGATACCCGCACGTTGACCAGCACGTCGACCACGCCGGAACCGATGGAGGCGAGCATCAGCGCCAGTGTGAAGGCGATCACCTCCGGTGCGGCGCCGACACCCAGCATCCCGAGCCCGACCAGAAAGCTGGCGAGCGGCAGGGCCCAGCGGCCTGCCAGACGGTCCGCAAGCGGTGCCACCCACATCGCCGTCAGCGCACCGAGGGATGCCACGAGAATTGCCGTGCCCAGCACCGCATCCGAGGCATCGATCACGGCTTTGATGGCGGGCATCTGGGCAAAACAGGTCGCCCAGGCACAGCCGATGACGAGGAATCCGGCCAGCGGTTTGCGCGATAGTCTTATGTCGTTTATCAGGCCCATGACCGATGCCTGACACGGGGGTCATTCCCCCGCAAGAGAGGGGCGGATAAAAACCTCTTTTCACCAACCCAAAACCGGTCTATACGCGCGGCTTCACGCGGGCATACAGCCTTGGAGGATGCCCGCCCTAAACATATTGGAGATTAAAGATGGCTGGAGAGATTCCGGATCTTGAAGCTCAGGAACGGACGGGGACAGGCAAGGGCGCCGCTCGTCAGGCACGCCGCGATGGCATGGTTCCTGGGATCGTTTTTGGCGGCGACGTTGACCCGCTGCCGATCAACATTCCGTTCAACGTGCTGATCAAGAAGCTGCGCGCCGGGCGGTTCAAGTCGACCCTGTTCAACATGAAGGTGGAAGGCCACGACGACGTGCGCGTGATCTGCCGCGACGTGCAGCGCCACGTGGTCAAGGACCTGCCCACGCATATCGACTTCATGCGCCTGCGCCGCACCACCAAGATCAACCTCTTCATCGCGGTTGAGGTCGAGGGCGAAGACGTGGCGCCCGGCCTGAAGAAGGGCGGCGTGTTGACGCTGGTCCGTCCCGAGGTCGAGCTGATCGTGACCGCGGGGGACATTCCCGATCACATCACCATCGATGTGTCCGAGATGGAGATTGGCGACAACCTGACGATCTCCTCGGTGACGCTGCCGGAGGGTGCCAAGCCGACAATCGACCGCGACTTCGTGATTGCACAGCTTTCGGCTCCTGCCGGTCTGGCTTCTGCAGACGACGAAGATGAAGACGATGCGGTTGAAGGTGAAGATGCACCCGAGGCCGATGCAGAGGCGGAAGCCACTGAAGAATAACACATCGTTACAATCTGATGTGCATACGGGGCCTTTCACGGCCCCGTATTTCGTTTACGGTCCCGCTTTGTTATGCTGCGGCGCAACATGAAGGAGCACTGCCATGAAGCTGATCGTCGGCCTGGGCAATCCGGGTGCGAAATATGCCCGCAACCGCCACAACATCGGTTTCATGGCGCTGGACCGGATCGCCTCGGATCACGGTTTCCCGTCGTGGAAGGGCAAGCATCAGGGCAGCCTCAGCGAAGGGCGTTTTGGGTCGGACCGCGCGGTGCTGCTGAAGCCTGAAACCTTCATGAACAACTCGGGCCAGTCGGTGCAGGCCGCGCTGCGGTTCTACAAGCTGGAGCCTCAGGACGTCGTGGTGCTGCATGACGAGATCGACCTCGCGCCCGGCAAGGTCAAGCACAAGTCGGGTGGTGGTCATGCCGGGCACAATGGTCTGCGCTCGCTGCATGCGCATATCGGGCCGGACTATGCCCGGGTGCGCCTGGGCGTGGGGCATCCGGGGCACAAGGACCGCGTGCCTGGCTATGTGCTGCATGATTTTGCCAGGGCGGACGAGGTGTGGCTGGACGACGTACTGCGCGGCGTCAGCGATGGTGCGCCCTTCCTCGCCGCCGGGGATCCGGCGAAGTTCATGAACGCCGTGGCCCTGCGCACAAACCCGCCACGATCAGGAACCGGCGAGAAGGCACCGCACGACAAGGAGCGGGCCGGCAGCGCAAAGAAAGAGAGCGCGTCTGAGCCGGAACCCGACCCGCGTTCGCCGCTGCAAAAGCTGATGGAACGGTTTCGGTGAGGCTGGCAGAGGCCTTTCGGCATCAGGCGGTCAGCTGCGCCCGTTTGGGATCGCCCTTCATGGGCCAATTGCTGACCGTGCTCGCCGACCATTGGCCGAGCGATAGCGCGCTGGCGCTTCGATTTGACCGGTTCGAGGGAGACATCGGGCCCGCCGGTGCCTCGCTGCCGCTGCGCACGGCAGGCGGGCTGCACGCGCTGGTACTGACCGGGCGGGCACCGGAGCTTGCAGCGGTTTACCCGCCGGAAGAGGCAACCGACGCCGCGCTGCGCGACGCCGTGCTGGAGGCGATGCAGCACCACGAGGCGTTTCTGCTGGACTGGGTCGAGAGCCCGCCCCAGACAAACGAGGTCCGGCGCTCTGCCGCCCTGATGGCCGCTGCAGCCGTCGCCGCCGAGCGATACGACCTGCCCTTTGTGCTGTCGGAACTGGGCGCGAGCGGCGGCTTGAACCTGATGTGGGATCGCTATGCGCTGGTGCTGCCGGAGGGCGTGATCGCCCCTTCCGATCCGGTGCTGACCCTCACACCGGAGTGGGACGGGCCGATGCCGCCCCGGATCCTGCCCAGGGTGGCGGCGCGGGCGGGCGTCGATCTGAACCCGCTGGATCCCACCATCCCCGAGGATCTGTTGCGCCTGACGGCCTACCTCTGGCCCGATCAGCCAGAGCGCCTGGCCCTGACCCGTGCGGCGGCAACGGTCATGGACGCCCCGATCCACCGGGGCGACGCCATCGACTGGCTGGAAGGGCGGCTGGTCAGCGTGCCTGAGGGGCATCTGCACCTGATCCAGCATACGGTGGCTTGGCAGTACTTTCCCGCCGATGTGCAGGCGCGGGGCACCGCGCTGATCGAGGCGGTGGGCGCACGGGCAACGGAGACGCGGCCACTTGCCTGGCTGTCGATGGAAAGCGACGGCGACACCACGGGCAACATCGGCGCGGCGCTGACACTGCGGCGCTGGCCGGGTGACGTGATCCTGCAGCTGGGCCGCGCGGATTTTCACGGGCGCTGGATACGCTGGAACGGAGTGCCGCGTGCAGACTGATCGATGCGCCGCAGTCTGAGATGGTTCCTGCGGCTGGGCGGCGCGCTGTTGCTCGTTGCCGCGGTGGCAGGCGTCTGGAAGCGGGATGAGATTTCGCGGCTGATGGCCGTGAACAGCCTGTTCCTGCCGGATCGGATCGCCGCGAATTTCAGCCATATGGACCGGGCATTCCTGAGCAGCACGATCGAGCGCGGCACCGCCCCTGCCGTGGCTTTTCCCGTGGGGTCAGCCGCCCCGCTGCCCGATGGGCTGGCGCAGTTCATCATCGACCGTCGGGTCACATCGCTCGTGATCCTGAAGAACGGGACGCTGGTGCACGAAAGCTATCATCTGGGCACCGCACGGGACGATCTGCGCATCAGCTGGTCGGTGGCCAAGGGATATCTCTCCGCTCTGACCGGTATCCTGCTCGCCGAAGGTGCGATTGGTGCGCTTGACGATCCGGTCATTCGCTATGCGCCCTCTCTGAAAGGCGGGGCCTATGAGGGCACGACAATCCGTCATGTGCTGAACATGGCCACCGGCGTCACCTTTGACGAGGATTACACCGACAAGAGTTCCGACATCAACCGCATGGGCCGGGTGCTGGCCCTGGGCGCGGAGATGGACGCCTTTGCCGCCGGTTTGACCGAAACCTTCGCGCCGCCCGGTACTGAATGGCGGTACGTCTCCATCGATACGCATGTGCTCGGGATGGTGCTGCGCGGTGCGACGGGCCGCTCCATCATTGATCTGATGGGCGAAAAGCTCATCACGCCGCTGGGGGTGGAAACCGCCCCTTACTATCTGACGGATGGCACCGGTGTGGCCTTTGTGCTGGGCGGGTTCAACGGCACCACCCGGGATTACGCGCGCTTTGGCCAGATGATGCTGCAGCGCGGGCGCTGGAACGGGCAGCAGCTGGTGCCGGAGGACTGGGTGATCGCCTCGACCACCGCCTCCGCGCCGACAGCCGCCGATCAATACGGATATGGTTTCCAGTGGTGGCTGCCCCGTGACGCCCGCCCGCGCGAGTACATGGGGCGTGGCATTTACGGCCAATACCTCTACATCAGTGAACCACAGGGCGTTGTCATCGCGGTCACGGCAGTAGACAGCCGGTTCCGCGACAAGGCGGTGCAGCGCCGCAACGTGGAGATGTTCCGGCAAATCGCCGACGGGCTATAAGGAGGGAAACATGGAGAAGGATGACAGTCTCAACGTGTTGGGTGATCCCTTGCTGGTTTGCGGCATGGACCCCGTCACCGGGTTTTTCCGCGACGGTCATTGCAATACCTGTGCCGCGGATCAGGGCAGCCACACGGTCTGCGCGGTCATGACCGACGAGTTTCTCGCCTTTTCGAAATACGTCGGAAACGATCTGAGCACACCGCGGCCGGAATTCGGCTTTGTCGGGTTGAAGGCCGGGGACAGCTGGTGCCTCTGCGCGGGCCGCTTTTTGCAGGCCCATGACGAGGGCTGCGCCCCAAAGGTGCATCTGGCGGCGACCCACAAACGTGCGCTGGAAATCGTGCCGCTGGAGGTTCTCAACGAACACGCCTTGCTGGTGTGACATCCGGCCTCCGATGGATGCACAAACGGCTGTACGCTAGAAAAGGACGTTGGGGGGCATTGTCCGGACGCCAGATGACGTGTATCCGAAAGCCCCTTTACTGACTTTCGGGACCCGCGATGAAAAGCGAAATCACCTTTGTCCGGCTGCCTGCCATTGCGCCGGAAGACATCGTCGCGCATATGTCCGATCCGCGCGTCGCAGAGCATATGCCGCTGCTGACGTCCGGTTGGGATGCGGCATCGGTGCGCAAGTTCGTCGCCGCCAAGGAGGCCTGTTGGCAGCGCGATGGCCTTGGGCATTGGGCCATCCTGTCGGACGGGGAATATGTCGGCTGGGGCGGTTTTCAGAAGGAGGGTGCCGAGTGGGATTATGGCCTTGTGCTGAAGCCGGAGGCCTTCGGGCTCGGGGCCCGGATATCGAGAAAGGCGATCCGGTTTGCCCGTGCCGATGCGCGCATCCCGTTCATCACCTTTCTGCTGCCCCCGTCGCGCAGGAACCTGGGCGCGCTGGACCGGCTTGGCGCAGCGTTCTCAGGCGAAGTCGACTACGACGGTGCCACGTTTCTCAAGTACCGGCTGGACACCACCTGACCGCAGGCGATGGCCCGGTGTTACGACCGGTTGGCCTCAGGCAAACTCGCCCATCTCGAAGCCGAGCGCCTTGGCCACGGTGAAGATGTCCTTGTCGCCGCGGCCGCACATGTTCATGCAGATGATGTGATCCTTCGGCAGCTTTGGCGCGATCTTGGTGACATGCGCCAGCGCGTGGCTGGGCTCGAGCGCCGGGATGATGCCTTCGAGTTCACAGCAAAGCTGGAAGGCTCCCAGCGCTTCCCGATCCGTGATCGCCACGTATTCAGCGCGGCCAATCTCGTGCAGCCAGGCATGTTCCGGCCCGATGCCAGGGTAATCGAGACCCGCCGAGATGGAGAATCCTTCGAGGATCTGCCCGTCATCGTCTTGCAGCAGATAGGTTCGATTGCCATGCAGCACGCCGGGGCGACCACCGGTGAGCGAGGCGCAGTGCTCCATCTTTTCGTTCACGCCCTTGCCACCCGCTTCGACACCGATGATGCCAACCTCTTTCTCGTCGAGGAACGGGTAGAAGAGGCCCATGGCGTTCGACCCACCACCGATGGCCGCGATGATCGTGTCGGGGAGGCGGCCTTCGGCTTCGTGCATCTGCTCTTTGGCTTCCTTGCCGATGATCGCCTGAAAGTCGCGGACCATGGCCGGGTAGGGGTGCGGCCCGGCGACTGTGCCGATGCAATAGAACGTGTCGCGGACGTTTGT
>ERZ1740065.2232-NODE-2232-length-11997-cov-4.756406_pt1 | contig 11997 bp, 11 predicted proteins | sample MGYA00581738_ERZ1740065 | MGnify/ENA primary metagenome ERZ1740065 (study PRJEB43018, sample SAMN04849749) | marine metagenome | isolation source: floating plastic debris | place: Pacific Ocean | collected 2008-09-01 | study: EMG produced TPA metagenomics... | reverse complement strand
GGCCTGTGCACGCCTCCTGTTGGCTCCTGCCTGTTCGTCGGGTGCGCGGTCGGAAAGCTGCCGATGGAGGTTGCGGTGCGGACGATCTGGCCTTTCTACTTTGCGATTTTCGTTGCGCTCATGCTGACCACATTTTTCCCGGCCGTTTCGATGACATTGCCGTCCGTTCTCGGATAGGCAAATCTCCAGCCAGCGCCCCCCATGCACCATTTGGCAACCGTTCTTTGCCTCAAGAGCTCTAGGTTAGGGCAGGTGACTTTTCGCTCGGCAAATCAAGCCGCGGCTGTGATCCTACGTCATCCAGTAACCTGAGGACCTCATCGCGCCAAGCCGCGCGCATCTTGGTCGCCAGAACGGAGACGGGCCGATAAAGCGGCGCCACAATCGCGTATCGGTATCGGATTTTTTCGACCAAAGGCCGCACTTGAACGTGATCGGTCATGCTGCCCGCGGCGTTGACATGTGCGACCGTGAGCGGATCAAGGATGGAGCAGCATTGACCTGCCGACACGAATTGCAGAATGGGCAGAAATGTCTGGCTTTCCACCGTGGTCCGGAACGTGAGGTCACGCGCCGTAAACATCGCACGCAACTCCTGTTGGTGAGCGTGATTGGCCTGCAGCGAGCCCATCGGTTCATCACTCAGGTCGCTCAGGGAAATCGCATCTTTTTCGGCCAGCCGATGGTTTGACGGTATCGCCAGAAAGCAATCGGCGGAGATGAACTCGGCGTCATACAAATTCTGCGCCTCGATGTTTTCGGGGGCGTCGGCAAACCCGAAATCTATGCTCTGCGCTCGGGCGAGCTCTGCGATCTGATGTGAGCTGCGCGCCAGAATGGAGACATTGATACGGGCGTTGCCTTCGATCTGGGAAGCGATGAAGCGAGGAAACAGAACGGAGACGGGACCCGGCATCGCGGCGATGCTGAGATTGCCACTCTGCCCATCAACAAGGCTGCGCATGGTTTGACGCACCCGTGCCAACTGGCTGAGGATCGCATCCGTTTCTGTGAGGAGATAATGTGCCTCGGGGACTGGAACGAGCTTGCGGCCTTGCCTGTCAAACAATTGCAGACCCAACTGATCTTCCAGTGTTTTGATCGCTGCGCTGACGGCCGGCTGCGTGCGCCCAAGCTTCTTGGCCGCATCCGAGAGGGAGGCGGAGGTCATAACCGCCTGAAACGCTGAGATTTGAGAAATATTCATGGGCAATCATAACTCGAATTTATCGAAAGAAAAGATATTCAAATTTGCCTTTATTTTTCTCTCCAATACGATGGTGTGCATGACTCGCTGTAGAAGTCAGTTACATGGGAGAAAATAATGAAGTTATTCTCGACATTTATGGGCGTGGCCTTTGCGACGGCCCTTGGCGCTGGGACGGTCGCGGCGCAGGATCCGACTTTCTTTCGGATCGGCACAGGCAGTGCTGGCGGGACGTATTTCCCAATTGGCGGAACAATCGCCAATGGCATCTCCGCCCCTCCCGGATCGCGCGCGTGCGACGAGGGTGGCCAGTGTGGCGTTCCGGGCCTGATTGCCATTGCCCAATCGACAACCGCATCCGTATTCAACAACACCGCCGTAGAAAATGGTGAATTGGAAGCGGGCCTCGCTGCCGCGGACGTCACCCGGTCGATGTATCTGGGGGAAGGCAAATTTGAGGGCAAGCCGCACCCCAAACTGCGGATCGTGGCAAATCTCTTTCCGGAAGATCTGCATCTTGTCATGCCCAAGGGCTCGTCGATTGCAGGTCTTGGTGAGCTCGCTGGCAAACGTGTCGGCAGCGCGCAGGCCGGTTCCGGCACGCAGGTTGCCGTAGAGCAGATGTTGGCGGAATGGGGTGTGACCCGCGACAATATGGACGAAGCGGAATTGATCAACAGCCAATCAGCGGAACGTCTCGCGGATGGACAACTCGACGCCTATTTCTATGCTGCCGGATGGCCGGTGTCTGCGATGGTGCAATTGTCCACGACAAAGGGCATGGAGCTACACAGCTTCAGCGATGAAGATCTCGCCAAGATCAATGAGATCATCCCAGCCTATATTCCGTCGAAAATTCCCGCGGGTGTCTACGAAGGGGTGGACTACGAGGTGAAAACGCCTGCCGTATCCGCATTGCTGGTTGTGTCGTCAGATCTTTCCGAAGAGCTTGTGTACGGCATCACCAAGGCGATGTGGAACGACAATACGCGCAAACTCCTCGACAATGGCCATGCCAAGGGCAAGCAGATCACGCCGGATACGGCGCTTGATGGCATTGCCGCGCTTGGCGTGCCGCTGCATGCGGGCGCGGAGAAGTTTTACCGAGAAGCCGGGCTTCTGAAGTAAGGCGCACTCTTCCAGCCTTACCAAGAACGGACGGCAGGCGAGATCTGCTTGCCGTCCGACGGATATCCCTACGACCTGATGACGGGATCGCGATATGAATGAGCCAACATCTGACACGACGCGCAGTCTGACCAAAGAAGAGCTGGCCGCCATCGAAGAGAAATACGACGAGGGCGCCGCCACACGGTCCGTAACCCCGGGGTTCAGCAAGTTTCTGCGCTATGAGGCACTGACATTTGCGATTTGTCATTACCTCACAGCCGGGTTTGCCTTGCCCCCCGACTATTGGCACATGGGGTGGCATCTGTCCGGGCTCTTCATCCTGACGTATTCGTTTTACCCGCTGATCAAGACGCAAACCTCATTCGATCTGAATACCGGCGCCTTGCGGCTGGGCGGGGTGCCCTACATCGATCTGCTGCTCATGGTCCTCGGTGTTGCATCCGCCCTTTATCTCGGTCTCGCCTGGCGCGGTATCGACCTTCTGGGGGTCGAGGAGATGACTTTCCGCATGGGCAATCCGAATGGCTATGACATGCTGTTCGGCTGCATCCTGATCGTGCTTGTGCTCGATATCGCGCGTCGTACGCTGGGTTGGATCCTGCCGCTGATCATCAGCATTTTCATATGTTACGCCCTTCTGGGGCCGTACTTCCCCGGGCTGCTCCAGCATCCGGGTGTGAAGTTCAATACCTTCGTGTCCTCCATGTACTTTCCGCAGGAAGGTAGTTTCGGAGTGACGCTTTGGGGCGTGTCGACCAGCGTCTTTCATTTCGTGCTCTTTGGCGTGATCGCGCAACGCACAGGTCTGGGGCAGCTCTTCATCGACAATGCGACCATTCTCGCGGGGCGGTATACCGGTGGTCCGGCAAAGGTGTCAGTCGTGTCATCCGCGTTCTTTGGCACGATATCCGGCTCCTCCGTGGCGAACACGGTCTCTACTGGGGCTTTGACGATCCCGAACATGAAACGGTTGGGCTATCCCGGTCATTTCGCAGGTGGCGTGGAGGCGGCAGCGTCTGCCGGCGGGCAGATCACGCCTCCCATTATGGGAGCGGCGGCCTTCATCATGGCAGAGTTTCTGGAGCTTCCCTATACGACCATCGTCATCGCCGCCATCTTTCCCGCGCTGCTGCACTATGTAGGGGTCTTTACCGTTGTGCATCTGATGGCCCGCCGTCTGGGCCTTCAGGGTCTGACAAAGGATGCCTTGCCGAAGCTTGGCGCGGTCTGGCGCGACGGTTGGGCGAACATCGTCCCCCTTGTTGGCCTGCTGGTGGTGCTATTCTCAGGTTACACGCCTTATATGTCGGCGTTTTGCGGCATATCCCTTGCGATCATCGCCGGAATGAGCCGATGGAAAGAACCCCTGACCCTTGTTTACGCCGCAGCATTCATTGCCTTTGTGGTGTGGAAGCAGGCAGGCGGCGGTTTCGATCTGACAATGTCGGCGATACTGATCGCCGGTGCGATCCTGGCGACGCTCAATCCGCAACGGCGCATCTCCCTTTCCGAGATGGGCGATACATTCGAAACCGGGGTCAAGTATGCCTTGGCGGTAGGTGCGGCTTCCGCCGCCGTAGGGATCGTGATCGGGGTCATCAACACGACGGGTGTCGGGTTCCGCATTGGCTTCATGGTGACGCAAGCCGCGTCAAATCTCGGCAATGACATCGCCTGGCTCTTTACCATTGGCGCGTATGAGTTGTTTTCAGTCGAAGACCTGACACTCTTCATCAGCCTTGTTTTCATCGCTCTGGCCTGCATTCTGATGGGCGCGGGTGTTCCTACTACAGCACTTTACATCATGCTGGTCTCGGTTGCGCAGCCTGCTTTGGCGCAACTGGGTGTACCTCCAATCGCAAGCCACATGTTCGTGCTGTACTACGGTGTTGTTGCGGAAATCACGCCCCCGGTTTGCACGTCAGCCTATGCGGCCGCGGCTATTGCAAATTCCAACCCGTTCCGTACCGGCATATCGGCGTTCACCCTGGGGCTTGGCAAGGTTGTGGCGCCCATGGCGTTCGTCTATGCCCCGGTCCTTCTTTTTGTCTCATCGACAGGCTTCGACCTTTGGGAGTTCACCTATACCGCGGCAAGCTGCATCGCGGGCGTCATCGCTTTGTCTGCTGCGGTTGTTGGCTATTGGCTCGCCCCCATTAGCATTGTGTTTCGATGGCTGATGGCAATTGCCGGGCTGATTTTCATCGCACCATCCTTGCAGGCGGATCTCGTCGCATTGATCGTGGCCTCCCCGGTTCTGATCACCCAGATGGTGGCGCGGCGCGGGGCTCGGGCCACAGGCTGATACGTGCAGGACCCCGTCATCATTCTGGGCGCCGGCATTGTCGGTCTTTGCACGGCGCTCTCTCTCGCGGAGCGTGGTGTCGCCGTCCGCATCATTGATCGCGGGGTGCCGGGACAGGAGACATCTTTTGGCAATGCGGGCGTTATCTCGCCCTGGTCGATTATTCCACAATCGGTCCCGGGGCTCTGGCGACAAATTCCGAAACTGATGTTCGGTGCGGCTCCACCCCTTTCTGTACATCTGTCGAGCTGGCCTAAAATGATCCCTTGGGGATTACGGTTCCTGCGTCAGGGAACCGAAACCAAGACACGCCTCGGCGCCGATGCAATGGAAGTGCTTTGCGCTCCATCCATTGAGCTTTACCGGCGGCATCTGGCGGGTACGGGCCATGAAATGCTGGTGCGTGACAGCATGTACGTGCATGCGTTTCGCGACGGCAGCCGCGCGAACCTGCAGTCGATTGACTATGCGATCCGGCGGGAAAAAGGCGCAGATCTAGAGCTTGTGGGCGCGGATGAGTTGCGCCGTGTGGAGCCCGCTCTGAGCCCATCGTTCAATGCGGCGGTTCTTATCCGGGGGCAGGCGCGGGCGACCTCTCCCGGCAGGATTGGTCGCGTTCTTGCCGAAAAGGTGCAAAATCTGGGCGTAGAAATCCTGCGGGAAAATATCCGTGCCCTGCATCGCGCATCAGGCAGTTGGGACATCGTCTGTGAGGGCAAAACCCATCAAGCATCCAAGGTCGTTCTGGCATTGGGGGCGTGGAGTGCCGATCTTTTAAAACCCCTCGGACTGAAACTGCCGCTGATGGCAGAGCGGGGATATCACCTTGAGTTTTCCAACCCGGGAATCGAAATCGGCAATTCGGTAATGGATGTCGACGCCAAGCTGGTCGCCAGCAGCATGGACAGTGGCGCGCGTTTTGCCGGGCAGGCGGAGTTTGCACCGATAGATGCACCGATGGACGACAAGAAGCGCATCCAACTGAGGTCGCTTGCCAAGGCCGCGTTTCCCGACTTGATCACGAAGACCGAAAGCTTCTGGATGGGACGGCGGCCGTCTTTTCCAGACAGTTTGCCTGTTCTGGGGCAGGCGTCCGGCAGAGAGGGTCTCTTCCTGAATTTCGGGCACTCGCACTATGGGTTGATGATGGCGCCGAAGTCTGGAGAGCTTTTGGCCGATGTCATCACCGAGCGCCTCCCAAACACAAATATATCGGTATTTGCCGCCGAAAGGTTCGAGTAGTCAGCGCTCACCGACAAAGGAGAGCAGGGACCAATCAGCCCGGTCAGCGCCCAAACGCTGCAGTCCGCGCGGGTTGAGGATGCGCAAAAACTCGCGCAAAACGGGAATGCACGAGAAATGTTCCTGCTTTGTTCTAATTTTGCGGTACGCTTTCTCTATGCAGCTGTCCTTGATTCCTGATCCCAGAAAAGACTTGTTACACAGCGTTCATCATCGTCTGGAGGCACACTACGGTCCACCGAGGGTTTACTTTTTGTTGGATCCTGTGTCCCAGCTGGTCATGGGTATGATTGGAGGCAAGACCCGGAGCGAAGTCTCCAAAGAGGTTTTCGTGCAGCTCAGGCGAAGGTTTAGGCGCTGGGAAAATCTGCGTGACGCAGATTTGAGTGAAGTTAGAAGGCTGATTGCGCCTGTCACCTTCCCCGAAAACAAGGCGTTCCGACTGCAAGCTGCGCTTCGCCTGATCACGAAAAGTCAGGGCAGGCTCTCACTGGATCTGTTGAAACCGATGTCGGTGCCGACTTCCCTTACATGGTTAGAAGGATTGCCCGGCGTCGGACGAAAGACCGCGGCAACTGTTTTGAATTTCAGTACGTTGCGCAAACCGGCCCTCGTTGTCGATTCACACCACCTGCGTGTTGCCAAACGTTTGGGTCTCATTGGATTGCGCGATGATACCGTGGAAGCCTATGAAACACTCACACCGCTTATGCCTGTGCACTGGGGCGCGCTGGAGATCGACAATCACCACCAATTTGTAAAACGTCACGGCCAAGAAACGTGCAAAGCTGAGCGGCCCATCTGTGGAAACTGCCCGCTCAAGGAAATCTGCAGGACTTATGCAACAGCTTTTGGCTGAGTTTCTTCCAGCGTTTTCGCAGCGTTTTCGCAATCGTTCTCGGCCGTTTTTGCCGGGCGCGCATCCGAATCCCTGTGAGTACCAAGAATTCCAACCGAGAGATTCGTGAGAAAAACCGCCTCATTTTCTTGGAGAATCTTGTCGTCACGCTCTACCTTAACTTGAAATTTGTAACTTTCACGTGCATGAGAGCAAAGATTGGGCATTCAGGATGGATGGATCGAAAGTGGGTTTGGGTAGGTGCTTTGGTGCCACACTGGTGGTATTGAGTTGTATTGTCGTTGGTACTTCCGCTACGGCAGATGACGCGCTGGTGATCGTCGCAGACGAGTGGCCACCCTTTTCAGGTGAAAGCCTGCCGGGGCAGGGCGTTTCACTTGACGTGACGCGTGCGGTCCTTTCGCGCGCGGGGTATCAGGTGGAGACAGCGATCCTGCCGTGGTCCCGGGTCGTGAGTGGCGCAAAGTCCGGCGAGTACGACGTTGTGACCAGCCTCTTCCTCGATGCTGAAATGCAGGAATCGCTGTTTTACTCTGATCCGTTTTTTGAAACCCAGGTTCAGTTTCTTCAACGGGCCGGCGGCGCCATTTCTTTTGATGGTCTGAGCTCGCTTGAGCCTTACGGGATCGCCGTAGGCGCGGGGTTTCTTTATGAACCTGAGTTCGATGCAGCAGAAAATCTCAACAAGTTTGAAGTGACCACAGCGCTGCAGGGTGTGCAGATGGTGGCGGCGGGGCGCATTGATCTGACGTTGGACAGTGTGCACGTCATTCGGCATTCCATTCTGATCGAAGATCCCGCGTTGTGGGAGCAAATTGAATTTCTCGACCCCCCCGCTGGCGGAACAGGAAATTCATATGGCGGTTTCTCTTAAGAGGCCTGATCATGAACGCATCGTCGCGGACTTCAACAAGGCGCTCGCCGAAATGCGTGGGGATGGTTCTCTGTCGGCGCTGCTCGAAAAGCACGATTTGGACTAGGGCCTTATGTCTAGACGATGGAGTAATCGACTCGCCTTCAAGCTGCTGTTGTGGGTGTTACTTTGCAATGCGGTGCTTTCCCTTCTGGCGACCTCGGTGCAGTTTTACCTGACCTTCAAAAGACAAGACGAAATCTTGCACGAGGTCACGACCCAGATCGAGCAGGGATTCGAACAAAGTCTCAGCTCTGCACTGTGGTCTTTTGATAAGCAGCAGGTTGATCAGATCCTGAACGGCATCTACGCAGGTGCAGATATCGCCTATATCAAACTGTCTACCGGTATAGGCCAGACCTGGGAGCGGGGCCCTGACGACCCGAACGAAGATCTGGAAATCGAGGTCATCAACCTGGAGCACAGTGATCCCGTTCGGGGCGTGAACGAATTGGGCACACTGGAACTGGGTTTGAGCCGGGCGCGTATCTGGTCGGATCTCTATTCGCAGGTCGTGGTGGTTTTTCTGTCAAATATCGCCAAGACCGGATTTGCCTCTATCGCGATTCTGGCGATTTTCTTCCATCTTGTCAGTCGCCACCTAAGACAAATCTCCAGCTATGTCTCTGAACCGAATTGGCTGACCGATGCAGCACCGTTGACGTTGGAGCGTGATGGGCGTCACGATGGAGACGATCTTGATGCAATTCAGTCCGCGATAAATGAAACGCGGCAGCGGTTTATCGATTCTGAAAAGAAGGTGAGCGTTACCTCTGAACAGCTACGGGTCGTGCTTGATACGACTGCAAACGGGATCATCGGCTTGGATGAAAAGGGGGTGGTCGATGTCATAAACCCAGCGGCACGCCACATGCTGGGTGGCAAATCGCACAGCACGCCGTTCCAGTGGCCGGAAGCGATCAAGTTTCTGGATGTGTCAGACATGCACCCGCTGGATGCCTCTGCCGATCCAATCAACCGCGCACTGGCGGGCCAAGTACTGACGGGTGAGACACATCTAATGACACGAGAAGGCTCGCATGAGAACCGCTATGTGCGGGTTTCGAGCGCGCTGGTGGAGGATGAGTTGAGCAACCTGCGGTGTGTCATCGTTCTCGACGACGTCTCCCTGCTTGATAAAAACCGCCAACAGATCGAGCGCAAGGGCCGGCTCGACGCGCTGGGGCAGCTTGCCGCCGGCGTTGCGCATGACTTCAACAATCTTCTGGCCACGATCCTTTATGCGATGCAGCTCACCCGTTCGGACAATATCTCTGAAAGGTCAGACCGGGTTCTGAAAACTGCCCTCAGTGCGGTGGAAAGAGGCCGCGACCTCACTGGTCGATTGCTGGCCTTTGCCAAGCGGCAACCGGGTTTGGCGAAGTCCCGCGCGCTGAGCGAAACATTCACGGAATTCGAGGTGCTGGTGCGCCCGGCAATTGAAGAAACGCTCGAGATCACTTTCCTGGATCCGGATCCGAAACTTCTGGTTTATTGCGACCACGGACAGCTCGACAACGCCTTGCTGAACCTCGTGCTGAACAGCCGCGACGCGATCATGCGCAGTGGGAAGGGTAGCAAAATCATCATCAAGGCCCGCGCCATCGACGAGGTTGATGCCGACCTTGCGCTGAGGCGCGAGGATTTGCACGCCTATATTACCCAAGGTATGCGGGAAGAACATGCCGAGGACGTGGCCCGCCGTGACGCGCGCGCCTACAGGTATGTCGAGATCTCCGTGACGGATGACGGACCCGGGATGACGGACGAGATCAAGAGCCGCGCCATCGATCCATTTTTCACTACCAAGGATACGAACTCCGGCACCGGTTTGGGCTTGTCCATGGTTTATGGGTTCATCCAGCAGTCGGATGGTGAACTGCGCATCTATTCGGAGCCGGGCTTCGGCACAACGATCAGACTTGTGTTGCCGCGTGGCACGGTCGGGAATGAACGGGAAGAGCCGATGACACGTTTGCCGCTGCGCCGTGGTAATGGACAGACCATCCTTCTGGTTGAAGACGAGTCCAGCCTGCTCCAGGTTATGGAAGATCTGATCGACGAGCTTGGATTCAGAAGTCTGTCAGCGCGATCGGGGAAGGAAGCGCTGGACCTGATCGAAGCCGGGGCCGAGGCCGATCTTCTGCTGACGGACATCGTCATGCCTGGCGGAATTGGCGGTTTCGAACTGGCAAACCGGGTGCGGGAGAAACGCCCCGACCTGCCGATTATTTACATGTCCGGCTACACCGGGTTTACGTCGTCGGAAATGGGGGATGTGGTGGCTCCGCTTCTGCAGAAACCCTGTCCGCCCGCGGAGCTTGCAGAGGTCCTTGCCGATGCCCTGAATGGGAAGCACAATAAATCGCGAGATATGCCGTGATATACTCCGCAGACATCGAAATTCGCGTCTTTTGGTTGCTTGTAACCAAAGATACGACCGCACTTCAGACTTCATAACCCGTTGGAGTAGATCTTGGCTAAAATTCTCTTGATGGAAGATGACGAGGACCTCGCAACGGTTCTGGATGAACTTTTGACAGCGGAGAACCATACCGTAACGACGTGCCGCTCCGCGACCGAGGCTTTTGCGCTGATCTCACAGGAAAGGTTCGACATCCTGATCACCGACATTATCGTCATTCAGGATGACAAACCCGTCCCTGATGGCGGTATTTCCCTGATCTCGAGACTGCGCGGTGCCTTGAGCTGGAACTTGGAGCCGTGGATGAAGACAATGCCCATTATCGCGATTTCAGGGGCCATACAAAATCAGGGGATGTCCGATCTGTTGAAGATTTCGCGCGACCTTGGTGCGGATATGACGCTGGGAAAGCCAACCGACACCAAAGACCTCTTGCAGGCGATCAACATCCTGACCAAATCCAAGTGAAACTTGATCTGTCATTTTAGGCCGGATTGCGGAGAACCTGAGCCCACGGCCCGCCCTTCCATGTGCGTATCCGAGCCGATCAGCGTTCCAGGGTAGATGCCGTGGCCGTTAACGATGTCTCCAGCAGCCTTTGCAGCTTTTCAGGATGCCGCAAGACAAACACATCCCGGATAAGAGATTTGTCCGAGAAGGCGAAGGAAATCACCGCAACCGGATCGCTCGCCGTCCCGATGAGAAGGGCGCATTGACCGTTTGCCCGCATGGTTTGACGCGGCAGGCCATGCCAAGCCTTGCTCAGGGTCGAGGCGACGAATTCGACGACGTCGGCGGGACCCTTCAAAACCTCGCGGATCGCAACGACCTTGCCGCCGCTGTCGGCGCGCAGGGTCGCATCCTGGGTCAGGATATTTGCGAGCGGGCCAGCATCCCCGGTTGACAACGCCCTTGTGAAACCGTCCAGCAGTTGCCGCTGTACCTCTTCGGTCGGCACGTGGCGGACCTGTTCGGCGGCAATCATTTTCCGCGCCCGAGAGGCGAGCTTGCGGCAGTTCTCATTGGTGATGCCAAGGGCGGCGGATACTTCGGCAAACGACATTGAAAAGATATCATGCAGAATGTAGGCGGCCCGTTCTTTCGGGGTGAGCCGCTCCAGCAGCAAAAGGAAGGCCGTGTTGAGGCTGGACGAAGCCTCGAACTGATCTTCCGCGCTGGCGACGGTTTCCATTTGGAACTGGTCGGGAAGCCATGGGCCAACGTATTGGGTCCGCTTGCGTTGTGCTGACTTGAGAATGTCCAGGCAGCGGTTGGTGCAGACGGTGCTCAGCCAGGCAGTTGGCTTCTCCGGCTGGACGGTGTCATCGGAAAACCATTTGAACGCGGTGTCCTGTACCGCGTCTTCTGCCTCGGACAGCGTGCCCAGCAGTCGGAACGCAATACCCATCAGTTGCGGGCGGGCGGCTTCGAACTGATCTGCCTTTTCGCTTAGTCTCATTTGTCCGGCACTTTCCTGATCGTTTGATACAAGCATACTTCACCTCGGTTTTCTTCATCGACGAGTCATCCATCTGGATCGTGACGCGGTTGCCCGTCCGAGTATCACCACAAAAGGCAATGTGGTGGCCTGCACCCAAGAAGCAGTTCGGTGGAGACAGTTTGATGGCGTGGGGGGATAGCGGGACGCACGAGCTGATGCGGCGAAAAGATCCACGATTTGATCTGATGATCATCGAAGCCGAACTGCCGCAGTCGCAAAAGATATCCGCGGTCAACGGGATAGACTGCAGCTCACTTGATTGACACGCTCCGTCCTACGGTGTCGTAGTGCTCGGTGCGCGACGTCCTCTCTATCGGGTACTCGGCTGCCCACCTCCTTCAAGAGGCAAGAAACCATGGCAACAAATCCACCTGAGCTGCATTAGATGGCGGGAAAGATCGCGTCAGGAACATC
>ERZ1740065.2231-NODE-2231-length-12000-cov-12.463625_pt1 | contig 12000 bp, 9 predicted proteins | sample MGYA00581738_ERZ1740065 | MGnify/ENA primary metagenome ERZ1740065 (study PRJEB43018, sample SAMN04849749) | marine metagenome | isolation source: floating plastic debris | place: Pacific Ocean | collected 2008-09-01 | study: EMG produced TPA metagenomics... | reverse complement strand
TGTGACATTGAGTGAGGGTATGTGACATCGAGTGAGGGTATGTGACATTGAGTGAGGGTATGTGACATCGAGTGAGGGTATGTGACATTGAGTAAGGGTATGTGACATTGAGTGAGGGTATGTGACATCGAGTGAGGGTATGTGACATTGAGTGAAGTTGTGACGTGGCTTGGTGCAGTGCAATGAATATTGAGTTGCAGAGAAGGAGAGATAGTCGACAATGCTTTCTCTTCATATCAGACTGATGGAGCTTTCGAGGAACATGCTGTCGGGGAAGAAATGTTTCAGAAACATCTCGACTCAAAACCAAACGGTACTGTTCTGTTAGGTATTGTTGACGCTTTGCCTCGTTCTTTGAAGCAGGACTTGGCTATCCTAATCATACTGCGTCTTGTGCTGTGGGCAATGATAGCGCCCTTGTATCGCACAAGGGCCTAGCTGTGGAGTTACTGTGATCTTCACTCTTAGTATTTATCATAGCTTGCAATCTGTGCGCTGATGTTGTAGGACAGGGTGGGGAAGGTTAGACAGACATCATTCTAGGAACTCAATCTACACTTTCATGAATATGTGGTCAACAGCATTTCTTATGAGCCTCCCCAATCTCCATGATGTAAGCCAAGGGTTTATAGACAAACGGAGGTGCATACTGATTGATTGGTGTCATTGATTGGTGTCATTGATTGGTGTATAGAGAAAAGGTGACAGTTTCTTCTACTTCCACCAGGAGCCCACCTTTCTAGACATGAGACAGAGTTTCACAGTGAAACTACGCGCTCTTGGACCAGAACTCTTGCTGTTGAAATCCACTGGAGAGTGGGCTGGTTGGATTGATGGTAATTAATCACTACCGTTAGCATACCATTGCAGGTGCTACCTCCATAGCAGTCGATGTCTCATTCGTCGGTTTCGAACATGTGTACGGTATACCAGAGCACGCCGACTCCTCCGCCCTCAAGTCTACCGTGTAAGTATAAATATATATCACTGTAAGAGTTGTCTTCTCTCTATGTTATCTGCAAACATGGTGCTTTGATTTCAGAGGGAAGGATCCGTATCGTCTGTACAATCTGGATGTGTTTGAGTACGAGTTGGACAACGGGATGGCGCTGTATGGTAGCGTGCCCGTAATGCTCGCTCACAACTCTGTCAGGACCATAGGTTAGTTCTTAGACCCACTCTGTAAGAAGTGACGAGAGAGATTCTTGTAATTGATGCTGTCTGATGGCGTTTGTAGGAATGTTCTGGAATAACCCTAGCGAGATGTGGATTGACATCAGCTCTAGTAAAGCGGACAGATCTACCATTGGAAAAATCGTAGACTTTGTAACTCAGGACGATAGCGTGCCTCAGGTACGGGTGGTCATTCTATCGCCCCCTACTCATACATAGAGTATGTAAGATCGAGACTAACTCTCTCACTCTATGTGCAGATGGACACGCGATGGGTGGCAGAGTCGGGTGTGGTTGACATCTTTATAATGACGGGACCGCAGCCGAACGACGTCTACAAGCAGTACGCGTAGCTCACCGGTACCACGAACCTTCCTCTGGTAAGATAGACGGTGCGCTGACTGGCTTCCCGACCAGTATATCTACTCCACCTTCACTCTGTTCCTTATGTTGCTTTTATTTCTCCCGCCTGAAGTTGTTCGACACTTGAAGTCTTGAAGAAGTCTCAGACTTAAGAGGTCTGCTTTGAGATTTCTTAAGAATGGTTGAAAAATTTGTGAACAGTTCCTGAAGAACTTCCAAAGAAGTCTTGAAGAACTCTCAGCGTTTTCTTCCAGTTGTTATTATACATATAGCTGTTATTGTGCGGTGGCTAAAATTTCTATGTTTATGGTGCATAGACTTTGAGATCGTATTTCTGTAGATATTTTCACTCGGTTACCATCAGTGCCGATGGAATTACGTCAATGAAGCAGACGTCAAACAAATCCACGACAACTTTGACCTTCACGACATTCCCCTGGATGTGATCTGGCTCGATATCGAACACGCCGACGGCAGGAGGTAAACGAATGGGAATAACTCATACCTCCTTCACTCCTCCCTAACTTCTTCTGCATTTACTGTTTGCTGAGTAGCTGCTAAACAGATGTACTAGTACACTACTACCCTGCACTAAACTAAATTTCTATGTTTTGAAGCTATCAGCATAGTCATGCTTTAGAGTTCTATGGTGTGTTTCCATGTTATGAACGAACTCGAAATCAACCAGATGAGTGCGAGTGGATGAACTGCTCAGATAAATAGTGCTGACCAATCACAGGATGCGTTGGAACAGCTGTAGTATGGAATACAAAGCTAGATAGCCTGAGTACAGTGATAGATTCGAAAGCATTGATAGATCTTAAGGAACTCGAATTCATAAAGGGGGGAGGGAGTTTGGAGGGTGGGTCCGAGGCTTGATAGTTTTGAATCAATCAAGTTTCCATCTTCCCATCATGGTTAGATTTCGAGCTGGAAACACAGCGATAGAAACCTGCTAGATTATTGATTATCAGACAAATAGATAATATAAAAATATAAATAAATAAATTTTAAATAAAAATAAATATGAAAATAGAAATGGGTGCAATGTGTTCCTAGCAGGACTTAACTTATAGTTTTATCTAAAATGAAACTTTAGCGGCCTTTGATAATGGCGTCGGGCTGATTGTCATGCGTAGATGCATAGACAATCTGAATCATGGCACCACTGAAACAAGCGAAATCTGATTCACATATGATATTCACACTGTCAGCTGCTGCAATTACCACATGAAAGACTGAAACTGTGAGAGCAGAAATCATCTGATTCTGAAATCACTTGTGCAAAGAAAAAGGGAATATATTTACAGCATTTTAGTTAGTAATTTTACATCGTTATGGATGGTATTTGCCTACAAAAGACTCTGGTTATGATGTAAGCTATATGTGACACAGGTATTTCACCTGGGACCCCTACCACTTCCCCAATCCGCTGGCTATGGTCGCCAATCTGACAGCCAAAGGCCGTAAGCTAGTCACTATTGCTGATCCTCACATCAAGAGAGACGAAGAATACAAGATCTACAAACAGATGACAGAGCTAGGCTTCTTCATCAAAGACCGAGACGACAGAGAGTATGTGGGAGATGGCTGGTCGGGTATGAGGTGTTGCGTAATCACCGAGCTCTCCACTAATCAGTCAAGTTTGCATTGCATCTGGAATCTTTTTCCCAATACAGGATCCTCTGCATATCCGGATTTCACCCGAGCAGAAGTGAGGGATTTCTGGGCATCAAAGTTCGCTCTCAATGATTACGAAGGTACTTCAACCGTGGAAAATTAAGTGTGGGAAAATATTTAGCGAAGATAGTGATTTGCAGGAGATTGCTAATGTTAAATCTAGCTACTGTAAGCATGATTGCGGCTTAAAGTATAACGGTTTTCAGTGAGGGCAAAAGATACCAGTTGTAACAATAACGGATTGGGATGAGTGACACATAGGCTCACTAAACTCTATATAACTAAAATGGCCGTTTTTGATAACTCTGCTGAGTAACTCGTTATAAACGCTATAAATAAACCTTCCTTATAATTACCCAGTTACAGTAGGTTTTCTGTCGGAGTTGTCACATCATGAAAACTTTTGGGAGTTGTCATCTCATTGTCAATAGAAACTCCAATGATGATAAGGGCATTCACGACTTTATCGATGCCAATTATTTCGTTGGGAGGTACTTCTACTCCATTTTTTATATGGACTCCATCGACAAACACTAACATTTCTTCTCGCTATCCATCGGCTCATTTTGGGAAAATATTAAATAACTTGACTGCTAAATTTTCCGCTTTTACACTATGGTGAATTTTTATGATATCAGTTGATTCTACCACTATGCTGAGTTGTCTTCTCCTGTTTACAGGTTCGACTTTGGATGTGTACACATGGAATGACATGAATGAGCCGAGTGTGTTTGATGGTCCAGAGATCACAGTTCCTAAAGACACGAAACACAGTGGAGGTTGGGAGAATAGAGATGTACACAACATCTACGGCATGTACCAGGTAGTGTGGTATTAGCCTATTGTGGAACTTAATTTTTATGCATAGACTATATTACCGTTTTAGCATGTAGTAAAATATTTGCGATCTTACAATTTTTGCATTCTTGGTTCAGCCTTAGTTACGTATAATGGAAAATAAATATAAACGAAAATAAACGCGCATTGATAATATTTGCGAATGGCTCGATTGCAAAAATTATCCAATCGCAAAATCATTCCATTCTACAGTGTTGTACCCTACCGTAAATGTACAAATATTAGTTATGCTTTCCAGAAATAAGCATGGTAGTGGGAAGAAATATTAGCATTTGTGCATGTCATTTATTTAAAAATGGAGTAGAATACCTCCAATCAGCATGTCTAAAGTCACATTATCATGTTAGCATTTCTATTCGCAGTGAGACGACAACTCCGAAAATTTTTCATGATACAACATTTTTGACAGAAAACTTATCTGTATTTATCATTAGTAATTTCCTTCAGATTTCTATATTCGCTAAATATTATTCCATTTTTCATCCCTCTCCCCATTGCATCCGTACGATATTGTTTTTGTGTTGCCTTCCTGTGATTTGTCTAATTGAGCGGTTTAAATTCTTCAGAAATATGTCTTATCTTCTCCCCTGCCTACATGAATAACCTTGACCCTTGTGTTTTTGTCTGTCAGCAACGAGCCTCAACAGAGGGACAGCTCCGGAGATCGGGCGGCTCCCTGCGTCCGTTTGTTCTCTCACGCGCTTTCTACGCTGGATCTCAGAGGTATGGCGCTATCTGGACCGGTGATAACTCGGGTGAATGGAGCCACCTTAAAGCCTCCATAGCGATGATGGTTTCGCAGGCTGTGACAGGTGAGCATAACTCTGAATCACTGACCAGTTCGGCTCCAATTGATGTCGTCTATCTGTTACAACGTGAGTCTCACCTGCAGGTATATCATTCAGCGGCTCAGACGTGGCAGGATTCTTTGGAAATCCCAATGCCGAGCTTCTCACCAGATGGTACCAGGTGAAGTAATGGAATAAACTCGTTTACCTCTGATTGTGACTCGCTAATGTTAGCCTTCCATTCATGCTATGATAGACAGTTATTGAACAGACAGACAGTTATTGGACAGACAGACAGTCATTGGACAGATAGTTATTGGACAGACAGACAGTTATTGGACATACAGACAGACAGTTATTGGACATACAGACAGACAGTTATTGGTGATTTTAGACGGCTACATTTTTGCCATTCATACGAGCGCATTCTCACCAAGACAACAAGCGGAGGGAGCCATTTCTCTTTCCCGCTGAGAACAGAAGGATAGTCCTAGATGCCATCATTACGAGGTCTGCTGTCTGTATGAGTACCTCCTGGCTCGAATACTGGCTCATACTGTCACTCATAGCATCTGCTTGTTAGGTATGCGCTACTCCCTTACTGGTACACGCTGTTCTACGTGAACGAGAAGGAGGGGCTACCACCCACCCGCCCCATGTGGTCCGAGTTCCCCGCCGATCCCAACACTTTTGCTGAAGAAGAGCAGTTCATGTTAGGTCAGTACACGATAGAGAATGTCGTGTAGGAAATGATGGAGAGAAGAAATAGTGGGCAGACTTCTTTTCAACTCGCTTGCTCTCCGCGTTCAGGTTCGGCCATCTTGGTTCGTCCCGTGCTGGACAAGGGTGCGTCGGGTGTCAACATCCACTTCCCAGGAGAAGGAGGTTCCGTCTGGTACGACGCTCACTCTCTTCAACAGTTCCCCGGTAACAGTAAGGTGAGGGAGAGTGTGTCAATGAGAGTTGTCTCCCCTCGTATCCGGCTGTCACTGACGACGAGTGTTTCTGTTCTGCAGACGTACATGCCAGTGACTCTGGAGAGTCAGCCGTACTTTTACAGAGGAGGATACATCGTACCTCGTAAGGACAGGGTGAGGCGGTCAGCCTCCCTCATGACTGACGATCCATACACTTTGGTAGTCGCCCTCGACTAGCAGGTAAATTATATTCTCTGTATTATTTACCTGAGTTGACACATGAGGAAATATCCATCATGTAGTGTAGATTGTCGATCATGCCTGTCTGGTGAATGCTGGTAACTTACTAGAGGTCACAGTGAGGTCATCGAGATGTCACCGAGAGGTCGCTGAGAAGTCACTAAGAGGTCACTGAGAGGTCATTGAGAGGTCACTGAGGAGTCACTAGGCTATACATGATACAGCGCTGCTGAATACGGATAAAATCATGCAATCCGAGTAACTAGCAGGAGTGGACAACTCCACCTGTCCTACTTTTTCTGAGTGGGCGCACCTAGGCTCTCTAGTTATCAAGCATCTCTCTGATTCTACACACTGTCATCTGGTAGATTAGTGCTTACCCCTAGATTTACTCCTCCAGCTCAGTCTATACTGTATGGATTTGTATTGGATGTGTTGTGCTGGAATTCTTAAATTGTATGTATTTGGTCTGGTAGTTGCATCGACGGAGGTAGGTTGTGGTCAGAGTGGAGTGAGCTAGACTCTGTTCTTTACCGTTATCTCAGATTCTGGCGAAAGTACCAACTACTGTTTTTATCAATTCCGAATCGATTGGTCTTCGAAAAATCCTTCACTCTGCAGGTCAATAGGTTTCACTCTGCAGGTCAATAGGTTTCACTCTGCAGGTCAATAGGTTTCAGTCTGCGTGTTTTATAACTTCGACCTGCTTTCTAGCAGGATCCACGTTACGTTTGAAATGTTGGGGGAGTGTAGGCGAGGGTGTTTGAGTTCGTCTGAAATATAAAAGCTACACTGATTGGATCTTGGTGCTCATGAAAGGACGCAGAGACACCGAATACTTTAAATTGAGCAGATAGATGTTTTACTCAGTGCCATTGTATGTGTGTTGTATGATGGTAACACCGTCATAACACTGCGATTGTGATATCAATCGCTCTGTCACAGGGTCAGGCGTCTGGACATCTGTATATAGACGACTACAAGTCATTCCAGTATCGTCAGGGTCAGTTCATATATCGCGTGTTTGAGTTCAAAGACAACTCGCTGACCAGCAGGTTTGTATCACAGCTCGTCATCTCTCTGTCTGTGTGTCTGCACAGTACGTCTTCTCACTCATCGATTAATGTTTCAGGGCAAAGGTGGAGACAACTTTTAAAACTCGAAGTTGGCTGGAAGCTGTCAGAGTTGTGGGAGTGAAGTCAAAGCCCCAGTCTGTGGTGTTAGAGATAGCAGGTAAATTATCTCGATATCTTCGTGATCTAGCAGAGAATTTTCTTTCATGATTAGAAATAAAGATATACAACTGCCATCGCTATAAGTAAGTAATTACTAGTACTGAAGCGTATCTATCGTCGTGTGATGAGGTATTCTGTTCACATCAAACACCTCTCACTCAAGACAGCGAGATATTGCTGATAATAAGTTTTGAGTTGTCTTCTTTTGCATCTGGTGTGCCGCCATGATAAAAATACGACATGGATGTGTGCAGTATTTGATATTGGACAACAGGAATCTATATCAATGCTTATAACTTCTTATAGAGAGAGGACAACTCTTATTTCGGTGAATCGTGTTGTGCTGTCTTCATGTATTAGTAAAATATTTTCCACATCCATCAGTTCTACTGCAGTGTTGAGCCGTGCTCATGTTGAAGGTGTCAAAATGATGTCACAGGTGTCAGGCCTGCTATATCCCTTCTCCACGCCAATGTCTCCCATCCATAGATCGAACACATTCATCACTTAGATATGTTACTATTACAGGCAGCAAGGAAGACTTGTAGTTCTCATACAGCGGCAGCGTGTCCCTGCTAGTTGTGAGAAAACCCGGATGTAACATGGCCTCTGATTGGACAATCACTCTGATCCCAAGCTCATCATAGAACCGGAGTCTAAGGAACCAGTAGACTGAATATTTGTGCTGTGAGCAGCAGTGAAACAACTGTTGATTACCGGTTGCTGTACTGCTATCGATAACACAAAATGAAAGTTCATCAAAAAAATTCATTTATTCACTGGTAGACAATAAAGTCGAATTGAGTCAATATAGCTGAATAGTGACATTGATCAATCAATGATTCAGCGGGATAGCAATGTCTGTGAGCACTGTATATGTACAAGTTGGTATACGTGTATGTCGGCGTATGCATTGGCATTAGTTGGCGTCTGTTTGTGGTAGTATCATATCAAGAAGGCCTCTGGCGGTATCTTTCCTTCGGCCTGTGGTGAACAGAGGACAGTTCAGTTAGACGACGCTCCAATACTGAATGATCGATTATGTTGGAAAATTCCATACCATTAGGTTCTGAAACATGAGTCCGGCCTTTTCCAGGTCCCAGTTGTTGGCCAGCAGACATCTAGAAATCACATGTAAATCGTTACAGCATATAGACGTAGGGCGAGGCAGACGTAGGGCGAGGCAGACGTAGGGCGAGGCAGACGTAGGGCGAGGCAGAAGTAGAGAGAGGCAGACTTAGGGCGAGGCAGACGTAGAGAGAGGCAGACATAGGAGATTCTACATGCCGTCTGCCATACTTACTCTCGACTCCAGTGATCGTTCATCTTTGTTGCAGTCATCATCTGCTGTACAAGAGCTAGCTGTTTTTCGTCTGTATTTGTAGCTCCAGATGTCGACGGCTGCTCAGGTGACGCCAATCTCTTTGCCGCGGCGTTGACGATGCTCGTCTTTCTGTCCTTGGGTATATTCGACAAGGAGAACTGTTCGCTGATGATCACTAAGCCTGACCAAATAGCAGAACCTGACTTATATTACACATCAGCCAAATCTAGACAGAGCTGCATACTTTCGTCTACCATTACCGACCTTCACCCTGCGGTACAGTAGTAAATACACGCGAGAACGATCGACACACAACGTACTGCCGTGTGTTGTTGGGCTCCTCATACAGACCAGTTACCACAAAGCACAGCATCTCCTTCTGCAGGAGGAAATGTATATATTTAGAGTGAGGTCAATAACTCGTCACACAAGTACATGGCAGGGAAGGCCTGAGGCTAACTTACGCTCTCATGCACAACGTCGACACGCAACGTCTCCAGCAGATGCTTTGTCTTAGGGAACTCGCCAGTGAAGAACTTGATGACTGTCTGACTGCCGTGTTTCAGCCTCCGCTTCTTCTGATTGGCCGACTCGATTTTGAGCAGGTTGCGACTGTTCTGTACGTCGAAGCTGGTCTGCCTGCAGAATAAATCACCAGCAGGCGTAAGGAAGCCGAACCGCATGATGTCATCGCAGACGTCCCGAGTGGGAGACTTACTTATCCATGTCAGGGTTAAACCAGAAGCTGGTGGAGAAGACGACGTTATGGTGGTAGGCCTGTATGAGGGGCGAGCGATCGTCTGAGTCAAACAGCTGGTAGTACCTGCAATCAAGTGTCAGCGTGCGTGTCAGCCGTACCAACCCTCTAACACAGACAACTAAGTGGGGAGATGCAATACTGACTGCTGCACAAACTGGGACACGATTTGCTGACAGCCGCCCAAGTAATTTTCTTTCCGTTGGGGTAGACCTTGCACTTCCTCTGCGCTCAGGTCGAAACCAATTGGGGCAGGTGCACTGTTGCCGTCCTGTAGTTACAGACAGAAGAGAGAGATATGACATTGTGCAGATAGACGGCACCGCGACGACAAGTGGAAAGGTGCAGAGTTGAATCACTCACCAGCATGATGATCCGCGGAAACTTCTTCCTTACAGCACTGTAAAATTGCAGCTGAGCTGAAAGTAACTCGTGATCATTGTCAGCAATTAAACAGATAAACACAACCAAACCTGACCAGGTAGCAGGTAGACAGAGTGAGGACAGGTAGATAGCAGGTGGACAGAGAGACAGAGTGAGGACAGGTAGATAGCAGGTGGACAGAGAGACAGAGTGAGGACAGGTAGATAGCAGGTGGACAGAGAGAAGGGGATAGGACACTGGTGGTGAGTAGAGACTTTGGGGGAGGAGTATGATGGTTGTGTGAGAGTTTGATGATGATGTGATGTTATATGTATCTCCCTCACAGAACTACTGCCAAACCAACAGCATGTGTCAATGATGATGGGTTTGAATAGGACATAATTTACAACAAGAGCTAAAACCATGAGTATAAAAATTGTCATTAAATCATCATGACAGAAATTACATTAAAAATTTTATCTATGAAAAACCAAAGTGGAGTTGATAAAAAATTTTCAAAAGACAATGAGAAAATAATATTGAAATGTAGAACAAAATAATATTGTCCTCATTTCAGTATTAAAACATTTAAAAAAATGAATAATATAAATGTAGGAAACACAATAGTATCATGAAATGGTTGGTGGAGACAATATCAACAATGAAAGATAAAAATTGGTAGATTATGGTAAGAAACAAAGCTCAAGTACCTAAGACGGCTTGAGCGTGGCCGGCTTACTTCCGGTCCACTGCTGAGAATGACCCTTAGAAAGTCGGGGTTTAAATTCTAACATGAACTCTACCAGCATGTAAAGCTGACCACCTTCCACAACTAGCAGCGATGAAATAATGAACTTGAACTATCGGTAACACATTGGCTGGCTCAGCTTCACTGTCACATCCCTGATGCAGCCTCACTAGTCCAAGTTCACACATTAATTCTTCATAAAAACCAACATCACAAATCGGAAGAACAACAGAAACTCAGGGAAAAAATATGATACCAAATCTATGGCTCTATGAAAAACAACAACAGAAATAAATGAAGAGTAGTTTCATACAAGAGAAACACCAGCTTAGGAAAGATATCATTGGTCGTGACATAGCACACACAGATGATGACATGTCACAAAGCAATGAATACGCGTTGACTAGTACAAGATACTGTCAGTAATTCAACTGCGTCACATCACGACCGGAGCTGCTCAAATTTCGTACACGCATGTGCCAGGTCAAAAAAACAAAATGAACAAAGTATAAACAAGCCACCATCTCTCACATGTAGATCCAGTTCAGACAAAAAGAGGCAATTGATGTCACATTAACAAAAAGATCAACATAAAAACAATCGCAGTTATTCGATAACGGCTATCAATGATATGACTAATACTATGGCCTCGCGTGGTAGAAATAAAACAAATGGAGCAGCTACAGCAGGTACAAAACGTCATCCGCCTTCGACATGATGTCTAGACATGGTGGGAAAGAGAAACATATTTTACGTCGTTTAAAAGAGTGTGCGGGCAGACTGAACCCGGATATAAACTAGGAGTATTGTATAATCGATACAGAAAATGGCAGGCGGTTGGTTGGATTTATCCACTCTCGCGCACACTGATGCTACGGTAGAAATTAATTCGCTGTGTAATAGTTACTGAGTGAGAGCTGCCAGTGAGCCGACTGGACAGAGAATGCTGCTCACTCCCTCGGTGAAGTGAAGAGGAGCTGATAAGAAGGGCAGAGAGTCAGTCAGTCAGTAAGTCAGTCAGTAATTGAGTGACGCGAGGTTACACGTACTGTACCACGATGGTACAGGACACGTGGTAGAGTAGTGAAACTAAGGTGAGAGAAGGACGTGACCCGTGGGACAGCGCGACAACAGCTAGCGACTGTCTCATTGCGAAACGTCGTACACGCACACGTCGCCCAGTCCAGGAGAGGAGGAGAGGAAGGAGCGAGGGGGAGGTGACATAAGTGGCAGCAGCTGCTGCTAGCAGCGCTGCCTCAGGTGCAGAGACAAGTGGCTGCCTCTCTCTCTGACAAAGGCATGTTTTTTTTTACAGAGAGCTGAGTCAAGCTGCACATACGGCCGGACGGAAGACAGTCAGCCAATGAGTTTAGGCACCCAACCACGCGCAGGGCGAGGAAGGGCAGGGCGGTCAATAGAACAGCAGCTGAGATATCCACTGCTGCAGCGGATGAGATAGGACTGTGTATGTGTATGGGAGGGGGAAGAAGAATGGGGGGGGGGGGAAAATTAGGGATAGGAGAGAAAAAAAGAAAGAGCGAAACCAATTACGAA
>ERZ1740065.2228-NODE-2228-length-12005-cov-13.041841_pt1 | contig 12005 bp, 6 predicted proteins | sample MGYA00581738_ERZ1740065 | MGnify/ENA primary metagenome ERZ1740065 (study PRJEB43018, sample SAMN04849749) | marine metagenome | isolation source: floating plastic debris | place: Pacific Ocean | collected 2008-09-01 | study: EMG produced TPA metagenomics... | reverse complement strand
GAGAGAGGGAGGAAGGGAGAGAGAGGAGGGGGAGGAAGGAAAGAGAGGGAGGAGGAGGGGAAGAGAGAGTGAGAGAGTGAGGGAGGAGGGGAGAGAGAGAGGAAGCAGAGAGTACCTTATCACTGCTGCCTGTTCCCTGAGTGCGAATGTATGAGGAGAAATCAACACGTTCAGCACTGGATGATGAAGTGTTTTGTTTTGTTGAGGAGCCTGATTTAGGCTGAGGTACGGATGCTTCCCCGCTATTAGCCTCTAGCAAAGGAAATGAACACATACAGTGAATTGGTGCCCATAGACGATAGCACAGACAGCAATCACAGTCAGTAGCAGTTATACAACTTAATCACATACTCTTACATGAAGCTTACCTTGGAGAAAGTCAATAAACCGCTCCAAGTCATTGACCTGAGTTGTCAACTGTGCAACTTGGTGCTCTTTTGCTTTCATGGGATCGACAATCTATAATAGGTGCTCTTATTTACGGACAGTGCAGAAACAAAACGTAGTTCGTTACAGAGAACATGGTATGCCCACCTCAGCAATAGCAGTGTTTACACATTCCCTCAACTGGTCAGGGCTGAAACAAGAGAAGTACCGAATAATTCATCAGAAATCTCATGAACTAGTAGATAAAATAGATGGCAGAGGCAGCAGTACAACCTGAGAGAAGCCAGGTTGTCCAGGTGGGAGATGTGCAGCTTCCTCTTTATTTCTTGGATGATGACTTCCTGTTTCTCGATAACAGCACTGGTGGGTGGATCATTGGCAATTCCGTTCTATAGCGCAACGATACAAGATATAATTGAACAGGAAGCATAAGTGAGCACAGTTGTATTCAGCCGACTGCCCACCTCGTAGGCATAACTCTCCATATCAGCTAACTGTAGCTTTAACTCAGATATCATCTGATTCTGTCTCTGACGAAGCATGCTCTGGTATTCTTCATCTATCTAAACAACACAAGTTAGAGCAGGAATTAACAGCAGTGTACATTACTAGAACTGCATAAAAACGAGAGAGATACTTTCCTCATCTGAAGAACGTTTCAGGGCGTCTGTTATCACAGGAGACTTCACATCAGGTATACCTCGTTCAGCAAACATTTCCAAGTCGCGCAGCCTCTCCTTCAGTGATAATACAGAAGTACGAAAATATAACAGGTAATTTAATGGCTTATTTTAAAGTAAATGATACACTTACAGCTTTTACATCATCTGGTCCATCAATAATTTGTCGAAGTCTGAATTGCACCTGTGCAAAATGAGATGTCAGAGAAAGCAAGGAGTTGGCCATCTTCTCATTTTCTTCTCTGAGACAATCAACTCCACCAATTGAGTTGCTCATAACACTATAAGATCATATCAGATCAGGAAAAAGAGCCAGGGTGAAAACCTACGAGGGCGTAAAGTTTGCAAACAGTATGCTGCGTCATCAGCCTGCAAAATACAATACAAGGAATGCCTTGCTCACCTAGTACTCCTGGCATGCTCTGTCGCAGGAGACTGCACACTGTCAGCCACTGCCCCAAGTGGGGCCCATCTCTCTTGGGAAGCTAGCCGAGGCTCAACATCCGAATCAGTAAAGATATCTTGTTCATCAGAAAAACGGCTGTCATCCATTACTACCTGTGCTAGTAGTAAGCCGACTACAGAAGAGGGGTAGGCCTCTTGAAACGCAAAAGGCTATTTATAACAGAGTATTCTGAATATTGTACGAATAAAGTTCGTTTTACTTAGAGCTTTAAGCAATAAGACATAGCTTATAATACACATGAGCACTTATTGAACACAGAAATCACTAACCAGCTGTTTGAAAACACTCCCACGCTCTCACTGCTGTGTACGTACACACTGCGGTGTGGCTGCGATAGTTCGTCACGTTTAGCTCGGAGAAACAGCGCTCGACTACATATACGTGAACGGATGTTTCATTAGGGACAGCCTATTTATGGAGTGTCTGTGATAGACTTCATAGTTCCGCTGGGAATAGCCTTCACCGAATGACCTATCTAAAATATAGCCAATCATATACGGTTTTAAGCGTTTGATTTCTATGGTGCCCAAGAAATAGAAAAATGTGCTTTCCGTTCCCTTACTGAGAATATTTATCATGCTTTATAGATCTGGACAGTCTACCACCTTCGTATTTATTGTTTTGATTAATTCTATGATAGGTAAGAATGACATTTAGGATGCTTCATCCTAATAGCTGGTGCTATGTTTGCTGAACTAGACTTACTCGTATTTCGTTTCGTGTAGGTCAAAAGGCCAACATAGAGAATCCTGCCTATGTAACCCTTGCTCCATGTCCGTGTGACCTCACATTCGATGCTTGTGATATCAACTGTTGCTGTGATTCGGTAAGTCTTAGGAATACATTTGTATTTGTCACTTGAAGTCATGTCCAAGAAGCCAACCATGTTCTTTGTACAACTTGTAGGAGTGCAGCGCTCAGGAAGAAAATATCTTCAATGAATGCCTTTCAGGCGTTTTTGGGGGAGAGCTTCCTCGAGTAAGCACTCATTGGTGCAATCAATCTGGTGAAATAGGTGCGCCTGATTGGTCTCCTCTGCTATGCACCATATCGGAGACGAATTCGCACCTGGGACTGTTTTTTTCTGTGCTTGAGTTGGTCACGTCGGATGGATCTTATCCGGATTTAGAGCTAGCGGATGATTACCAGTAAGATGAATTGTATGACTTTTAGCTATAGATCTACAATGTTTCTTACTTTTTTTGTAACATGTTGCTCACATGAAATACCTTCTCATTAGCCAGCTGATCCGGTACTTTGAAATTTTTTTAGACTAGTCCAAGTGCCGGAATCTGTACCATCGACGTCGGATACTGGCTATAAAAAGGGTTACCCCATTGAAAGTGAGGCTGGTTATCTCTCTCTGCCTGACCAGACCTCCATCGGTCACTGTATTCAGAGTCCTGTGATGTAAGCTGTCTCAACGTCAAATCACCAACTAAGCCTAAAACTTGTACTTTGATATGTACTTATGGCTCTAAACAGGTATCTTGAGAAGAAATCCAGCTCATGCACTGAACACTTAACTGCAGAATCTTGCCAGTCACCCTCTTCTCGCCTGAACATCAACAACTATATTCTGTGCAATAGCACTGTACCCTGTACCAACAACTTGCAGGTGTTTCGTCAGTATGGCATAGATGCCAGTACAGTGGATGTAGAAACACTATTTCTCTGCACCTCAGATCTCACTGGCTATGTACCACAGTTATCAGATGTAGAGACTCAGACTCCCGGTTTCCTATTGGATAATAACGTCCGGAGAACGTTGACAAGTCCCACAGTCACTAACTGCAGTTGGAGTAGTGGGAGTAATCTCCCCCCTGCCCCTAGCCTTTCTCAGCAAGTCTGCCAGAATGTGGTGATCGATGTTAGCTATAACGTTGTATATGTGGGTACATCCATATCAAGGATTGAAGCTACCTACTTATTAGCAGACGTACCATTAGAGACTGTTTACTCGTACAACTATAACAAACAATACTACAGTTCCGGAACTTCTCTGTCACCGAGTGTAACTGAGATGGTAACTGTTAATGTGGTGAAGGATACAGTCCTTACTGCATTCTACTCCACAGAGTTTACTCCTTCCAGTGGATCTACATCGATCAAATACTCTGGTCGACCAGGTGAGTACCAACACTATCAGTGCTTTACTCATATCACATCTGCAGCCTTTGTAAAATCACTGGAGCTGACTGCTGTTGCTTTCACCTTGTTGTCAGGCTACAATCTGGAAACTGCATTGAACATGCTGTCACATACTCAAGCCTACTATCAGCCTAACATACCCAGAGCAGGTGAGACCTATGATACCCCGTAGTACTAGTACTGTCCTATTGCGTACTGTAGTCTCAGTACCAGTACGGTCCTATGGCGTACTGTACCCGCAGTATCAGTACCATCCTATCGCGCACTGTAGTCACGGTATCGGTATTTTCCTGTCATCAACCAGTGAATCATGTGCAGATAAGTCACACTGGCCATGATACAAGATTTATCTTCTCCTGATTTTTCAACATCCTACAGTACAACTTATCAGAGCATCATGGATAGATGGTATCATGATTTACCTCATGCATGAGCTGAAGTTGCTGGATGTCAGGTCATTATCATTTATTATAGAACAGAAACAAGGAGTTGATACGTATGTGCTGTTGTAAGTCTTCTGCAATATATTAGCCGTTGCAATCAATGATGAGATAAACCCGTACTTGTCATATGCATACCTGCCAACCTGTCAGGCTGAAAATGCAGGAGACTGTTTTTTTCTGAACTTTGAGAAGTCATAGCTTAAAGCCCCTACTGTTAGGATTCTGTAATATTTGAGCTCAGCTCAGGAGCCTCTAACTGATCAGCCACAGAAGAACATTGGAAAACCAATGATAGCAATTTTCATCCTAAATTCTGGCATCTGGAATACAGGAGTCTCCATGGAAATACATGAGATTTGACAGATATGATCGTATGTGCGACACTAACTGCTGATCGGAGTCTCTCCGGCTCTTATGTTTGACACGCATCCGTCTTAGAAAACTTACGAAAAATCTGAATTTTATGCCTCAAACACAAACAACCTCTTCTAGGGCTGAGGAGTTCAACATGGACAATAATTTTATTTCAGCTTAGCCTTGTTATTATACTTCAAGAGCACGTGTATACAGCAGTGCAGTAGACCTGTTGCAATGCCATGTTTCACACACCAATCCCAATGATGAAGGAGGGCTTTTAGCCGAATAAATCTCCAACTTGGCTCGATAATGTATTTGATATTTGTAAACCATTATTACAGTCTTCACGCCTAATACATATACATACGATACATCTATGATTCTATGTAAGTGATGATATCTCATGTATCGCTGCATTGCTGTCTGCTCGTAGATGTGACTGGGCTGTGCGAACTCTCCACTGATGACCTCATCACTTTCCCTCGCAATCAGATGAGCCAATGCTACTTGGAAATACCCAACAGCTTGATTGACAACTGTACCAGACTCCAGTAAGTGTCGCTGTTTCGTGACTGAGTGGAATCCAGTTCCACAAACAGCAGCAGACAATTCTGGCTCTTGACAGGACTCTAGTCTACCAGAAGTTGGAGCAGCTTTACCCGGTTGTGGAGCCAAATCAAACTATCAGCCGATTTGGATCGTACAAGATATCTGAGAGTTCGCACTGGATACCTGTGCTCAGGTAAGACGCTGCCGCTGCCATCTTCAGTCCACCTGTGGCTAATAATAGAACCCTATGATTCAAACAGAGCCATGGGATTACAGCCCATATTAATCCATCAGCTTAGTACAACTAACGAAGCCTTGTCTTGGTAACACTGATGGCTGGTCTATCACATGTGGATGTGAAGAACCAGCCTATGGTCAGACATTGTAGATATTCTCCACAATCTCTGTTATGATGCAGTGTGCAGTGGTGGACCAGTGAAAGGATAGGGTGGGTCTATTCGTGCTGAGTCATCCGATCACTTTCACCTGTGTATGATTGATCAATGACTCGTCCAAACACCTGCCAACACCTGCCAGCTCCAATGACTCTTCCAGCTTGTGCCTACTGAGGTCACTGATGAGTTTTTATTTACAATTAATTTATTCTCTAAATAATGTCATTAGCCAGACCTCAGAATTGAAGGTAAATAAACAGAGGCGATACCAGGGTTTGATATACTGAGCCACCAGTTCCTAGCGTTATTGAAGCATTTGTTTTTCTGCAGGGATATATTGGACTACGATAGTCCTACCAATGCAGCGGCCGCCACACCGAACACTAACAGTAATCTGTCCACACAAGCAACAGCAGACATAGACATCGAACAAGCCTGTACTTCCATCCCTGCCACTGCTCATTTCCAGCTCATGTATGCCTTGACAGGCCGTTCGGGTAACGTACCCATCTATCAGATCGTAGGCGCACAGATCAAGTGAGTGCATGAGCGAATGAGTTCTGTTGCATCTAGACTGGCATGAAGTCTGTGATGTTCATCCATTGCAGGGTCAAGGACGCTGCGTGGAGTCCCTCGTGCACTTCAAGTGGCTGTGATAGTTCTACTGTCAGTCGTTTTCCACTGACATTCTCTACAGAATATATAGAGGTTCCTGTGCAGACGCCGGAGCCGGTGCTAAGGTAGGCACTACAGTTTCCCCGTTCCTAGCTGTCGTGGGACAGTCTCTACTTACCAGGCCTCCAGTTAGCCAGCAAGGCGCTGTTGACATGAGATACTTTCTACACATAAATCAGTCTTAATCGTTGGCCTTAGTTTAAGCTGGAAAAGTCTGAATGTAAAACGTTTTATTGCTGTTGTTTGATTCCACTATGGAAATTCTTTATTCCGCCTCCAGGGCAATCATGAGGCTTGACTGTTGGTTCCATCTAAATGACACATATGGCTCCACCGCATTTCCACATTGGTTAGTTAATGTATACAGCCTCATACCTGAGGTGGAGTCTGAGGCGTAAATGATAGCGATATTAGCATGACTGTCTCACATTAGTACCAGAAGCTGTGGCCCAGAAGCTGTAGATGAGAGCTAAGTCGAGTGGTTGGTACAGTTCATTACTGATGTCTAGCTGGCCCGTGTATCAGGCAGCCTGCAGTTTGGGTTTGAGTTGGCAGATGTGGGTGTAGCTCTGCATCTTTATCACTATAGACTTCCTGGCCGGTGAGTCAGCAGGGCAGTGCCTATTGTTCAGCACCTTCTTGAGACATCTGGGCAGCTTACACAGTGAGCGGATACGACGGCGATAGCACTGCGTGTACAGCTGCTGACAGCAATCCACTAAAACCAGTCTATATTTTAGTATATTGTACTTACTGCATGTACTGTAACTGTAAGTACAGTGACTTGGTATGCAATAGTACGATAGGTCTTACCGCATGGGGCGTTGCACGTTTTATCTCCTTCATAACCAGCGTCGCAGGAGCAGTATCTGAACGTAACGCTTCTGGATAACTTGGCCTGCTTGCACTGCCCATGTTCACCACATGTGTATTGTCCCAGCGCTGTATCCAGGCTGCAACCTGCACAGACAATTCTATGATAGAGAACTATATCAGACTGTATGCACCATAACGGTGAAGGTGTGAGATAGTAACGGTGAACGGGTGAGATAGTAACGGTGTGGGTGTGAGAGAGCTAGGGAGTCACTGACCTGCGGCAGCGATGCCGATCATACAGCACAGCAGCAGTGCAACGACAAAGAGACTTGTATCACTAGACATGACGCTGAATTGCCTGCTAGGATTCTCTCTCTCAGATGTAGTGATTTAGAGCTGTGAGCTGTCCTCCACTGATGGCTGGCTCCAAACAATGAAGGAAACGTCCATAGACAGTCGCTGCCGCACACACACAATACAAACAGAGAGTGTTAACGCTAACAGGCTTTGTTGTTATTACTTGTCTCCTGACCGACTGTATTATTTACTGCTATGTTCAGCTCCTGTGGTGAGATGCGTCAGCACTGTCCAGTAATCCTGTTTAGCGTGAGATAGTAGATCAGATTAGAGAGCGATGGGATATATCATTCCTTTCCTCCAAGTAGGCGGGGTGTTTGTAAAGGGGCGGGACTTGGGACTTGGGACAGCCCTCATAGAGTGAGGGTTTGTTGCGTAATCATCGGCGCCTAGCTGTAATTTCCCATTCCTTGCATGCTGTGTTGTGTTGTTTTAGGTATGACAGGATGAGACAAGAGAACTGCATTCGCTGTGACCCTCCATGGGAGTTTGACTCATTCTTCTATCCTATTGGCAACAACATTCCCCGACAATTCAAAGAGGAAAACCTGGCTTCATTTCTCCTTGTTCTAGCTAGTTTCATCGTGATGTGGATTGTGAGCCAGTCGTGGTGGCGGGACCACTTTATCATCTAGTGGCATACAGAAAGCATACCACATCTCTATGACGACTATAGCACCACTGATCTCTACAAATACCATAGATCTCTAGCGTTGTTACATGCTGCTAGGTAGACAAGAGGCAAAATTAGACTGGCAATGAGCATTCTAGCAGTGCAGCGGGAGTGAATTGAAGTAGCTGCTATGAATACTCTGTTTGTGATAGATAATGAAGAAAGAAAATGGCAGTACTTAAAGTGTGAGAATGTATGTATATATTGATACTCACCTATGGAAGAGATGACATTATGATAGATGAAAACGAAACACGTTTTGACGTCATGACACAGGAAATTAAAACAAACAGGCGTTGATAATGTTGTTTGAGATTGATGAACAAAAAATAAAACATCAGCCTGCCCGGCTGCTAACCAGATATATCTACTATATATCCGCCACGTCTATGTGAGAACAAGTAAATTCACAGAAATATAACTATTTTGAGCTCAGCACCGTTTGAAATACTGATGGAGATTCTTGAATAAATTTGTAGCGTAGAAACTGCTTTTGATTGTGCTTGGTTAACTGCTGACAGTGGTGTGATGTCTCAATGTATGAGGTAATAGATGAAAGAGCAGACCAACACCTGTGCCTTGAATAGAATCGACACTGTACCTACAAATAGAGGAAAGTGTGGACTGATTAGTAGCAAAACAATTAGTCACAAAGCGAAAACTTAAGGACCTCAAGGAGACAGCTATAATTGGAGTTGTCTTCTCGTCACTCATTCAACCATAGCACTTATAGCAGCAATATTATTGTGGGAGAGGAGGGACTGACATTAATGTGACTAGTCCACTGAGAGGATAAGTTATCTACAGTGCTGCTACACCCAATCTAATGGAGTCATCAAACACCATCGGGCTGTTGCTTGCTTGAATGACTTCTCGAACCATTTTTCCAATACTGCATACATAAAAATTTTAGCAACCTCACAATAATAGCTATAATAGCAGCTTGGTGAACAGCTGAATTCTATATTTTTATAGTTCCCTAAGTTATACACAGTTTGAAAGAAATCGCTAAAAATACTAAATGTCTTCATTAGAAATTCTGCTGAATTGAACAAATGGCTATAATATTTTGTGTATCTATGAATACAGTAGGCAAAACAACCCTACTGAGATGGAGATATCAGTCCCCAGTTTATTCTATAATCAAACCATTCAGAGAAATTAGATTTCTCTTGAGATTAACTGGTTAGTCTAACTGTAGTATTTCCATTCCTCCAATCCTTACGCGCGCACAGCTGATTAAGTTTGGATATAGTAACGAGAAGACGACTCCAATAAACATCACTGATTCTTATTTCATATACCAATCTTAGACTAGCTCAAACCGGACAGAAAACTTCTGCTAGGGATACACAAGAGAAGACTACTCCAACACGTTGTTGAATACAATGAAATCTAGTGCTGTCTTACATGAATATCAGGATGATGGATGACACAATAAATCAAGTCCCACCCGTCACTGCTGATGCCCAATCAGATTCTTACATGAGTTCTCCTAACTTTTCTCTTGTAAAATATCATAAAAACAACATGAAGGCTGGTAACTATCTACTATAGGGATAGGGATCATTATCTGGGTGGAATGACTATAGGGATCCTACTGGTATCAGATAGAGGCTGAACCTAATTAAGGAGTGGGAATTAGCTGGGCGGAACGCTAGGCTGATTGACATAGCGGCCCTAAAGCAATCAGCTCATCAAATCATCCGCAGACTGAACAGGCGCAGTGCAAACTCCATCATGAACTACCCTATACCTACACAGAACTGCAATTGTATGGCTTGTGTGTGAAGTAGGACTGCAATTACGCAGAATATTTACTAATGATTTTGAGATTAAACGAATTAATCTAAATTGATCTCACCTTTATGGACCCGTGAGAAATAGAAACTCTGAATGCTTGAATCTTTTGAGAACTTAATACTAATTAATCCTCCGCTTAGTTTGAGGGGTTTAGAGTTTGAGTTTGAAGGTCGTAGTCACAATGTCGCCAGACAACAAGATGTATTGGTCTATCTTTTGGCTTAAAACAGCTGGCTTGTTTTGTCACTAGAAAAGGATTTAGAATTGAAATTTTCATCCAACTTTAGTAATCTATCCAGTTTGATAATTTTGTAATGAAAAACATTCAACGGTTCATTATTACTATTTCCCCCCAAAACAAAGCGATATCTATTGCGGTGTCTCAGCTATTGATGTAATTATCAGAATTATACAATGATAAAATTCAGACGTATCTGAAATTGAAATAGAGCCAGCCTGCTGTGCTAGCTTTTGAAAACTCATCCAAAACTTCCTATTAAGTTGACCAGGAGGCAACAAGCCTGCGAGTAAAGAAGATCTACAGTGGGAAATATAAATACCTGAGAAGCATTCTACACTGGCTTGAATGAGAAATATTTGGAGCACTCTTCGATGATGCGATTCTGTAGAGGTTGAACGAATGAGATAGGGTAGCCCATCTCTGAGCAGAACTGTGAGGCCACCTGCTCAGGATTGTCAGTCTGTGTAATGGAGTAATAAAAGCCTAACTAGTACTAGTACTAGTGCCACACACCAACAGGTGCTTGCAATGTGAACCTAGGAAACGGAGCAGCTTACTTCGTAGACACGGAATTGGTGCACAATGCCGTTCTCATCCTTGAATTTGATGTCGACTCTGTCGTGTTTCACATCACCTGAAACAGCATCACTGGATAAGGTGATGGCATCGTAGACAGCGTTAAAATTACTGGTCCAATGTAAAATAGGAAATATAGATTCTATATTACGCCAGTCATCCCTGACTCTGTCCATACCCGACAGTGCTGAGTTCAATAGCGTAACGCGTTTATTACTATATAGATTGAACAGAACAAGTTAGAATTCCTTGCTTGCAGCCATGGATCTGGATCCAATCCTTTAGATCCGCCATTCGTTGGTTCCGATAGCAATCATGCATAAGATGTTTTCTAGTCTGTTGCTGACTGATCAGCACACCTTTGTTTCAGATTTTATGAAATCTGCTAGCAGGCTAACAGGTAACTCATTATGCTGAGGACAATCCAGTATCATCAAACGTACAACATGCAACATTGGTGGGGCTAGAAGGGCTGAGATTTACTGTAAAAATAGATACTTGAGCTGACAAAATATTGTTATTAATATAGCTGGTTTTCTCAAATCAGCAGTACTTTAAACAATAGGTTTTAGAGCGGTTAGCTATTTCATTGGAGCTATTTCATTTGAGCTTGTATATAGCGGAAAGAGCTATCAAAATATATAGCGTTCCAGTTAGTGTGGCTATTATAGCTATTATAGGGAGGCTAGAATGTCTTCTATGTATACAGTATGCAAGGATCGCCAGTCCTCTCTTTTACTCTAACCAGTAGTTCCCTATTTCCCTGTCTATAACTTATTCAAACGTCTTCTGTTCTTTGGTTTAATAAGCCAGTGCAAGATAAAAGCCACTTATCGCCAAGTACTGCAGAATAACTCATTTTGCAGCACCAATAGTGCAACCAGACAATACAAACACAAATAACGAACTACAAAACTGAGAGAAGCATGCATATAGCGAATGTGTTTTGAGAGATGTACTGTATGTATCAGTTGCTGTTCTTGATCTCATAAATACTATCTAACAATCATCGATACATCAAACCATGACATCATCTGTTTGACAACTCACAGGCTGATTTCGAATGAGATCCATTCAAGGGCGGTCTATATATTGCTTGAGCAGGCCTTCGATTCTTTTTTACATCCTTTTGACAGTTGGAGCTCTTTGAACCAACACCAGCAGTTTGCTGTTTCTTAACTTCTTTATCGTAATTATCTCTGAGAAATTTGAAAGCTGAATCAGCTGACTGAGTATGAGCCTGTACCAGCCTAGACAGCCATTACTTCTGACTTACAAATGTTGAATAAGTACTGCTCAGCCACTCACCAATAAAAGGGAGGATAGATGTAGAGGGAGTAAGGAGGGAAGGGAAAGGTGAGAGATAGAAAGAGAGAGCAGGGAGGAGCGAGTAGTGAGACATCAAGAGACAAGGCAGAACACTCGTGTAGAGCAGA
>ERZ1740065.2227-NODE-2227-length-12006-cov-11.221739_pt1 | contig 12006 bp, 11 predicted proteins | sample MGYA00581738_ERZ1740065 | MGnify/ENA primary metagenome ERZ1740065 (study PRJEB43018, sample SAMN04849749) | marine metagenome | isolation source: floating plastic debris | place: Pacific Ocean | collected 2008-09-01 | study: EMG produced TPA metagenomics... | reverse complement strand
CCCCCCCCCCCCCCCCCCCCCCCCCCCCCCCCCCCCCCCCCCCCCCCCCCTTCCCACTTATCAAACAGTATCTGCCGGTAGAGCGTGGGAGCTGTGTCCGTGAGCAGTTTATCTTCATATTTGAGGTAGAAATATGTACTTGATCACACCTGATTCATTTAAAAAATGACAAGAGCTATAGATCACCACATTGGCTACCTCAACTTGTGCTTTCTGCAACAGAGTGTGATCTAAAATGCAAGATCCAAAAGCAAAACAACAACCTGTGGAGCAAGCTGTATGAATACTATATGAATAGCTGTTCCTGGAAAAACCATTGATATCAAGGCACTAGCTATGTGCTCATGTATTTGGTCACACCTGATTGGCTGTTGATCAATTTTTTTCGACAGTAATCTGAGCAGTGCTCAAATGCCTCCGCTACTGCCGCCGGCAAAATTACCAGCTGATAAATTGTTCCCACATAGCCGATTGCCACCATTAGCTAGATCGGGAGCAAATTCAGCTTGGGCATTTTTTTCTGGCCCTAGAAATATCCAAGAAAGTGACTGCAGCAAGCTAGGTGCCAAAAGCTACACACTCACATGAGAGCACATGCTGGCAATGGCTGGCAAAGCCATGGTAGATTCACAACAGCCTTACCTGACACATCGATTTCGTAGACACAATGGAGATTGTTACGATATCTCAATGGGTATCTGGGAGAAGTTACTATTCCTGACTCTCCACTTATGACCTTCACCCCTCCATCGCAGCCGTCTGAGGGTGGAAGTGCCGGTGAACAGGGGTTAGCTAAAATGGATGAATGGTGTCAATGCAAAGAACGGCGGACTGACACCAGTGAATTAACTGAATAACTCACAGGCTCCTGGTCTCGGTACGGCCATGTATCTCATGAGAAAACCAAATCCATAGTTTGTCTCATTGGTGTGAAATCCAATGAAAACCTCTCTCCCACTAGATTGGAAGGTGCTGGCTTGTCCCTGGTTGAGTATACAAGAAATGCTGATCCTTACACATTCCGGACATAATAAAGCAGATTTCATGGGTTATGATATTGGAAGACACGTAGTCATAAACTGAACTTGCTTTCACTTGGGTGGTTACTTGTATATAGTTAGGTTGGGTATTCATGCCTATGCCTTCATATACAAGCATAACGAATATACAGCACTAGTATCTACTGAGAAATATTACATTGGTGAGCCCACGGATACTGGCTATAAGGGGAGCGCCGACATTGTCACCATTGTGGATAGTTAGTTGATCTTTAACGTAGCCTGCAGACCATTTCATTTCCAGCCTCAGCAGTTCTAGCTTGACTGTCTACAAACAGACAGACAGGTTTCATGTTCAGTCAGTAGTAGTGTCTGAACTGCTTGCTAGTTTAATACTCACATGCTGGTCAGGAACTTCTATCAAGTAGTTAGCAAAGGTTTCATTTGGAGAGGGTATTGGAAAGTTTGGGGAGCTAACCCAGCCGGCGCAGCCATCATACGTGTCGTACGTGGAATCGCTGATGGTGACTGAAACGATAAACTTATTCAGGTTAGTGTATGCGACTGACTAACTGCTAGTTTCAAACAAAAATAAATGTTTTACTTACCACCGCAGAGAACCGAGAGAACCAGCAGTACCTGACTGGCGACCATGATGATGTGAAAAACATAGTGAGGTTCACCTGCTGGCAATGTTGGTTGGAGAGAGTAAGAGTATAATTAAAGTTAATGGTAGGATAATCGCAGAATAGACCTGCTAATGGAAGCTGTGGGAGGTGAGACAACAGGACAGTTGTTATGCTATGGTATAAACTGACAAGCACTGAGCCACCCTCACAGCTAACAACGGACTGATTGACAATTACGGTGATTATCATTCTGAACTGCAGAGAATTGCTACTAAAACTGTGGAGCGTGTGGCATTGTTATGCCACACGCTCCACAGTGGACAAAGAGGGGTAATGCCCCACACTCCGCACTAGCTGAGTGACACGATCAGTTTTTTGTCCTAATGAGTTGACGTATACTCAAGACTGTATTTTACTGGCGGACCCCCAGGCTCAGCCAAGCGCTGCCAGTTGTAAGAAATGTTAGGAACTCTACGTAATTGTAAAAACGCAGTGAACATCATAAATTCTTTTCTCCAGTGGACTTTGTTCAGTCCATCTTGGTGATGATTCATGTAAAGCGATAGTCAAGGAGTGCTTTGTTGGTGTTGGGCCCCATTCGGCACATCTGTCAGTGCAGTGCCTCACACCTATCCTTGCAGACTGTACTGTGTTTGCAGCTCATATAATATACTCCTCAAATCTGCTGGACAGCAGAAACCCTAATGATTTGCTGGACGATAAGACTCTTAAGTATGTATGATCCAGGGACCGTACTAAAGGAACATCCAACCACTTGATTGAGTATCTTCCAATGAAATATAGTAAGTATCATTACGCTACGAGAAATAGTGAGAAGAGAAGACTGCTGCACTTGCTTCTCATCAGTAAGCAAGACAATTGCAACTTTGGTAATTAGTCAGCGGTGAGACTGTTGGCAGTTTACTGTTGGTGCCCTGATAATCCTGTTGGTAAAAAGGGTGCATCACATAAGCAGCTACCACAACACAGATAAATCTAACACAATCAAAATAACTGGACACATTAAATTGAAATCATTAGCCGACGATGGACTGTGATCCTACACCGGCTATGAGAAGGTACAGATTGAGTTAATTTAGAGATGATATCAACAGGAAACATGACTTTCAGAGTCAACTCTCAAGGACAGAATGACAACCAGATAGCAATAGCCACATCTGGACAGCTAAGAGCTATCAACCCCCAGCCAATAGCCAGGTTACCAAACTGACAGCCACCCATGGTCAGGCAGGAGTATCATCCACTGCACTAGCCATCATACCAGCTACAATTACATGAGATGAGCTTCTCTTACTCCCCTGCAATCAAAATCTCTCTCTCTCATCAACTGATGCCTGATGACCTACACAAGGTTGCGATAGAACCCAAGCAGCCAACCAATATTTGTTATTGCATGTATCTAACCATCAGTCTCCCAGATCATGACTCTAGTAAAGTAAAGTGAGTTCTTGTACCTTGAATAGGCTGGAGGTTAAATTGGAATCAGACTCGGAGATTGTGAAGCTCTTTGAAATGTAGATCAGCTGTGCAGCAGCTCCCACATTGGGTACAGTTTAGCGCTGGACAATCGGCTTAAGAGTGTTAAATAAAGTAATCTCTTGCGGCCCAATGGATCCATAAGACTGAAAGCAGCTATTCTGTCATACCTGGCAAACTCTCTTTATTTTAGATACCATAAACTAGGGTAAAAATGGCTGTTGATGGTTTGGTGATTTCATCCCGTGCCTCACCAGTGAGATCTTGCTGAGCTGAGGGTACATGTAGCCTAATCGTAGCTGCAGGAGCTTGAGGTTGTGAGGTATGTCCTATCAAAGTTCTGAAAGGAGACAATCTCCCCAGTATTCTCAACCTTGCAGGTTGACAGTTATCTTACTCTCTGTCTGTCTGTCTCTTTCTCTCTGTCTGTCTGTCTGTCTGTCTCTCTCTCTCTCTCTCTCTCTCTCTCTCTCTCTCTCTCTCTCCTCTCTCCATGTGGCAGCGGTGACTCTGAAAGTAGGTTAGCACTAGATCATCGTCGGGTCCTCATTTATGGTAGTAAAGTTTCCTGAACCTAATCATTTCATGTGACTGCAAAAAAGCAGAATAGTTAAAACATGGCCAATAAATCGGTACGCAACATTGGTGAAACAAATAGACGCATAACAATGTGTACCAAAACTCACCCTGTTGACCTTGTGATCGTGGCTGCCAAATACTTCCTACGATGAAAATTCTTCTGATGACAAACATTAGTGTCTTCAGAAAAGAGGACCTACTGGTCACCAGGGGTTTCACACAGCTAATCAAAAACCAGCCAAGCATAGTGCATACATAACCCCAAGCTTCTCAGCCAGCCAGAAAGTGATGTAGCCAGCGCCCTAATGCCTTACTTCAATTTTTTAAGTGTTTGACATCAGGCATGTTATGGTCCATGCTTTTGGCTAATGAGAGCTCATGACCTCGTGTGTCAGCTAGCGCTCACTCATTGATATAGTTGACAATAGTTTTTCTTTGCCCATCACTTATAATGGACTCTAACAGTTGTAATAACTAGAGTACTGCAAGTTTGGAGCTACATAATGACCATTAAGTCCCCACCCAATCTATTGTTAGCTGTGAAGTTATTGGCTGTGCAGGGTCTTGAAATTATGACAGTTTATGCTCAGCAAGTGCCAGTCGTTAGCCACACCTCATCCGCCCTACTGTCTAACGGCGTCCATTAGCGGGCCCAAATATCCTCCGGCAGGTGAACATCCCGTTCCGCCATCACTTCATCATGGTCTCCAGCCATGTGTCGTTGGTTTTCGTGATTATCTCCGTAGGTAAGTGAAATGCTTCAGTCATTTGAGTTGTTTTTGTTTCCCGTCAAAAATTAGGATAAAAATCTGAATAATGTTACAGTTTCAGTCGCCAGCAATCGTTACCAACATAGTGAGTATGATGGTTGTTCGGGCCGGTTCAGTTCCCCCAACTTTCCGATACCGTCAGAAAGAGAAATTTATGCGAACTACTCTATAGAGGCGCCCTCTATGCATGTGAGTAGTGAACTAGAGTAGGCAGCTCAATTACCACTGATGACAAAGATTCAGGCCAGTTCATCTGTTTGTAGACATTGAAACTGGAACTGCTGAGGCTTGAATTGAAATGGTCGGCCAACTGCATTAGAGATCAACTAACTATCCATGACGGCGATAGTGAAGATGCTCCTGTCATAGCCAGCATCTGCGGATATGACAACACAATGGTTCGCAGTCTATAGTAGTGCTGTATACAGATGCCACGATGTGCCTTGCTGCGATGGTAGTGTTGCCAGTGTCAGTGGACAATTATTTGTTGCACTTGAAGCTGTGAGCTTAACATCCATTGTAACAGAAATCCTTGCTTTCTTTAAGCGCTTTTGATCCTACTTGTAAAAGCCTCAGTAACCAGTAATTTTGGTCTTGCTGAAGGAGCTATACTGTTTTGAGTCGCATTAGAGTTGACTTCTAGGAATTGCCCACTATGCAGCTCCTGTGGGCCACTAAGTTGTCTGTGTGATCAACCATGCACGCTTCTTAGGGGTTTGCTTGGTCTTGGACAGTAAACATCGTTTTAATCCATGAAATCTGCGTCAATATGTTTACTATGTGAATGATGCAGAGTCAATGATTGTCAAACTATCTTATTTCTTCATCAGGAACAAGTTCGTACCTTCCGATCTAGTGGCAGGAAGCTTTTCATCCAATTTCACGCCAATGAAACGAATTACGGATTCGGGATTCTCATGAATTACACAGCCGTACCGATGCCTGGGACCTGTGAGTTATACTGGACTGACGTTGATCAGCTGTAACAAGTTTTCACACTATCATCCGTCATAGACTTCTCATGCTCACCTACAATACCACCCTCGGACGGCTGTGATGGAGGGGTTAAGTTCATCAGTGGAGAGTCTGGAGTTGTAACTTCTCCTGGCTACCCATCAAGGTATCGTCCCAATCTGAACTGTCTTTACGCGATTGATGTGTCGAGTAAGTCAACTGTACTGCTCTGTACCGTACTGCGGAATGTTTCTATACGATTGTTGAGCCTGTCTTTGACAGCGTTCGGTGATGCGCTATCGCTCGAACTGGCTGACCTTGACTTTGAGTACGATATAGACTGCCGATACGACTGGGTAAAACTCTATGACCCACACAACGCCACAGTCACTGGTGAGTAACAATAAGGGAGTTTGCGGCCCTGCGACATGACAAGATCTATTTTCAGCCGGAAAAAAGCTTGTCCTACGGTAGTGAAACGCTGCTAGCAGAATAGAAGTATTTGTGTTTGTATGGGCTGGCGTATATAATCATGTTAGGCTAGATTTGACCACAACGATCTTATTGGAAAAGCTCGAAATATCGCAGGGTCTGTAGGGACAGTGAATAGCCTATGATTAGTAGTCATGAATTTTAATGCCGTTCTTACATTGTCTCTCTTTATATTATTCCAGGTTCCTTCTGCGCCCCAAATCAAAGTCCACATATGGAATACACTACGCCTGTCATTTACATTCAGTTTAAAAGTGATATGGCCACAAGCGCACGAGGATTCAATTTGACCTTTACCGCTGGCGGCGATCCTATAATTGCACCCAAAACCACTACCACAAACACATCAAGTGAGTGGTCTGAATCTCACTAGCCTAAATGCGTCATTTACTTCTATCTTTAGAATCCCTGTAGGAATTGCTATCTATACATACTGAAATAATGTAACATGAAAATCTGTTCACCCACAGATAGCCAGCTCTAGTATCTTTCCACTTGTGTAAATATGCGTATCAGCCTCTCTCTTTGTCTATTGACCTATCTTTATTCCTATCAACCTATCTCTATGTCTATTTTAAAATCATATTAAACAGATCACTTAGTGTAAAATTAGGCTGGATGCATTTCACCATAGTTGAAAACAGTTTCATGTCTACACCCCTCACAGTATTTGTTATGACAGTGTTTGGTTTAGGCCAACGATGACCCATAATTTTCCATTGCAGAGAGCGGCCAATGTGGCCACCCTGAAGTTCATCCCTGTCTGCCAGGGCCCAACCTCAACTCTGTTTGTGTCAATAGAACGGACAACCGGTTCGCCCTTTTACATAGCCACCCATGGCAGGTAAGGTGTAAGATTGATATAAAACTGCTAAATCTTAGTGTTGTGACCATGGCCACTGCTTGCAGGCGGCCCTGACAGACGGACAAGGCTACATGCGTTGTGCTGGAGCAGTGCTTCATCCGGAGTGGATTGTGATGGCAGCTCACTGTATCAGGTTTAACTCAACACGTTTGATGGTGAATACAGGTGCCCGTTCTGGCGGTGGCACTCTGAGGTCAAGCTCCATCAGTCAAATTGTGATACATCCCAACTTCACCAAAGATTCATTTGGTCAGATTACCTAGCCACCTTACGGTCAATGGTTCCTGCTGTGTGAATCACTCTAAGATCCTGTTACAGATTATGACATTGGGCTGCTTCGTCTGCAACACCCTCTGGTGTTTAGCCAGGAAGTCAGCGCCCTGTGCCTATCTGGGTCATTGAATCTTGTGGGCACCGCTGCCGCTGTCACGAAATGGGGTTCAGGTGAATTGTCTTACAGGAGGTATTCTGTGGATAGAGTCCGCGAGTCACCGGTACGAGATCCCAACCGTGTAATTTTTAGTCAATCCAGGGCCACACTATTGTAGGTATCTACGATTTGCAAAACTGCAAATCAGTTTCACACAATTTAGCAAGAGACTACACCGTCGCACATATATGCGATATTAGTTGACCCAAAATTAAGACTTGTCTCCCTTGTTTGTAGTAACCATCCTTTTATGGAAAGGCGTCTAATCCCTGTCATTCAAAAATATTCAATAGCCGTCAATAGCGTCTGGAATAGTTGGCATGAATTATTTTACGAGAAAGGTACTTAGAATGTATTCTAGAACTATGTATACTCGGATAACACCGCACAATCAGTGGTTACAAGAAACTTCTGTGTATAGAAGAGAGTAGAGAGTGGCGTGGCGTGATCACCCATCACTAGTTTACCAATCATGGCAAAATTGCAAATTTAGGCACATCTCAGAGTTCAGCATATTGTGCGACTTTTTTCAAATGCCTAATTTCACAGATATTTGTAAATTTTGGTAGCTATAAATTGTATATTTCTACAAATTTGCAAATATTTGCAATTTTGACGATATGTGGATATATCGACCATTATTTCATACTGTTGGGGTAATCATCTGTTTGATATTACCACAGCAGTTTATTTATTTCTGGAAGTCTGAATTTTGTCTTGCTGGTTTCAGTGTTGCTAAGAAACTAGCCTATTAGTAGTTCAAGGTCATTACATATCAGCTGCTCATTTGCATTTACCATACTAGTAGTGTCCTCCTCATAGGACTTTCAACCTTTCAATTACAAACAAAGAAAACAACCATGGCATGGAATGCTTTGCATGAAATCTACATCTGCATCTGTATCTTTTTGCGTGAAGAAGGACATAGTTTTCCAGCAATTTTCACATGTAAGTTCCTCATTTTGCTATTTCATGTCTTCAGTCAGTGACTAAAGTTATTTCCGATCGAATCAGAATCTTATGGATGCATATAGCATGCAGGAAATATGTGCTTCTATAGCGTGTAATATATCCTACATTATTTCCCCATTTCCAGATCCTGGGTTAAAATAAATGACCACACATTTAAGTATGGTCATTTATCATAATTTGATTTCATCGCATTTATGATATTTGAAATACACAGGTGTCTGCTGCTCAATCCGTGTTCATTCCTAATTGCCTGAAATTGCTGTTGGTCACTGAGCTGATATTACCGATTCCATAATGATCTTACTATTGCAGTTAGGTGTTGCTCTCTCAGGTCGATATTAGTCGATGTATCAATGTTGTACAGCTCGATATGGACTGTTATTTGAACACTGATATTGTCAAACGCTGGTGCATGCTAAGATATTATCCAGCGCTTTGAGACAAAACTTTATAAGGCTATTTCATACTATGAAGACAGTAATCTAAGTCAGAAGCATTTATAAATGCAAATTAAGGAATTAATCTCAGAAGTAACTGTTCCATGCAAACAAGGACAGACGACTCTGCAACTGCCAAACATCTACTGTGAACGTTGCTTTGCCACTCTCACACAGACTCTCTCACAGACTCTCACACAGACTCTCTCACAGACTCTCACACAGACTCTCTCACAGACTCTCGCACAGACTCTCACACAGATGCAAAAGCTAGCCTTGGTCATTCATAGCTCTTTCCCAAATTTCTAACATTCCATGAATGGCACGGGAAAATACAGGGCACTAAGTGGCCAACTGTTATTTTAAACGCAAAACCTGCAACCAGCAACGCTAACTACATTGTACTCTATCACTTCATCCTCTGCCCTCCCCACTCCCCTTTAATTAGTCAATATTGCGTATTGAAAACATGAACTTTAATGTCAAATATTCCAGCGGTCTTGATGATTGTAACATAGCTGTCTGTTGGTAGGCTGGCAGTACTGCTCCTCTTTTATCAGTTTACCATCATGCTTCAAGAAGACTGCGTCAGAAGATTCCCAGCGATATACGGCAAGGCAGTTGTGACGGATAGGATGATGTGTGCTGGTTCCAGCAGTGTTAACTCATGCCGGCATGACTCAGGAGGACTCCTGGTGGTACGCAACCCTGAGGGCTCTTACTCACTGGCAGGCATTTTGGGTCCAGGGATTACCTGTGACAGCAGTGGTAACGTAGGCATCTTTACCAAAATTCCTGCCGTAAATGATTGGCTGGTCGAGAACATGATTGAGTAACGGTATGTTCCCTATCTATCTCAGCACTGATTTTCTCTGTCTGCTACAGTTGAATTTTATGTAATACAGGAAAGAAATTTGTCTAAAATAGCTGCGAGGGTGTATACAAGCGTACGTGTATTTCCTCTTATTTGAAACGAGGTTGAAAATAAGCACAATAACTCAGTGACCACAGGAGGGAAGGTGGGGAAAGTGAAGCCCAGATCCACAATAGCCAAAGCCCAGTGCCACCTGAGCTACCTAGCACCATCCAGCAACACATTAACCTCCGAAAAGTTTTGAACAGGGGAAAACAAGGGATCCCGGACTCCATTTGCAGCACATTCTATGCTTCTACGGCAGTATTATATGTTTCATGACTTGGCTTGCTTGAGCAATGGCTCCACGGAGCGTTGTTTATGTTGATTAGGCCAGTGATGTGGTCAGCTACAACGTAGGGTCAGAAAGGCACGGTGGCTACGCAGAGAGATGTTAAACAACGTAGCTATTTCAGTTGGCCGATCACAACTCAGGTCTCTCGTGAGCATGGTCCAGTCATTTATTCATACATTCATCATTCACTGAGTTTACTGAGTTCGCTTCTAGTCATCAGCATGCCTCTGCCTAGAGATTTTCTTTTAACTGCGTAACAGTATTTGCTTAAAATTATCGTACTGTGCAGAAGATGGAGAGCTAGGAATGATAGAGAGTACTGGGTTCATCCTATGAATGAAACAAGGGAGGACACTACAGTTTTAAACAGAGCCCAACAGTAAAGAGAATACCCAGAAAGGTTCTATGAGCAGTTCAGGACGATCCCTGCGACGTTTCACTACCTGTTGGCTACACTGACTCTGACGCTTTCAATGATGGACACTCAAATGAGGAAGGCCATAGACCCAGAGCCAAGAGTCCCAGAGCTCCCAGAGCTCCATCAATCTAATGGCCAGATCTGGTGCAGACTACAAGTTTGTTGCTGTTGACATTGGTCAGGTTGGCAGTGCCAGTGATGCAGGTGCAAACGCGCTGAAGCATATTTGGGCAGACATAGAACCACGGTGCGGAGATTATTGGCACTGTACCATTTGCTAATTCACACTGTTGCTCATGAATTCAATTGGAAGTTGCTGTTTTTTATAGATAGAATTAATTTCATAAACAAAATACTATGAACAAACAGCCATATGTCATTGCTGCTGATGAAGCCTCGTCTCCGCTGACCAACCTGCTACGCCCATTTGCCAGCTAAGATTGAATGACCATGGTGAAGAGAAGGCTCAACTACCATTTTTCTTGAGCACAAAGGGTCATGGAAAACCCCTTTGGTGAGCAAGAGCATGATGCCAAAATTTTGCTTGTTTTCATTTATGTTAAGGATGTTGAGAAAGCTCACAGCCATTCAGAATATACCTAACATACCTTATGTCGGTGCCGTAAGAGCTATGGTATAGCTGTTCTAATTAACTGTTGTGAATAAACACGGGCTTAATTTCCCGCCCTAATTAGGTCATACAAGTGGATGCTACGCAGACCTGGGCACCTGCCTACCCAGGTCTACGTCATCGCATTGTAATGGTATGGAATAGGTCTAACGATAAGAATGCATTTTCTGTCTTTTTTTATTATTGCTACCCATGTAAAAATATTTATGAAACAGGAAGAATAGCTATTTTAACGTAATTGAAAGCTTAATGTTTACAAGAGTTGCTGACAAGGCTGCTATGAGCTGATCTATTAGTTCAGTTGGCTTTTGCCATTCTCCCGTAGATATTTGTGCATCAGCACGTGCGGGAGTGAGCAGGAGTGAGCGGGAGTGAGCGCGGGAGTGAACGCGGGAGTGAACGCGGATAGGAACTGCAGTGAGCACAAAAATCGACTGGAGAATGACAGAAAGTTAAAGTTTGAGTTAAAGTACTCACTAATCTTGCGTTCACTACATGAAACTGACAACAAAAATCTAATGCACACTTGATCGGTGAAAGTAAGAGAGAGAGGTGAGGGAAAGAGTAAGGATGATCTAGCATGTACGATACTGTATCACCCGTCAGCTCTGTTCAACAGGAGATGCACAAAAGCTTGGGAAACTTTACTTCATTTCTTAAATTAACTGCAGTTATAGCAGCAGATGGAGAAAATAGGCGCTGAGACAATGGATATTCTATAACCAAGTCATGACGTCTGCAAGCCAATCACTAACGGCTGTGATGTTGGTAAACATTCCCGAATCACCATGGCGGCCGTGTATAATTCCCATTTCAAAAATGCCAGCGAGTGAGTAGGAGCCTTCTGGGCTGCGTACCACCAGCAGTCCGCCTGGGTCAGCCTTGAATGGTTGTTCACTATTGGAGGCAGCACATAGCATTCGATCTGTCACAAGTGTATCGCCATATCTGGTGACGCAGTCTCCGTGCGGCATGATGGTCAGCTGAAGAAAAAAGGTTTTTTGTCAGTCTCCTGTCGATATGCGCGCACAGTCACAGACGTGCTCGCATGAGTCGCACGCATATTGACAGGGGGGGGGGGGGGGAATGGAGGGGGAAAATGGAGCCCAAATTTGCACATTAATTA
>ERZ1740065.2226-NODE-2226-length-12006-cov-14.612334_pt1 | contig 12006 bp, 10 predicted proteins | sample MGYA00581738_ERZ1740065 | MGnify/ENA primary metagenome ERZ1740065 (study PRJEB43018, sample SAMN04849749) | marine metagenome | isolation source: floating plastic debris | place: Pacific Ocean | collected 2008-09-01 | study: EMG produced TPA metagenomics... | reverse complement strand
ATCATGCAACGTAGACACACACACGAGTCAGGAGCCAAGTCCACTTACAATGCATGTTTTAGATTAGATCACCGATCGGTGTTATAGAAATGATTGAAAATAAAGCCGTAAAAATATCATCCGTGGTGTTTATTTACAATAAATATCACTCAAATACAATCTGAATAAGCACACAAATCGTTTGGAACCATTGAACTTACTAAAGAACAGCCCCTGTGCATGAATGAGGACGTTTCAGAATTAAGGAAGGTAAGTCAACTATCTCCAAACAGTAAATGGAAAAAAACTTTCCCTCCTTCTATACTGTAAAACCTTCTGTTCGTAAACACCGAACTTAAATGATTCTGCCAAGTACTAGTATTTCTAAAAAAAGGTTTTACTGTATAGAAGGAGTATTATAACGCTTGATGGCCGCCGGATGCACGCGTGAGGGGTGTACGCCGATATTTGTGTAGGACTAATACCGGCGTAAGAGAGGACAACTCCTGACGTAAATCAGGCGGGCTGGCAGGATTAATACCGGCACGCCATAGGACTAATACCGGCGCAAGTCTAGCGCGCCGATGGACAGGAAAATCACAAATGCCGTATTTCACTCACCAGCACAATTCCGTCATTACTGCCCACTCCTACTTGACCCCAGCCTTGTATGAATGTGTTAAACTGTGGCATCCGATACACGATCCTTCCCGTCGGATCGACAGCTATAGAATATCAGATTTTTTCACCTACTGGGATCGTCTGCAAATTGAGTACATAGTTATCTATCATTTCCTGTTGTACCTGCAATCACGTTGTCACCCTCACGGAATTCCTCCACTACCAACCGACTGTAGGCGTACAAGCCCGTGAAAGTATCGTAACTGCCCTTGTGATAGTAGGGACTGGTCCAAACACTCAGGCTGATCTTACGGGAGCCTGCTGCTATCCCTCGGCAGTAACCCTCCACTGTAGAAGACTCCATATGTAGCTGATGCTATATTGCCTGTGATATGGAGTGAGATAGCCATGATATTTTAATCTGTACCTTCCATACCCTTGTGCTCATCAGCCACCTCTTCTGGATGGTCAATGTTGGCTACCGTCCTGCCAATTGCCTGCGGCAGACAATCATTGCTGTCTACCTGTCATAGATAGACAGACTATCAGCTGTTACATTTTGTTACGCATCACTTCCTGTCAGTGGGTTCACTCGCTTGCCTTGATGTACCAAGTGGCAGAAGTCAGAGTTGTCCCATGAATGCCAATTCGTGACGTGAAGTCTATGTTGATGCGCAAAGTCGTATCTGACTCCATCTTGGTGTAATGGAAATACTAAACATATTGAGAAATTAGTTCTAGAGTCAAAAGTGCATGCGACCGGCTCCAAATTCATGAAAAGCAGACAATTGCAGTCAAGGCTACGAAAAGATTTTATTGCCTAGACTGCATTTTCAAATAATCCTTGGACCAAATCACCGCTATTTTAAGTGATCGGTTCGAATTACTTACAAATAGTTCAGTGTTCGGGTCATTTTCCTGCTCTCCATTGTGTGCAAACTCTCTGGTGTTGAAGAAGCTCAGTCCAGGACAGCTGGCTATCGCTGGTTCCAATGAGTAGGTGGTACTTCTGATTGACAGCTCATCAACATAGAGACGGGACGCTCTGCTGAACTTTCCCACATACATATAGCTGTTGTGAGTTTCAGTCCGGAGGTCTATGGTATTGTCTCCCGACGGTAGATTGTAGCAGACGCCATGAACTGTGAACAAAGAAATGTCAATATGGCTGCAACGAAGCCAGCATGTATCGGAACTTAATTCAGACAACCACTCTTCTGAGGGTTTGTTCCCAACTTGAGAATCTAGTAACCTCAGTACAGAAATTAACTGACTATAGTTGTAGTCACGCTTACTTCCTCTTGTCCTGTGGTTGCAAACAAAGAAAAGAGACCAAATAGGAAAAACTCTTAAAGTGTGTAAGTAAATTTAATAAAGGGTAAGTAAAAATTCCTTTGAAGAACTCTCAGGTAGATCCACATACTTACATTCACGCAACATTCTTTGAATGTACGTAGCTGCTAATGTTAGCAGTAAGTCTTAGGGGGTTGCTTATGCCATGTTAGTGAGGAACCACTTGTGATGCAAAGTCTACCATTTTATTCATTTGTCAAGCTAGAGATCTCAATCTGGGTCTATGGGAAGAGCCTCCTATTCTAATCTAACTCGGTAGCATCAAGTGCATATACATCAGATGGACATAGTTAGGGTACAGGCATTCTGTCCTACGAGTGGGGGAGCATTTGCAGTTCTTGTGCAGAATCACCTTATGGTTTATATGAACCCGTCCCCAACTCCTCCCCGTGGTGAAGAAAACTCCAAATTCTGAGCAGTGCCCGAGAATCGCTGTAAGCCCATCTATAGCATGAGCTTCTTTATTCTAAGAGAAGGCAATAATTTTGAGAGGCCCCTTTAAGTGAATAGCTAAATAGCTAAGCAAAGGAATCAACAGACACTTGTTAACAGCTATGGGGGTAGAGGTCAAAGATTTTGTGAGCCCCGTAGGAATTAAGAAAGTTCGCATGTTTGGTGCTCAAGATTCGCTCACTTCCTGTTGTCTTGTGGTGATCAACGTCGTGGTTGCCATTGTAGTGGACACTCTCGATCGGTGCCGGACTTGAACACGCAGCGCCATTGAAATAGATGAGCCAGCGACCCCAACAACCTGCAGGGCCATGTCCCCCTCTCAGAGTGCCCCTGAACCTGACTCTCAGGGTGGTCCAGTTGTACTGCTTGTGGAATGTTACCGTCTATGATAAGGGAAGAAGACATATTTATGAATGCAGAGTGATAATTACCAAATATTATACGGCCTATGATGTTACTGGCTTGATGTTCAGCTGGTTTAGTATTGGGAGGATTGTAATACTCATTCCAAGAGTACAGAAAAATGTTGATGAGCAATTTAAGGTTTTTTGGTAAGGATATGACACCACCTTACTGAGTAGTCAGCAGTATTTGCCCCTCCAGGACATTGCCCCCTGGACCTTGGTCTTTGGGTTGGGGACACCCATTTATCAACTTTCTGGCCCCTGGTATTTACTTCAATATGTTCGCCATTGTAAACTTACAAAGAACACGTGGTTGTTGGCAGCCGTGTCCTGATCCAGTCCTGAGAGGTAGAACTCCTTACCAGAAACTCGCGGCTCAAACGAGCAGGTATCTGGAAATTATCGAAAAGTCATGAGTTTTCAGGCTGGTTATAAAATTGTTTACCCTGTTACCCCAACCTAGTTTTCCAATCAAGCTCTTGAAGAGAAACAAGAACTTTTTATGGACTCGCTAAGCAAGTTCGCGACCTTATAACATGTTCGAAGCTATTTTCAGTCGGATAAAACTCTGTCCAGAGGTAGCGAACACGACTGTCGCAAATCTAATAAAAATTCCGGCATTTTTACTTTTATGTCGGTAAGCATCGTGAATTACGATATCTGTATTTTGTCCGCAATTAAATACGGACCAAAAATACCAACATAAAAGTAAAAAATGCCAAATGCTCATGTTCACGTGGGCGTGGCTTATTTTATTCCCCACCCTTTTTGGGATGTGACGTAACTGTGGCAAAAGACGAGCAATGAATTCTCGAAAGAAATCACGCGTGGCCCTACTACTAGATCTTATGACTAGGCGTGTTACTAATAAATCATTCATCGAATCAATAAGCTTACCTACTGATCGTATTTCTCAGCACACCCCACACACATGAGGTAATCTGCTTCAATCTAGACAATCTTCCATGTCAACTGCAGAATTTAGATGACACTAAATATGAGAGCTGTGTTTGTACTCGAAGTTCATTAGAATTACATCGGAAAATTCAGATCAGTGGCTCTAGTGTATTATGACCAGTGCTCACAATCAGTGTGATCTCTATGCATCACTTTAGGAGGCATTAGGACAGTGTAAGATACTTATTCCAATATATAGTAGTAGCAGCAATGGTTCTCGTAAGAAAAGACATTCGAATATCAGCACATATTCACCCCTTTTAGCAAACCTGTAACAGAAATTGAGAGTGATGAACAGGAGCAATTTTATTAGTTGTGGTAGCCAGAGCATAAGCTGAGAATATAGCTCGTCTTAGCTCCAGATTAGCTTGTCCAACGATGTGTTTCAATTCGAGAGCTAGCTGTCGAAAGTAATTAATACGATGGCGTAAATGTCGATCTGCTGTTACGTATTCCTGTGGTGCAAGCCAACTGAGAAATAAAAATATTCACTTGAATATTTTTTGAGATGGGTCTGCTTGTCTCACCGCTTTGTCACAGATTTATTATTAAAATGATCGGATTATTTTCGAATATTTTATTTAGCGAACTTGACATGTCACAAGGTCCATGGACTCGCTTAAGAAATCTCATTTAAATGTTCCCTGGTGTTCCCTAAGGTCATATGAAGCGCACATGAGACTGACATAAACTTTTTAAAATGCATGTGGAATTAGTTTCAAGAACATGCACTAAATATAAAAATGAAGCACAAGCCTCATATGACTAAACGGCATTTTTTACTCTCATGTCAGTAGGCGCGCCTATTCATGCGCGCCTGTACTAATTGCGGCGTCACATATGAGAGTAAAAAATGCCCACTGAACTATCATTTACTGCTGCTTATTTGTTCTGTGAAATTCATTTTGACTCGAGTTGGCTGTGAAATAAGTTCTATGCAGTTTCAGACAAAGTGTTCTGATGAGCCAACTTCCCATTTCACCAAACGGTGCAGAATCAAAAACACAGCCAACATGTTGAGAGAGAGCTATGCAAAAACCACATGGCCCAAAAATCCTGATGACGGTAATAGATCACTATGAGATAGCAATGTACCCGGTTGTGTGAGAAGGCAATAGTATTTCCAGCTATGGGTTTCCCTCCGTGATAATAAACCATCATGCCGCAGATAACCTCGGTAATATATGTGTCGTGGTGTAGACGAAGCAGAGTTTTTGGTGTAAACAAGGAACGATATTCAAACTCTCTACCTGTTGTGACAAGTTCTCACTTCTATGGAAGACAAACAGCAGGTAGGCCATCAGTGTAAGTACCCTCATCAAGTTACGTAACGTGCGCAATGGACAACAAACATTGCTCCGGCTGTTGATTGTAGACAATCTATGATATTTCTCTAGATGCTTTGTGTTATGAACTGAGTAACGCATTGCCAAAAAGCTTGAACATGGGAAAAAAACATATAAATGCTTCCTACTTCAGATGTGCTCGAGATCTCTATGCATATCAGGTAAACAGCTTTGCTATCGGCTATAACCTGTTTCATCAGTATTGATGTAACCACTAATTCATTTTCTCGTCTCCTCCCATTTGAGACACAATACGGAAATCATTAATATGCATTGTCTGACATACCGTATTGAGACGTACTCAACTCCATGCATCCTCCGATTTTCCTGTCAGCAGTACAGTCGTATACACAAATAGATGTACCAGTGCATGTTGTCGGACAGACAGTACTCTGAAACCGAGACGGCAAACGTTGAGCTTCTTACGGGAAGAAATATTGAGCTGATGTCCTGTGGAATGGCCAGTCAAATAGATAACAAATCGGACCGATAGTTTCTGAATAGCGGTCCTAGCACTTCTCCTAGGGAGGTCTATATGGTTTCTAAATGTTCTGAAGAATTCCACAAGAAATTTCAAAGTTCCTAGGAATTGCTGTGACGTTCCCAGGTTCTTTCAAAGGCTGTTAGAAATGAGTAAGAACCTCCTATGTAAACGTCAAAAAGACCTAAAAATGTGTTCGGTGTTGAAGCAGAGCTTTACATTGTATGTTTTTTGCAACCTAAAGAAAACTGGATGAAAATTCAATTCCTAAAGCCAGTAAAGACTCCTCCAGGTCATTCACCTCTGCATAAAAGAGTTTTTGTGTAGTGTAAGCCGCTGTGGTATAGTGGATAGCATGCCTGTTTTGCAAGCAGGAGATCCACGGAGTCCTGGTGACAGCCAACGCTTACAAGCTATTTCGGCTTTGCTTCAGGAGTATCATGGCATCGATTAAGTTCTAGGATATCATACAGAACTATGAGAGTAGCGAGACCAGCGGGGATTTCTCTGTCTGGGTCAAGAAGTTGGAGCTAATGGCGCAATTGCTGAACATCAAGGACAAGCTGAGGTTTCTGCCATTATTCTTGTTGGGGTCGGCATTTGCTGTCTACCAGCAGCTTTCGGAGGAAACGAAAGCGGATTACAATCGCCTGATGGAGGAGTTGACTGCAGCATTCAGTTGCGACGACTTTGTCACATATGAGCAGCTACGTGATCAAGTGCTACAAGAAGGAGAGGTGGTGGATGTATATCTGGCAGACCTGTAACGGTTGGTGAGTCTAATGGGGCAGCGGGATCCAGACCTGGTGCTTCGCTGTGCTTTCGTATCGCTGGCAGTGGGTGCGCACCAGAGCCAGTCTCCGTAGAATCAGCTGCTTCCACCTCCCCACTGATGGATCATATAGTGGATATCTGGACAGTGCATCTGTTGGAAAGTTCTCTTTTCCTGGCACATGTACTATGTCGGACTTATATCTCATCAGCGCCAGCTTGAAGCGTTGAATTATGGGGGGCATCTTGTGGAAAGGCTTCTGCCCGAGGATTGAAACCAACGGTTTGTGTTTGGAATGCACTGCAAAGCTCTCGAAGCCCAGCAAGTATCTCGAGAATTTATTCAGAGTCCAGGTGACCCTAGGGCCTCTTTCTCAATGACTGGATACCCTTCCTCATTAGTTCCTCATTACTTCCTCATTACATTAGTAATGTACTGACTGCTGCAACCAAACGCTGTGTTTTTTCCTCCTGGATCTGTGTCGTCACTGCTCTGAGCCCTCCGTTTGAGGCATCTGTGGACACAATGGTCTTCTTTCTCTCATCGTATGGCACTAGCACCTTCTGAACTCATCCTTCAAAGCTTGGAATGCCTCCTGCTGAGGTGCCTCCCAGATCCACTGAGCGTCCTTCTGCAGCAGGTCTCTCAGAAGTTTGCTTAGGTGTGCTACCCTGGGGCTGAACTTGGCTGACTGGTTAACTACTCCTAAAAAACTCTGGATATCCTTTGCACTAGCAGGCGCATGAAACTCCACGATACTCCTGATCCTTTCTTCTCCCGCATGGTCCCCTTGGCTGTCTAGCCTGTGTCCCAGGAATGTAACGCTAGCCTTCCCAAACTCACATTTGCCCTAATTCAATGTCATCCCAGATTCCTTAACCCTCTTCAACACCCGTTGTAATCTCTTATCATGCTCTGCCGCGTTGTCACCAAACACTAATACATCGCCCATGTGCACCACCACTCCTTCCATACCCTCCAGTATTCGCAAAATCTCCCTGTAGAAGATCTCTGGTGAAGAACTGTAAGAGCTACGGCCCCGCTCTTGCGTGCCACTGCGAAATGCTCTGTCTTCTGGCAGCGCCTGCATCTACCATTGGCAGCTGGGCATCTCTCTCTCTCCTTGGTGTTTTCGGCAACCACATCTATAGCAGGTGTTGTGCTCAATTCTTGCACACCCCAGCATACCAGCGGCCACCTGCGCCCTCTTGTACTCCTGGTACTGGGTGGTGTATCTGACTGCATCTACTGATTTGCGGCTATCCCCCAAGTCTTCTCTCACCACTGCCTGTGCCTGTTTCACTGCCTCGTATCGTCTCAATGCAGTGCTGGCCTGGTCGAGTGTGAAGTCTGATATAGCCTGCAGCTTTTCCAACAGATCGTCATCCCTTACGCCTACCACTAGTTGGTCTCTAATCAGCTCCTCTCTCAGATCCTTGTAATCACAGTATTTCGCCTGTCGGTACAATCTGTTGATAAATAAATCCATTGAATCGACACCCTGTCTCATCCTGTTAAACTTAGCTCTCTCCACGATAGTGTTTCTCCTCAGCCCAAAGTAACCATCAAATGCAGCTAACACGTTGTTGTGAGGATCCTCTCTAATTCCTCTGCTCAACGCCACATCTTCCACCTGCTCTCCCAGCGTATAAATCAAAGTGTTAATCTGGTCCTTCTCTGGAATCTTCTTGAGGCCACTTGCGTCCCGATATCTCCTCCACCTAGATGACCACCTATTCCACTGCCTCGGGTTGCTGAACTCAAAGCATTCCAGTGCACTAAGCCTCGGAGGGCGGTAATCCTGCCTCTGAGTATCAACTGACACACCCTCTCCACCAGCAATCTCTTCATCAGACATCTTAAAGTCGAACTATCGTTGCCACCATGTTGTATTATCAGAAGTTCATTTTCGAATTATCATGATTTTCCATGTGCGAGAGCGGAAATAGATATCTACATATAAAATGTGAAAATGGGATCGCTGTTATATAAATAACTGTAATCGTAGGCAACCATACGAGAAGCACAGTACCAATGGAGGGGATATACAAGTACCCGATGGAAAGAGGACTCTAGGTTGCTTGGAACTCATGGAAAGACGGAGTTGTCAGCTAAAACCCGTTTAGGCCAAGGGACACTGTATTTCTCAGACCACCAAATGCGAGATGTACTACAAAGCGGGTAAGGGGACTAGTGACAGATGTGATGCCAAGCACAACGGCAGAGGTGGATGGACTGAGCAGACATGTACTGAAGACTGGAAACTGATTGCGATTAAAAATGATTGCAATTTTGACTAAACTTTAAAAATTGTAAATTATTTGCATTATAAAATAAATGCGAATTCCAGTAACTCGTGTTGACTTCTGACTTAAAGAGAAGATATTGCGAAACCATTTTTGCGATTATTGCAAATCGCAATTAACGCATTTGTTTTTTTCTCGCAATCATTTTCCAGTTTACAGTAGCTGACTTGCGTCTGTGTCACCGAGCTGCGGGAGATGCGGATGTTGGTGATGTGGAGGTAGTGCATGGTGAGGAGGAGAAGGGCAGTGACAATCCAGAATCTGGTGAGTCAGGCTCAGAAGGGGGTAAACCGACAAGAATACGGCAACCACCTGCATGGATGGCAGATTTCCATTTATTTGACGAGTGATTTCTTTTTGTTCTGTACTGCATGTACGTGATTGGAAATCATGGGGAGATGTAAACTGTTTTTCATTCAGCTCATTTTATGTAGCTTGAGTTATTGACCCCCATGCAGTAAGCTGAGCAGCAGTTGGTTTTTGGTCATGAGAGCGTAAGGTAGCTGTCTGTTGTGTTATGTAAAGATCTGTTAATCACAAAGACAAGCCGCCATACCTGTCAACCTGTCCGGCTGAAAATACTGGAGATTCTATTTTTCTGAACTTTGAGAAGTCATAGCTCAAAACCCCTACCCCCTACAGCTAGGATTCTCTCATCCTTGAGCTCAGCCCACAGTATCTAACTGGCGAGCCGCAAGAGAACATTAGAAAACCAATAATAGAAATGTTGACCCTAAATTCTGGCACCTAAAATACGAAGTCTCCCGGGAAATACGGGAGACTTGACAGGTCTGAATACGAGAGACTTGATAGGTATGCAAGTCGCTGAATCGCCGCAGTCTCCAGGACAGGAGTCAGCTTAGTCACCAGCCGGTAACAATGAATTGATGTTAAGTTAGTTTATTTTGGGACGTGCCATGCTGTCATGCTGTCAAGCTGTCATGCTATCACGCTGTCAGGACACAGCCTGATGTAGAAATAGCTTAAACTATAAATACCGTTTCGGATTCAGGCGGCAAGCGAACACCAATAGCAAACGTGTTCGGAGTCGGTTCACGGAGTCTCAGCTCATCGGCGCCTTCCTCCAGCAGAAGACACGTTCCATCTCTCTGGTACACCGCAGTGAAACAGCTGTCTTCTCCGCGGCACAGCGACGCGCACTCAATCATAGACCAGGCTTCTGTGACTGTGACGCCGACCAAACCTGTGACTGTCAGTCAACAAAACCAGAGGTAAACCATTATATATGAAATTATGGAAACACCAAAAGAACCGAAATCTGATCAGTAACTTCATCAAATTGAGATATCCGAGATTCTGAAGATTCTGATCTATCTACTGATGTACACGCATATCTTTTATTATCAGAACGAAGTTAGCTCTGGTGGAGCCATGACCCAGTTTGAGTATCAACCAATGAGACCCATTTTCTCTCCCATCAGCAGAGATGCGACATTAATGAGGTAATTGTTTATTTCTCTACTTACCATCGTCTGATGACGGCAGAACTGGCAGGTTGTTCAGTACACTTGACTCATTGGCTACGCGGCAGAGATTTATCTCTTGACTGTGGGTGAACACAAGACAGGAGAAGATCGCGAGAAACTGCATTGCTGACGTTCCACCCATGGCCAGCTCACACAGACATTACAATCCCTAGATGCTAGGGTTACCGCTACTCCTCATCCAATCAATATACGCTGACTCTATCTCGCAGGACCATCACTTTTTATTACTTATTCATGTGTTATTATTCCGTTGCCCGGTAACAACTCAATGAGCTCATTGATCATACAATAAAAACAATGACACAGCTTCAACTAATGAGTTCAATTTTATCATGCAATGTGGTTTGGAAATATTGATTTTATCAAACTCCCCAGGTAGCAGACCTCCATGTTCCTGCATTAATCGAGTTTGCGACCTTGGGATGGAACATGTCCAAAGCTATTTTTAGTCAGACAAAACTCTGCCCAGAGGTAGCGAACACGGCTGTCACAAATCTAATTGTATTCGTGTTTACATGGGCACGGCTTATTTTATTCCCCGTAACCGTGACGAAAGACGGAGCAATGAATTCTCGAAAGAAAGCCCCGTGTCTCTACTACTACAACTTAAAGAAAGGAGTTCACCAATAACTTTCCGAGCACTTTCAGTAGGTAAAACAGACCCGTAGATCACGAATCTGCACTCAGAATTAAGATTCGTCTACTCCTTCTAGTAGTGACTTGGAGTTGTCTTCTATTTTTGATGACGTTCCAGCGGAATCAGCGACTAGTCACGGCACCGGAATATATACAAATACGAGAGAGTTGATTTTTACTCAGAGATGTTTCATAATGTGATGATGTCTCTTATTAATTTCAAAATAAATTATTAATTGTTTGTAAGCAATAAATTTACCAACTATGGACCTACAATGTCATAAATAAGCAGCACAACACAATGTTATGAATTGGGATATCGAAAGTAATAAAGGTTAATTTCTACAGCGCGACCAAGTGTTCTTTGGTAACTCCAACCGCCTGTATTCGTGAATCGTTTCCCGCATAAACATTGCCATTCTTCGTAATATTTCTATTTATACTATGAGGAAAAATTTAGAAATCATTCTCTATGATAGTTAGTTAGCTACTTTGCAGCTTTCTGTCTATGAATTGACTTTCCAGTGCTCACATCGCTCCTTCGGCGCCGAGAAAATGGCCTCACACAAGGATTTGTGTGGCCGCAAACTTTGAGGGCACGGAACATGTTTATTCCTGGCCGAAAGACTTGCGGAGGAAAAGAAAATGGACAGCTTTTGTGACACAAAAAGTTGTGAACTTTGCATTCAAGACAAACTCTGTTTTGGGCTTCAGACACTTTTCTCCTGAGTGTTTTTCAAATTTGTCGCACTATAAACTTATGCCGGAATCTCCGATACGGTAATTTTTTAAACACATTCATCATCTTGCCCTCCTCATGCCCATCAGTCATGAAGTACGCTTTTCAATGTAGGTTAGTACTCCTGCCCACAGCTATACTGACTATCCAGCTATTACCAGGTGAAGCGAGTACAATCGACACACCCAGAAAGCAGGCTGGTTTACATAAATAAATATTTAGAGCACCTTTTTTATTGTAAAAAAAATGTATCACAATTCGGCTTATTAACAATATGGTGGAAATGAGCCCAAATCTCTCCATTGCCATAGTTGGAACATATATGCATGACGGTAATGATTTCCTCTGTTTCCTGCATATGTCATCGTGGCATTTTTTACTCTTCTATCGGTCGGCGCACTGGTTTTGTAAACGCCGATGTTAAGCTTAGACTAAAGCCGGCTTAAGTGCG
>ERZ1740065.2225-NODE-2225-length-12007-cov-12.129685_pt1 | contig 12007 bp, 4 predicted proteins | sample MGYA00581738_ERZ1740065 | MGnify/ENA primary metagenome ERZ1740065 (study PRJEB43018, sample SAMN04849749) | marine metagenome | isolation source: floating plastic debris | place: Pacific Ocean | collected 2008-09-01 | study: EMG produced TPA metagenomics... | reverse complement strand
TCATGCAGTTTGATTTTTTACCTCCCTGCTGTAGCTGTGCATTCGAGGCTGGCACCTCAGCACTAGCAGCGTCACTGCTGCAGCTGATAGCAATTATAAATGTAAATCAATATTTTGGATAATAGTACAACAGGGTGCAAGGTAGAATACTTCTACTATTAGTGGAGAGGGAAAGAGCTCGAAATAGAAAGAAGAAGAAAGGTGTATGGAGAGATATTTGTTGGGAGAGAACTGTCTTGTTGTTCAACTTACCAATCTTCCTGAGTATAGCTTACATCCCTTGTTGTTTTCGATCGGTGAGCTTTATTGGCTTGTGTGGAAAAATATGCTAGCAGGGTTTTCGGAGGCATAACTTACGGCAACTGGGTACCACACGAAAGCTATGAAGTTACTCCATAGTCAAAGAACCTCAAAATTAGTCGAGATAGAGCTGATTACTCCGACTACACCACTAGAACTGAAGGCTGAGATGCGACCTTGACAGTCGGTATCACAGCAATTCGCTGCGGAGCTGGAGTAAAACAAGATGACGAACAACCGCTGGTGATTTTATAGCCGCAGAAAGCTATAAAAAGGCTCATTGAAAATTTTTAGCACTCTACTAATGGGTGTCGCGAGACTACCGCACCAATAGCTGGCGACGCCCTTGGTGTTCTAATGTTTTCCTTTGACTTATTAGACAAATCTTGTGGAGCTGAACTAAAAGATGCTAAAAAATTACCTGTAGGGGTAGCATCTATGACTTCTCAAAGTTCAGAAAAAACTGAATCTTCAGCATTTTCAGCCCTACATGTTGAAAAGTATGCCTGCGTCTTATCTAACACATTCTGTTTTCACTTGGATAGATTGTTGACATAGACCCCGAGTCTAAACTAGACGGTGTTTAGTGCCTCACGACTAGAGTTGTCCTCTTTCTATTCCGATCTGAATGCTTGAGAGTCCGCCAATGAGTTGTCTCTATTTTTGTATTGTTCTCAGCATCATTAGAGTCGTTCGGCTATTATACTGGTGAAGAGCTGTTTGCGGCCAGGTCACTTGGTGCAGTTGAGTGGTGATATGCAGTGAATAGAACATTCTGGAAATGGATGGGGAAACACACCGCTCCGCCTCTGGTTAGATAAAAGTTTATTAAATCCTCTTTGCATCTCTGTTTCCTGTCCAGTTCCTTCTTTTCCAATTACTGACTACCTCTCCTCACCACCTCTTCTTTCGACATCTCCATCCAAATTTAACTGCACATTTTCTCTTCCTACCAGCTTCTTCTTGCTTCTAATCCTCACCTTGAAAACGTTTCACTGTGTTACGAGTACTAGTGGCAGAATTCGAACCCGGTTAAAAACCATTTACTCATTCGAGGAGCAGAAAATCATCTGAAGTTTCCTCGCTTTGCTAAGGCTGTATTCTATCGAAAACACATGAGTGCCCATTGATGCAATATCCAACCGAAGTTGGCCATGGACTAAGAACATTTGTCAAAACATTGCTCTCTCTAGAGATCGAGGACTGTTTTGTTGCAATTTACATTATTTTGTAACTGTTCAAGCTTCACCACTTCGCAACTCACTAACTCCCTCAAGTGCTAGTGGCAAAGTGTGCATTTTCTTCTTAGTCATCGCAACAAGCTGATCTACCAGCTTGCCGCTATAGTGTGCAGTGGAAGCATCATCTCTATGTGTGCGGGCGCTAGTCATCTCACTGTCAGCAGCATACAGATTGTCAAGAGTTCAATACCTCAGGTGAGTATTATATTTGAGGCATTGCTACTTTACCTGACTTTTACTGCAATCATGAATATCTGAGCTTGTTTTCTGGGTCTGGCACGATCCTGCAGTGAAAGCAGGGATGAGTGATACATTTCAACAGTGTACAGGGGTGTAGGATAAGGAGTGCACAGTGGCACAGAGGGTGACTGTAGAGCACTGACCGTACCTTGATATACTAGACCTGAGAGACACAGTTCAGATAATTCATTCAGCTATTGCAACTTATACGGTTAAAGTTTATCTTGCAGTTTATCGAGCCTCCACAGCAAATTCAGTCCAACAGCAGTGAAGGGAGGGTAAATTTCGTTTCCTGTTCACCACATTCATACTAGAGCAATAACAAACCAAGCTCGCAGACCTATTGCACCTATTGCACCTATTGCAACTGATATGACTTTTTATCTTCTCCAGGTGACCAAGGCTCCGGATAACTTACAATCCGGCAGTGAAGGCAGGGTAAGTCTTATACTTTGTTCATCTCACTCAGACTGCGACCATAGTGATAGAGGCTTTTGTTAAAACATAGCTACGTGTAGTTAACACCCTTTACGGCTATACCGCGTCTACGCTCCCAGTTCTACTATAGCGATTTATGACACTGACAGTCCAAGGGAATCAAACGCTGTTGTAGAACCATTTGTGTACTCATACGATGAGCGGACTACTGACTGTAAATTATCTCCTTCCCTCAACTAAGTCCTTATGTTATAGCTATGAAAACATCAGCACTGTCTATGCATTGCCAAACAGTAGATGAGTAGTGTGAAAAAATACTCTTGGACCGTACCTGTATCTGACGGACATCACAGCTAACAGCATGTGTTGTCAGTCTGACACAGGCAAGGTAGTTAACATTGCCACTAGAGCAATTTCATCCACCTATCAGCCTAGCGCATTCTGCAGCGAGATGTAGAGACAACTGATTGTTTACCATAGCAACCTATCTGTGGATAAGCAGAACAAATCATACGAAGTATTTTGGCGAGTGTCCCTCATATCTCATCTGAAAATTGACATCCCATGTGTAATGTATCACAATTAAGTTGTGTAGCACTCAAGACTGACTGACGTGTGAGTTCAACAACTATCATCTCACCAAAGCACAGAGATTCACAGCATATCAGATTGCCGCTGACTTCCGTGAATCCCAGCGACCTTAGTTAAATGACTGGAGTTCTAATTATTTTGTTATTTAAATAAATTACAAATACTAGTTGAATTTTACATATAGACATATCTACTTTATTTGAATCACCCAGGACTTAGGTTACTATCCAGCAGAGAAAATCAGACGTTAAAATCTTACATGATAGCCACAAAAGGGATAATGGTGAAGTGTTCCGTGACAGACTCGAGTGTCCTGTTCTCAGTGTGCAGCTTCCCTCTCATAGAGCGCCTGACTAACCGCCTCCTGTCTGAGGACAGACCCGCCTTTATATATGTGTGGCTTGTTATTTGGTCAAGTCTGATATCACTGTCTGTTTGTTGGCAACTATCATTCCTGCAGCTGCTTGTCTGTTGCCCATCCTCTGATATCACTGTATGTGAGAGATTGATCTTCCTGCAGCTGCAGCTCCTTCAGGCAAGTTTTCCACCGCTATTCCATTTCACCACATGTGTTGTTTCATTCTTTCAAGTCTCGGCTGGCGTTGCTAGGTTCCATCATTGCTGGTACTAGATTGTACCCAACTAATGTGTGTCATTCAACTAATGTATGCATCCAATCAACTAGGCTACTGGTAAAAATGGCAATCTAAATACAAGCAAAGTACAGCACCTCTATACGCAATGCAAAGCAATATCTAAAACATAAGCATAAAGTATAAATTCTATCTATAACTCAACTAATTGCTGACAAGTGGGTTAGTTGAGAGCTTGCAATCTGTTGCGATGTGCTTTGTACCCAGTTGGTACAGTTACTTCCTTGAGTTGACTCTGCATGTGACACACAAAATCGTAATGCTACCATTCACTCAGCCGCTTATCACGAGGTTGTCATGGAAACTGTTATTTTATGAACTGCTTCAATGGCCCTGTGGTAAGCTGTGTTAGGTATGTTGGTTTATTCTTAAGAAGAAACTGATCAAGTCCTAGTTCCTTCTTCACCATACTGTATTTCAGCTACTGCTGCTTCCCGACGTTGCGCTCTGACTTAGACGTTCTCGAGGCAGAATATTACCCATAGCCATAGGGTTGTTTTCTTAGCTATGAAGTGTAAAACGCGGGAAAGATACTCGCTGGGTTTCCGTGTTATGAATCTACATGAAATCTAATCACAATCAAAACATGAAAACTTGATTGATTCGAAACCATCAAGTCTCAGGCATCTGAGTTTGTTCAGAAGTATCAATGCTTTCGAAACAGGGGAACAGGGGAACAATGCTATTGATTCTCTCCTTGTACTCGGGCTAGCTAGCTTTCTATTTTTGGACTACAGCTGTTCCAGCCCATCCTGTGATTGGTCAGCACTGATTATCTGAGCAGCTTATCGAGCAGAACTAGTTTGCTACTACCTTTCTGTCGCCCATCCAAATACCTTTGGGTGCATTTGAACTGTTAAATTATGGGGCGAATGGCCTGAACAATCTCTTCTGGCTCACTATTGTCATATCACAAGTTTAAGTGTTGTAAAAGTGGAATCATTAGAGGTTGGAGTGTTTAATCTTTTCCCAAGATGAGTATAATAGCGAGAAAAAAAGTTGGCGTTGGTAGATGGAGTCTACTTAAAAAATAAAGTAGAAGTAGGTCCCTGATGATAAAAGTCAGCATCCATAAAGTTGCGAACATCAGACAAGTTCTATTCATGATGAGATGACAACTCTAAAAATTTGTCATGATATAACAACTCCAATGGAAAACTTAGCTGTATCTATCATTGGCGATTTCCTTCAAATCGCTATATTCGCTAAATATTTTTCCATCGTATATTTCCCACTTTCTACGAAACTGACCTTTTAAGGAATTCTTTCCTCTTGTGAAAATTTTCTGGGAAAGATCAACACTATTTTGTGACATTCCAAAACATATCTAACTCGTGATGACCCCTCACTCTGCAGAACAATTCATCGATGTGGAAAGCCCAAAGTACGAGTGCATGCAAGCATTGGTAAAGCGGTGGGGCCACTGCATTAGCAGCTCAGGATGTTTCTTCGAAGGGGACGAGTTTGATTGAATACATATGTTCAGTATATTTTATATTAATAAATCAGTCGGGGAACCTTGTGATCAGACCTCATAAAGCTCCAAGAGCAGTTGTACTAGCAAAAGCATGAACTGTGTGCCAAACTGTAAATGCCAGTTACCATGGTCGGAGATCAACAATTAATCAGTGGTCGTAACCAGGAAGTGCTGGATACAATTGGGCAGGTAGTTTGCTCTGTGACAGGCAAATCTGCGCCGTGCATATTTAGCACCAGTCAGAAACAGGTGGTAAAATGAAACCGGATTAACAGCGGATATCTTTCCATAGAACCAACTAACATTTCTTCATCGATCTCATACACATGAGGGATAGCCAGTGAGGGGGAAGAGCAGAGGAGGGCCTGAGGGAAAGAAATGCAATGGGTGCAAGTTATTGAGGAAGATAAATTGAGGTAGATCCATTTAGGCCCATGGTTATTGTGAAAACTCTCAATTCATTCAATATAGATTGGGGACATTTCAGACAAAAAATGAGTACACTGGAATATCCATGATCTCACGCGATCATATAGACATGAGGTATCCTGGAGATAAAACTGCGTTTCCATAAGTGAAACTGAAATCTGAGTCTATTATCACATTGGGTTTAATAACTGTTGCTTTTGCCCAGTTGGCTCTCAAAGTGTCGGTGATGCAGTGTTTTTGTCTAGGCAGCTGAGGCTCGAGACGACTCGCAGGGTAGCATACCGCAAACATATTGTTTGTACGTCTTCGTCCTCCATCCATAAATCACAACATTAGACACTGTGTATGTTGGTTTGACAAATGAAATCCACATGATGATGTATATCCCAATGCCCGAGAAAAGGAAAATGCCCAGGGAGACCAAGTTGATGATTAAAGCGATCATCTCAAGGCTGAAGATGATGATCAAGTACATAGCAGCGTCGGCTGTTTCATTAACTTTAGGTGAGATAACTCTCATCCTCCGAAGCTCAACGTAAATTTTGGTCACCAGAACACCAGCGACTGTACTAGGAAGGACTGTAAGCAACAAAACAAAACATACTTTCCATAAGCCGCTGCTGGCAAAGGAACCTGTTGGTATGAAAGTTTCTAGCAATGCTCTAGTTGTAGCTAGCACTGCAACTAGAGTCCAGGCGAGTACAAACGCAGCCGGCAACTTCCTCACAATAATCGATGAGTCATAGCAGAGTGGTTTGCAGATGGCCATATACTTCTCCACAATGGCTATCAGGAATACATAGTAACTGTTATAGGTGGCGATATAGATGGTTATCAGTACAGGCAGTCTTTTGCTTGGTTCTTTACTCCGGTAGATCGAGAGGAAGAATCCAGAGCAGCTGCTGGATAACATCACTACTAAAAGCCATGTCATGTCCGTCAGTGAGATGCTGATGAGCACGCAGCGATATTTAGATCCTTTCAAACTCTCTAGTCGTGAGATGACGAAAAGATGGAATACGTTGATGAAGAATGCTGTCGAATTGGTTACCAAGCATACCATGCCCCATAGTGGTACGCACTGAAGCACCTGGGAACTTTCATCTTCAGCAGCTGATGCGTTCCACGTGGTTTCATTCAATGCCATTCCAATCTCGGGATATGAAACCCTAAAATGTTGTAAAGAATAGTTTTCTTGAGCAGAATTTAGCTGGATGATACGGTTGCTATATACACATGTGGAAAACTTATAGCTATTGGTTGTCGATGGAAAAATCCAAAATGCTATGTCACTGCCGAAAGACCACAGTAGCAGTCAGATAGGAGGCGCAGATCCACCAGCTAAACAGACTAGACAGACAGCTAATTACAGTAATGTACCATGCTGATAATTACTACATCTCTTAACGAGGACAGAAAATTCCTACGGGCTACCGAGGGCGGGGTTAGGCTCATGCTACTGACGCCTTGGTGTGAGTCACAAGCTTTCTTCAAATACTTTTTCTCAGCTAGAAAGTGGATGAATAAATCACGACTGCATTCATTGCTCAGGGACGCAGTTGTCATCAATAAACCATCAGATATGCAGTCAGCTGATGTAAGCTGCTCTTCTGCGAGTCAATGATTTTTTTGTCAATCTAAAAATGCCTAAATCCACCTCCTCCACACGATGGAGTTGCCCTAGATTTTCTATTTTGCAGCACCCATCGTGGCTACAGCTGTGACCTTCAAACTTATCTATGTATATGCAACGCCATGTCACCGGCTGGCTGTCGGTCAAGGTTTCTCTCATACCTGACGAGTCTTACCTATGGACAGCGCCTATGTCTGGTGCATCTGATTGGTCAATCACTTTGAAATATTGGACCCCTTCAGGACTAGGAGCTAGCAGGGTGGATGCCTTATCCTCACCAGAATCATCTCATAAAATTGTATCATGTTTTCATTTTTCATTTTCATTTGGTGAAAACCAAATCAGTCAACCTTTCTGGCTAACAAATGGCATATTTAGTTACCGCTTGAGAAGTCATAGCTTGGGATCAACCCTACCTCCTGCAGTTATGATTCTACTAGATAAGAGCTTAGTTTAGCAAGCTGTATGTAATAAGTTATGGGAGAACATTAGGATACCTGCAAAGGGCCCTTCACATTCGCCGTGAAAATAGTAACGATTGAATGAATGAGGTGGATCAATGAACAAATGAATGAATAAGCAGATAGCCGGCCACACCCTCCTTAGCTCATAACCTTTGGCCCATCATTGACAAGGCTTACATAGCATGTGGCTGACTAGATCTCTGCCGTTCAATGCATCTAATCAGATCACAGTCCGAGGAGCATTTGTCATTGGTGGTTCGCTAAATGTCGACATGCCAAGCTTCTAACAGATGTCTCAATGAAAGTATTTTACGAATGAAATCCATTCTCCTTTTGCATTCATTCATTAATTTGTGGCTATTTTCACAAACATTTGGCATTGCCTTAATAGTTATTCAGACCCTGGATTTCCTCATTTAAAATACTGGAGGCTCCCAGATATACAGGCGACCTGACAGGGGATGGTGAAAAGTACCCAATCGCAGGCGATGAGCGCACGCCACTAAACTCTAGTCCTAGCCTACACACAGCTGATCCAGCTAACGTTGCCCCATTGTTTGAGTTTTCGGTAGTAAGAAAAGCTTCATTTATGAATTTTATACAGATTAATATCACCATGGCAACATTCAATCAACCTCGAACAACCTTATATGTTGAAGTCTTAGAGGAATACATAAACGAGAGACGCAACGGCTATATCGTCTTATTGGCCGATCGTGTCACAGTTAATTGTACACCGGGGTGACATTGCGTCTTGTTATTAGTAAAGCAAAGCCGTTGGAACGTAACGTCTCACTGGTGTACCTCTCCATTGTGTTCTATATGTTTCGCGGCCGAATTAACGGGGACACAACTCACCGTTCGTTGCGTCTCATGTTTATATCTTCCTCTAAGGTTAAAGTACCTCTAAAACAAAGAAATCTGGACATGTGAATGCTTAGGAAATAACCAAAGAGTCTCTTGGATTGTCAGGAGGTCAAGAGATCAGGAGGTTAGGAGGCCAGGAGGTCCGGAAGTCATGAGGTCAGGTAGGCTGCATTTCAATTCATCGGTGTCAAAAACTCGATATAAACCTTCGAGACCAGTCGACAACCTTACAGATAAACTATGTGCTTGAATGTAATTGTTGGTTACCATGGATACAGTTCAACGAATAACCGCGATCAAGACAAGGAAGAGCTGGATATAATCAGGCTAGCAATTTACTGTGACATGCAAGTCTGTGCCGGCCATGCTTAGTGTCAGTCAGAAACTTGATGGTGGTGAAATGAAACTGATGCTCCTTGCTGAACAGCTGAGTGACTATGCAGTCTAGTCCCTATGTGATCATGATAACATGGTATTAGGGTCAAAGCATATAAGCTGTTCTCCCTAACAACAACACAAAGCCGGATGCAGCAGAGCTGAACAATAAGACTGCATTTTTGGTGGGATTCTATCCGCGATTAGGTAGAGGAGATTAGAGCGTTATGGGGAATGGCTATGATTTTGTGACAGAAGTTTATCATGTAAAATGAGGCATAATTTGAATCTCATAATCCTTCAGTGGAGCAACCCGCCTGCAGGACGAGAGTGTGTGGACAATATTTTAGTGTTCACCTGTGAACTCTTGGGCAACTGCAGGTACCTGCCATTTTAATTACTTCAGTAGAGTGGCAGCAGCTTATGATGGTGTCACACTAATACTGATGGAGAAGTGTTTGTACGAAATCAGCAATTCTTCCCGCTTGGGTACGATGGATCAGTCATGACCAGGGCTGGGACCAAGGCCTAGGTGTAAATTTTGAGACAATGCCCGAGTACCGGCCTGCGAGGCCAAGGCGAGTATGAGTTATTCACTCAAAAACCTTGTCAAGGCCTGAGGCTTTGAAAGCGGGTCAAGGCGAGTACGATGCCGAGGCCAGTACTGAGGCCAAAACGAGCAGAAGTAATTGATTCAACATTCTTGCTCTGATTGTTTGTCAAGACGAACAGTCAAAAGGTGAGGGTGGGTGCTAGGCTAGTCACACCACTCAACGCATCATCATCTTTAGTTTCTACAGGCTTTCAGGTTTACAGGCTTACAGATTGGAAGAAAACACTTCAAATAAAAATGATATTTCAGAGGTTAGTAACAGTCATGGAAGCTTGATTTGGTCTCATTATGATACAACCATGAGAAAAAACTCAGAAAAACCACCAGATCCCACTCAACCACTCCATCTATAGGTCATCAGTGAGTGTCTGATTGAGCTAGCATTGCATAAGAGATAATGTCGATGATCTCTGATTACATCAGTATGCTGCCGTCCTCCATACTAGAGATTGGAGGAATGTTATGAAACAAACGAACAACTGCTGCTAGCAGGTGAAGCAGTGCAACCAGTGGTGGTGTGATGACCGCAATACAAATCGAGAGGAACTTGAGTAGTCGAATGAAATACTGAGTAATTCAGAGACAGCCAATCAAGTACCAAGTATTTAGAGTGCTGTCCGAGGCGAGGCGAGTCGAGTCGAGGCTTCGTGAATCCTCGAAGTTTCCGCTTATTTTTAGAAAACAGCTTCGAGTAGGCCTCGAGAGGAGTATTTGTACTCAAGGCTCCCGACCCTGGTTGTGACAGTCTCATTGAGAAGGAGAGTTATGTTAGTTGCGTTTCATCGTGTTTATCAAGTTATCATCCACAAATGTTGATCAAAGCGCTTTGGCCAAGTGAAGAACCTGAGTGCAATGAAGGTGTGAAGTGTAGTGCAGAAGGCACTAGGGTGTGTGTGGGAGGAGTTTCCTCTCCCTAGGAAAACTAAAACAACGAGTAGATACATCGAGGCAGGAACATTAACAGACTCGTAGTGGTGACCTACAGGCTTGGCACAAGGATTCTATCTGCTGTGTTCAGTTAGCAACTTGTGACTCTGCAGTAGGGAGTTTATTACCTTAACTCCCCACAAATATGGCTTTCTATAAATAAAGGAATCAAAAGAGCGTTAGCTATGATTAGAAGCTGGCGTGCTCACAAAAAGGGAAGAAGAAATAAAAACCATGAGAGGCTTAAATCAGATTTGGGCTTTCAGGTTTTCAGCATCTGAGCAAGAAAATATGTTAAATACCTTTAACAACCGTATATTATAGAGTCAACTGATGGCTGTGTCAGAGGTTTGAGTGAGAGATTTGTGCAGCTCAGCCAACTAATGTGAGCTCTGCATGTGACAGATAAAGAGGGTGGACTGGTGCTAATGGGCCAGATCAAGGATGCCGGACTGGCGACGGACTCAGAGATATGAAGCAAGAACGCATGGTGAACACTAGCAGACGCTCGGATACCACAGGTTATTCTTGGTATATAGAAGTCAGTGCTTCAACCACACAAGCTGCTCAATCCACGAGTCAGTCAAAGTTTGTGTACCATTGGCATAAACTCTGGGTCAGCTCTTGACTTTTGAAAATAGAATTAAAGAAGTTCACACGAAAGCTGATTAGCGCTACAATAGATGTTCTAGCTATGTCAGCCAGAGTGATGTTGATAATAATATAGCGATATTTCAACGCTATCAGTTTATCCAAGTTCAGGATGACAACCAAGTGGAAGTCGTTGATAGATGAATATATCAATTGTTGGATAACAATTGTTGGATGATGTTCTAGCTATGTCAGCCAGAGTGATGTTGATAATAATATAGCGATATTTCAACGCTGTCAGCTTATCCAAGTTCAGGATGACAACCAAGTGGAAGTCGTTGATAGATGAAGATATCAAGTTACGAATGGTGCAAGTCATTCTCCATGGTCTGACGCAGACACAATCCCACTGATGTTAAGTGCCATTCATGACTGTAGATGAGTTGCAGATCGTTTTGTTTGAAGCCACAGCCATAACAATGGTTGGAAACATATGACTATAACACAAATGCACTTATATAAGCTCGTTACTTCTTCACAGATATGAACTAGGGCTCCATTTCTTCAAAAGAATTGATCTCGATATACCTAACTAGTTTTTAAATCTTGAATTAACCTTTCCTAAATTTTGCAGAGACGGAGAGTGAAATTTCCTGTTTATGGTAGACGTCAAGACAAACAGAAGCATAAAATACAAGAACTAATAAGCGGATAGATGATAATAAAATAGTCTTACATGATGAACAGGTTATCGATTACCCAGCAGTGTCATCCCGCTGATGCAGACTAGCATCTGAGCTGTAGAAATCATAACAGGATTGTTGGTAGCGAGTGCACTGCAGTGGCTTTCCTTAGATATACACGCAATCATGCTTTTCCACAGATCTTATTGGCTTGTAATTGTTGTTTGTCGGTGAGCCTCACTCTCAAATTAACCACACGATTCGATGAATCTTGGGGCCTAAAATTAATCTTCTGCCGAACTAATGCTAATCTTAGTCAATCTTAGTTAATCGAAGGGCTTTTGTCATTCTCCCGTCAATATTTGTGCATCAGCATGAGTGGGAGTAAGCGGGAGTGAGTGGGAGTGAGTGGGAGTAAGCAGGAGTAAGCGGGAGTAAGAGGGAGTAAGAGGGAGTAAGAGGGAGTAAGAGGGAGTAAGAGGGAG